>Ga0310690_10001330_pt1 | contig 44106 bp, 70 predicted proteins | sample AusTroGonzalo_MG_2_FD_207661 | JGI IMG/M metagenome (GOLD analysis project Ga0310690, IMG submission 207661) | Bovine rumen microbial communities from tropical cattle in Woodstock, Queensland, Australia - Gonzalo_04 (v2) (version 2) | ecosystem: Host-associated > Mammals > Digestive system >... | reverse complement strand
CGTTGGTGTTCCAAAGATCAGGAGTAAAGCCGGTATGGGCATCCGAGATCGAAGAGTTTCCGATAGCAGTAACGAAAAGGAGATTTCCAGAAGATGAACATTCTTGATTACGATTGTAGAAAATTCCCGGTAGGATGGTTGGTTTACTACTTCAAGGGAGAAATCAAGGTAAAGAAGGGAAACGTAAGGCTTGGTCATACGTTCTATCCCGAAGGAGAGCGGATCTGGCATTGCGGAATCCCGTCAAAACCTATGGTATGTACGAGCAAGGGAAAAGTACTTGTTTGGAACGAAGAAGACATACCGAAAGCCAAAGAAATGATTTACCAACACTATCTGAAAAAGGTAGACGAAGTTAAGGACATTGCAGTTTCTGCGTTGGATAACATTAGGAAGATGGTGGAGAAGGAGAACATGAAAAAGATCGAAAACAGATGCGTGAGTTGCCCACAAGGTTGCATCCATTGTGGCAGGGATCAGGTAGAAGTCCTGACGTGCGATGACTGCGGAGACGAAGCAGAAGACCTATGGTACGGCAACGATGGTGGAATGTACTGCAAGTATTGCATAACTGGTTACATAGAGAAGGTTGAAAGGAGATAACACTATGAAATGGATTATTGACATTAAGAGAGACGATCCGAACAGAACATGGGACTGGCGACGTTTTGTATGTCCGCATTGTGGCGACTGGCAGACCTACGGGCAGACACCTTTTTGTCCGTACTGCGGAAAGCCGGTCGAGAAAAACGATAAGGAGAGTGCGAAATGACAAGTAAAGAAGTAACCGTTGGCGATATTGTTAATCAATTCATCATTCAGTATCGTTCGGCAATATCAATGGCGTTTGTAAACAAGCCTATGTCTTATGCTTTATACCAAACATGGAAGTGGCTAGACGGAATAGAAAATCCGAGAAAGGAGCAGAATGACAACACTTGAAGTGATAAACAAAATATGTGAAATGTTACTTGGTTTGTATGTTCTCATAAGTATTTCAATAATACTTGATGTTCAGCGGAGAATAAACCAAAAACTGAACGATTTGATTTTTCAGATAGAGCAGTATAGAGAGGAGCAAGGGAAAGGCGGTGAGTAAATGAGTTTTTCAACAGGATGCAGAAAATGTCAGAAATGCGGAAAGATGTATCTAATTAACCTATTTGACGGGGGATTATGTGCGGAATGTGAAAAGGCAGAGCAAGAGCCGATAGAAAAAATCACTATATGGGGTGGAGAACAGTTTGTCAGCATAGAAACCTATCAACAAGTATGCAAAGAGCGTGACATAGCGATAGAACAGTTACACGAATTAGGCTATGAATTGGGGCAGAAAATAGAGCCGTGTGATGATGTTGTGAGCAGACAGAACATCATTGATACATATAAATCGTGTGCAGATATGTTAAGTGATGAAGAATTAGAGGGTGCTAATTTGGTTATGGAGTGGGTTTATAAAGCACCGTCCGTCAGACCGAAAGAGCCGACAGTATGCGACATAGAGCAGATAAGGGAAGAAATAGAGCGAGAAGCAGATCACTATGACGCATATATTAACGCTGATATTGCCAAAGGTCTGTACTATGCCGGAGAAATCATGGACAAATACACGAAGGGAGAGCCGAATGACAACACTAGACAAGATTAAGGCAGAGATACGGAAAGTCCTAGACGCAGAGCGAAATTTTACAACAGAAAGTGCAAAGGCACAAGCGTTAGCGTTGTTTTGGGTTCTTGAGTTAATCGACAAATACGCAGAGCAAGAGAAAGATGCTTATGACAAAGTGCTTGAATATCTGAAAGCAAATGTTGACGATTTTCCAGACTATCACGAAGCAATAGAAGCGGTGTTGGAAATGAAAGGCGGTGAGCAAATGGCGAATTTTCTGAAAGCAAAATACGAGCCGACAAAAGAAGAATGTTGGGTAAACATGGATTATGTACTTGATGTATTTCATCATGGGAAAGAAGTACAAGCCTACACTTTCGACAATGAGCGTGACGCATATCTCATTGACAGAAAAGATTTCAATGAATGGTTGGAGAAAGGTGGTGAGTAAATGACCAATGAAGAAGCAAGACAATGGTTTTTGAAAGTATATTCAGAAATCAAAGGACAAGGATATGTGGATGAAAATGAAGAAGCCTATGAGTTGGCTATCAAAGCACTAGAGCAAGAGCCAAACAGAGATATGGAAGAGATAGCGGAAATAATGAAAAGTGATGCAGATGCAGAAACAAAGTGCAAGATGATTTCTAATATCTTAACCGCTAAACCGCATTATTTTGCAGAGCAAGAGCCGACAGACGAATGGCAGAACGGATATGACATGGCTTGGGAAGAAGCAGAGGTGTTTTATGAGAAAGAACCGTGTGATAAATGCGTATATTCAACCAAAGACGGTTACTGTCAGTATGACGATATATCAGAAACGATACCACCATTAAAGCCGTGTGATGATGTTGTGAGCAGACAGATAATATCTGATTATGTTGAAAGCCATGTCCAAGAAATCAATACAGGATATGGTGACCTTAATGAACATACAAACAGAATATTGAGAATGATTATGGAATACATTGATAAGCTACCGTTCGTCAGACCGCAAGAGCAGACAGGACATTGGATAAAGCACGAACATGGTTTTTGGTCATGGGTAAACAAAAATGGAGAGCGTGATGGGTGGATTCCGGATTATGAATGTTCGGAATGCGGTTCGCGAGCATGGGAACACAAAACAAATTATTGTCCGCAATGCGGTGCATGGATGTTTGAGCCACAGGAAAGTGAGGATAAGAAATGAAATACAGAAAGAAACCTGTAATAGTTGAAGCATATCAAACAGATAAAGAAATTATAATTCACACACTTGAAGGAGATATGAAAGCAAGCGTAGGTGATTATATTATCACAGGCGTTAATGGCGAACAGTACCCTTGTAAGCCTGATATTTTTGAAAAGACTTATGAATTAGTGGCAGAAAGTGAGGATAAGGAATGAGCATACACGCAGACAGTAGACAAGACGGAACGGATGAAGAATACGCAGAATGGAAACGTGATCTTGAATACGAATATCGCGGCGAAAGCATAAGCCGAAGAATGCCAAAGGCTTTCATAGTGGTTCCGGCAGTATTTGGAGATGTTCCTTCTCCCGATATTCCAGAGTGCGACGGGGAGTTTCGGGAAGATTATTGCGTAGGCTGTTCTGAATACGACGAGTGCAGGAAGATCAACGATGATAACTGAATTGATATTGATAGCAAAGGCGGTAGGCGTTCTGGCTGCGATCCTGATAGCAGGAGAGATCGTCTACCGCATGGAAAGAAGGTGGCGAAAGTGAGACGAGACAAGTTGAAGTATGAAAAATACTCATATTATAAGGCGAAAGACTGGATTTATGTATTACCGAGTATTGAGATACGGCGCGACGCGCCAGAATATGGCTGTCCGAACTTTGCATTATGTTTTCACTTCTTAATATGGCATTTTCGTTGGTTTTGGATAGACCGAGAAGGGAGATTTATATGAAAACGTGCGAGTTCTGTATGTACGCAGGCGACGAGTGCTATTTGCTGCACGAGCCGATAGAGTACGATTCATCAGGAATGACAATAAAGGAGAATTGCCCGATACGATATGATACGTTACAGATTCAGGACAATGGATGGAAGAATGTACGAAGTGAGCGTAAATCGGACTGATAGCGCACTTCCGTCCATAACAAAAAGAATAGAAAGGCAAATAGAAAGGGTAGATATATGCGAAAAGGGGATTCAATGTTCAACGAGTTCAGATCCGACATCGAAAAATGGTGTGACGAAGGACTGACCATTATGGAAATGCACTCACGTCTGCCGGAAGGCTACGCTTGGAAAAGCCTATACAACTACATCCGGGTAAACAAGATCCGTGAAGGCGCATGGAAAAGGGGCATCGACAAGCGAAACGTGTGCGATAAGTGTGAGTATTGCAAGCACGTCAAGAACATCAAGGGAGCGTATAACGTTGGCAATGACAGACTGTGTACTAAATCGTGGAGAATGATACAGTATTCCGTCAGACATTGCCCGAAATGGTGCGAGAAGGGAGAAAAGGATGATAACACCGAGACACTATGAAGAAGCGGTGCAGGAGATTTTTGAAAACGTACCGCAGGCAGAGCAGGAGAACAGTCTTAAAAAACTGATGATGGACGTTCTGGACAGTCTAGGCTATGAGTACGGGAACAGACTGATCCGGGAAGAAAGGAGCAAAGATGGCAGATAGACACGATTATACAAGAGAACTATGTGTTCGATACGACGAAACAACCAAAAAACTGCGTGAAATAGCGGAAAAACGCAAAATTGATCTGTCAAAAATCGGTTTTAAGATGAAGGAAACAGACCATCCGAAGCGTTTTCTGTTCTATAACTGAAACCGATGTTCCATGTGTAGAACTTCCGTTTCATAGGTGTTGCTTGGTACAATTAAATCACGAAAGGGGGACACGCCTATGAAAGAAACCTTTGATATGATGCAGGCAGCTCTGGAAGGAATTTTAATGGATGTGAAATCCGAGATAAAGGAACTCGCAGAAGTGTATGATAGCAAGGATCTGTTCGGGATCGCATATGGAAAGTTCGCGGATAAGATAATCGAGATCGCAATAGACAAGTATCTGAAATAAAAAAGCACCCGGCGCAATGCCGGGTGTTTTACTCTTCCTAGTCTAATCTCCTTTCTAAAACAGTTCTGTTTGCAAGTATGCGTCAATTTCTTTTATCCTGCTCTCGATTTCTCCGATTCTTTCTTCTCGATGAATTCTGCATACCTTATCCATTGAAAGTCCTGCGTCTGTGAGTTGCTTTTCTATGGACTCCATTTCGTCAATCAATGAGTCCTTTTCTGTCATTAACCGTTCGATGTATTCTCTCATGATGATCTCCTTCTCCTTCCTAGTCTTCGTAGATGTATAAATCCGAGTAGACTCGTTTGTATTCTTCCAAGTTTCCTTCAACGATGTCCAAGAACTCTCTGTATCTCTGTTGTGCGACCGGCATTCCGAACATCAGCATCTTTACCCCGTACTTGTGGTGGTAGATCCAGGACTCGTATGTGTCCTCGGTGTTGTTCTTGATGACTTCAACCATGAAACCATCTCCTGCGGAATACTGTCCCATACATGAGACGTAATTGTTAATCTCTTTCATATCTGATCTCCTTCCTAGTAGTGAACCATTATCGGCTTGATTGATTTGTTATTATATTCAAGGTAGTCAACTACCATTTCAAAGCATCCAACGAAGTTCCTGATCACTCTGCCTTTGCGGATGACCTTCCAATGACGTTCGTCTTCGCTCCTTGCCCAAAAGTAATCCGCATCGTCATAGGGTCTAGGCTTGCTCGTGTAGAGCATCCCGTTTCTGTTTCTCAAGATGTATCCTTTGTATTCTTCCATGTCTAATCTCCTTTTTAGTATGCTTCCATCTGCTCACAAAGCAGATCCGATACAAATTCGTTGTAGGACTCCAGGATCTGATCCATTGTGGTTTCGATGATTCGGGACTTAAAACTGTCATCACGAGCTGCGTCCCAATCCTTGCCGGTCTGATAGTGGTACTGTTGTAATGTTGAATTTCGATCCGTGTTATACATATTCATTCTCCTTCCTACTTGACTACTTCGATGATGATTTTGTCTTCATCAGTTCCGAAACTTGATACTTCCATGCTCTTCAGACCTTCGTAGAGATCCGACCTTAAAGCCTGGTTCGTTCCTTCAAACAATATCTCGTTGAAGTGGCTTCTCGGGCAGATGATGATTTCCTGCCCGTACCACATTCTGAAAGTGAGTTCTCTTACTGTCATGATGTTCTCTCCTTCCTATTCACATATTCAAAAAATAGTGTACTGATTCGATGATGTCCTTCTCCGAATTCGGGTTGATAAGGTCGCACATCTTAAAGCGACCTTCCCCCGGTTCCGAGTAGACTGCGTCCTTCGCGACCGAGTAGTAAAGCGTAACCCAGGTCGACCGATCCCTGCAGTTGATTTTCTGTGTCAGTTCTGACAATCTCTTTACGTTCTTCATAGCAGCTCTCCTTCCTTAAAACAGTATCTGAAGTTCTTCAAGACCGAATTCTTCGTCGTGACCGAAGAGTCTGAAGATACGGCATACGCCCGGTTTGAATAACTCTGTACCCATTTCGTCGATGACGACGTTCAATCCGCATTCGCTCGTAATGAACTTGTACTCCAGATCCCCGTACATATCGTTTATGGTCTCGCTACAAAGGATGATGAATAATTCTCCACATCCTGCGTCGTCAAGTTCTTCCGCATAGGGCGTGAAATCCTTGGCGAACTCCAAAGCGTACCATCCGTCAAAGTTCGTAACAACTCTCATGATTTCCGTGATGTAGCCTGCAAGGGGCATATTTCCAAAATTCGTGCTGATAACTGTGTGTCTTCTCATAATCTTTCTCCTTCCTAATTGTTTGCTATCCAACTTACAACTTCTTTAAGTACCGACATTGGGTCTTCTTTGATCTGCTCTACGATGTCTTCTACTGTGTAGTCGCATCTTTCCCACGGATCTGCATAAGTCCAAATCTGCTCCGCAAGGTCGTACAACTCGTTTGCCTTGTCGTCTTCGCAAGGTGTGGTTGTCGCGGTCTCTCCAGACAACGGGATCTCAAACCACTTTTTGTATGCGTCGAATTCGCAGAAACCGCCTTGGTTGTCGGCAGATTCGATCCAAAGCTGGTCTAGCATCTCATTACAGAACGCCATCCGCTCTTCTTCGTCTTCGATATCCCGAACCAGGTGTTCTTCTTGCCATTCCGGCATAAGGGTTTCGTCCATGTCGTCAAAATCGGCATTACAAATTCGGACTGCTCCGTCGTCGTCTACCAAAAAGTATGTGCCGTCGTCTATCGATCCGTAGAACAGCCAAATGTTGCCACCCGTGTATACTGCCTTTGCTTTTGTAATCATATCTGTTCTCCTTCCTAGTAATGTGCTATCGATCCGTCTAAAATGCCGTCGATGATTTCTCTGTTATTCTCTTCCCATTTGTCGATGATGTTAGATATCCGCTCAATGTCGTCGCCGTCAAGGGAATCAGCACCATATGACCAATAGACCAACTCCGTAGGGCAATCGTAGCCGTCAAGCATGAAGTATACGATGTCGGATGTTCTCTTTTGGTCTCCTATGGCGATCCCTTCATACATGGTGTATTCAATGCCAGAGTTGCTTATGAAGACCAGGTCTCCTTCCTTGTCCGTTTTAAGGTGCTTGATTTCGTCCGTGTTGACGATTTCCCATGTTGCGCCATCGTATTCGGATCTGTTGTAGCGGTTTCCTTCGTAAACCATTTGAGCGATTGCGGAGTGATGCTTTGCCCAATATTCGTTGACGAATTCCCCGAAGAGTTCGTCAGTTCCATCCGTCTTGTGAATGATTACTTTGTATGCCATAGTTCGTCTCCTTCCTTACATTGCTACATCTCTACCGATGTATGTGATATATGGGTTTTTGTATCCCTGCTCCTTCAGTAGAGCGATGGTCTCCTTGTAGTTCAGCCGGTCGTCCGATGTAAGGAAAAACTCCCCGTCCTGGTGCGTGACCTTGTAGACGTTCGGTCTTCCGTGCCATAGCGTGTTGCTATGGACTTTGAACGGGTTTTGTCCGTATCTGTATCTCATTGGGTCTCCTTCCTATATCATGTCTTCTAATCTGTCTAAAAGGTCTTCAATGATGGCTTTCGGATCGTGTTCCAATGTATCTTTTATGCAAGCCTTGTTCTCTTCATCCGTATCAAACGGGCGCTCCCATGGGTCAAGTAAATCTAACAGTCTATCAACTATTTCACACATATTCGGTCTCCTTCCTATAATCCGTAAATCTGATCAATTTGCTCCATCGTAAGTGGTGCATACCAACATCCGTAGATGGGTTCTTTTCCGCATTCGTAGTAGTCGGAATCTTCCAAAAGGTCTTCGTCATTTGCGAATCGTTCCGCATCTCCTATCAATAATTCTTCGTTGTCAATGTTGCGGATCACTTCGGGTTCATCTCTGAAATAGTCTTTCAATTCCCGTGCGTCTACTTCCCACACCCAATAAAGGTCGTCGGGTTCTCCGTCGGTATGGCATACGATGTTTACTGTCATCGGTGCGTAGTCTTCTGTGATTTGGCATTTGTCATAGATAATTTTAACCACCTTGTTTGTCATGATTCTGGTCTCCTTCCTTAAGTGGTAGGGGTTTCGATCCCGACGACCGGAACCCCTTGATTGATTAGTGCTGATAGAATGCGATTGTTTCGCCTTTTTTGAGTTCCCAACATCCGATACCCTTACAACAACATTCCGTACAATTTCCACCGCAAACCTTGTGATGTGGTTTCGGTTCATCGCCTTTTTTGATGACTTCAGCGGTCGGAAAGTTGTGATAATTGTTAACCTTTTGCCCGTCAAAAGGGAGACTAAAAACTATCTGAAGGTTTCGGGGTTTTTTGTGGGTGTCAAAGTAATCGTTGACTACGTCCCAATTCTTCGTGAATGCCAGAAATCTACAGTTTTTTGCGATCCGTGCCGTTTTGCACATTCTGTCAAGGTAATCGGTGTCAACGATATCGCCCGCAACGTGCCATCTAAAGTAAGCGGATGTCATCGCATAGGCGGTAACTTGTGCGAAGTAGGCGTTTCGGTCGGTTCTCAGGATCTCCAAGTTGTTGTTGTAGGACTTCGCAACGGTAGGATAAATGCGACACATTTTCTTAGCGTAGCAGTCCTTTTTGCATGATTCACAGTTAGTGCAAGTGACAACGGGTGTTAACGATACCGACGGGATGTTACCCATCTTAGAATTTCCTTTACTGATTGATACTTGTTTTGCCATGGTGTTTGGTCTCCTTCCTATGGTAGGTGGTTATTTGGTGCGGATCGAATCGCTCTCTATTTCTAGTGGCTTGCGACACTCACAATTCAATGTGGCTAGATTAATTCGGCGTGCTAGGCGGTGTCTCCTTGTATTAGCGTCGGGCGGTGACTTACCCTATCATTTTTTTATAGTGGTTGACGGCTATTTCCACTTGAAACCGATATTCTATTGAGATGTGCTATTATGTTTCTATTTGATGTAGTGGAACGCCCGAAGGGGCAATCCCGAAGGGGTGAAGTTGTTAACTTCTGATAACATACTACCACTAGTTGTTAACCGTGTCAACAACTTTTTAAACATTTTTTTTACAAAAGTTTAAAAAGATATACAAATGTTGATTTTATCGGGGTTTCCGGCTTGCCTTTGTATACTTCGGGCGGTATCATTTCCATATAACCAAAGGCAAAATGCGTAGACCAGGTTTCGTGGTTCGATCCGACGGGGGCAAGTATGGAAAACAAACCAAAAGAAAAAAGTAGAGCGTCAATGATAATTGACGGGGATATAAAACCGACAAATGGGAGAGAAAAGGCTTGGCTCAATTTACGGAAAAGAACTCCCATAAACGAAAGACCGCCCGAAGAGCAATTGGAGATCCGACGCAAGGGGCAAAAGGCACAACGTGAGATATACGGAAAAAAGAAAAGTGCAAAAGAATCATTGGAAAATATCCTATCAATAAAAGTGACAGATGACATTATGGAGAAAGCCGACCTTGACCAAACTATAATTGATAGGGTAAAGCGTAGCGGTCAAGACCTAACATTCTATGATTTACTACATATGGTGGCAATTGGTAGGGCAATAGATGGTAGCGTTAATGCTATGACCTATGTTAGGGATACATACGGCGATAAACCCACGGATAAAGTAGAGATGACGACGGACGTCATGACGGATACCGATAGAGAACTACTGAAAAGCATAGCCGACCGATTGAACCATGCTGAAAGCGTACACATCATAGAAGGAACGGACGGCAGCTGAAAAGGCTTTTTGATTCCATTATATAGAAGAAACTATTCGCAAAAGATTCCTTTCCCGAACAGATCGAAAAACCCAGGAATCCGCATGGTTGACACGTTTCTTGGACTTTCGGCGACCGGCTTTCTACCATATAAAAGATTTATACAATGATTATACGATGATTATTCATTATTTTTTTGAATTGATAAATATTTCTATGGTAGCCGATCCGATCCAGAAAGCCACCCCCACCCCGTGGGGCGACCGGCAGCTCCGTAGGGAATCCCCCGTCCCGCTAGAAAATTTTACACAAAAAATAAGTCGCTTTAGCGAACTAAAGTAAAACGCAAAAAATTGACATTTCATTCATAAAAACACGGGGTTTGAGACAAAAAATGTAAACTTTTCACGAAAATCGCAGAAATCAAAAATCGTTTTTCGCTTACGCGAAGGAAGGAGAAGGAAAATGTTAGTACCGAATTGCAGAACAGATGAAAGTTACAACGAGAAGTACCTGAACGCAGAAGATGCCCGGTTCCTCAAGGGATATGACTGGGCGGTGGAGAATGCGCTAAATCTTCTGAACAACACGAGCGCCTATGAAGAGTTGGAGCAGCTGCTTGACCCGAATAAGGCAATCGTGAACCTGGACAAAGAAGATATCGTCAGGAGCGCATTGGCTGACTGGCTTGAAGGCGAAAGGGATATGCTTATCACATCCATGATAGATCACATGGACGAGAAAGAGTACGAAGCGATCAAGGCAAGCGTCGATGCCAAATAGCCTATGGTAGAAGGAGTCAAGGCGAATGATTACAACGCCACATGGGAGAGTGCGGTATTTGACGTAATATCAAGGGAGTGTATCTATGAGATCCGCGAGATGAATAGCGGAATCACATTTTTCATTGATAAGGGGGCATTTAGTGACACCGAAGGAAGCAAAAAAAGAACTGTGGCGGCTAAAAGATATGGAGAGAGATCTGAAATGTATCAGAGACGAGATCGAGCGGATCATGACGGTCGCTACAAAAATGACGCCGGGATATGACATCACGCCAGTATCAGGCACGCCGAAGAACAAGATCGAGGAAGCCTTAGTTAAGGTCGATGAATACAAGAGCCGGCTGAGCAGGAAAATGATCGAGGAAGTCGATTACTGCATGATGTGTCAGGACAAAGTAGACAAAATAGAAACGAGGACGCTGCGGACGATCATCAATTACTACTTCTTCCAAGACAAGACATTAGAGCAGACTGCGGAACTTTTAGGCAAGTCGTATCAATGGACTTATGAACTCTACAAGACAGCGTTAGAAAAATACGCAGAAATTTCGTCTACATGATACTTATTGATAAAAGTTTGTGCTAGTTTGATAGTAGCGATAGGAATACAAGTTATTCTGTTTCATGGTGTGGATCTCCTTAAGGAATGGAGCGGTTGACGTTGAAAGGGCTTCCGCTCCGTTTTCATTGTATGGACTTAGCAAGTTACAAACCGAGTGAATTAAGGGAAATTGAATATGATTATTGCCGCAGTCATCTGGAATACTTTGTAGAGAAGTACGGGCATATTGAAGACAAAGACGCAGACGAGTTGATTCAGCCGTTTAACCTGTGGGATGAGCAGCGAAGTGCGTTAAGGTCTATACGGGATAACAAACTGAACGTAGTCTTAAAGGCTCGTCAGTTAGGAATCACTTGGTTGGTTCTGCACTATGCACTATGGAAACTCATAAATCCGGGAAGAACTGTAATTGGTCTTTCCAGAACAGAAGACGAAGCACAAGAACTTGTAAGGCGCATGAGTGTCATTCTTGACAATATGCGCTCTTTGTTTGCACCGAAAAACGATCAGCCGATCAACTGGACGAACGCTTATTGGGAGAACACGTCTTTAATACTGACAATTCATTTCCCCAACCTACCAGACTCCGTTTTTAAGTGCTTTCCTAGTTCGCCTAACGCGGCGCGTTCGTTCACGGCTGATCTTATTGTGTTTGACGAATGGGCGTTTCAGCAGTTCGCGGAAGATATTTGGAAAGCAGGCTATCCGACCATCAACAGACCTACGGGCGGTCAGGTAGTCGGATTATCGACCATAGAGCGCGGATCGTTCTTTGAAAAAGTATTTACTGATCCCGATAACGGGTTCAACAAGATATTTATCCCGTGGTATGCAGATCCGAGACGGGATGACGCATGGTACGCCCAAACAAAACGTACAATGGGCGATATGATTACGCAAGAGTACCCTGCAACAGTAGAAGAAGCCTTAACAGTACCGGGTGGAGCATTCTTCCCGGAAGTCAAAAGGGAAACTCACATCGTAGAAAACGAATTAGAAGGGAAATTGCGTAGATATGTGTGTCTTGACTACGGCTTGGATATGCTGTCTGCCCATTGGATTCAGGTTGACTGCCACGGAAACGCGCAAGTTTATCGGGAATACGATGCGCCGGACAAGACAATAGGCGCAGCTTGTGACATTTTACTGTCACTAAGCGACGGAGAACACATAGAATACTGGCTTGCACCTTCCGATTTGTGGTCGAGATCGCAGGAAACGGGTAAATCAAGGGCGATTTTGTTCTCTGAAAACGGAATTAACCTGACAAAAACGAGCCGAGACTTCGTTGCAGGGTGTGCATCCATGAAAGAATGGCTAAAACCCGTCGCAGATCGGGCAAGGCTGACAATTTTGGACGGATGCGCCCCGAATTTGTACCGATGTCTGCAAAAAATCCAGAAAGATAAGAAACGACCTAACATTTATGCGAAAGATCCGCATGATTTGACACATGATGTTGACTCATTGCGTTCTTTTTGCGTTTGGTGGGTGCGTTCTCCCGAAGTAGACTACGAAAAAATAGAGACACGTTATCACAATTCCATCATGGAAGACATTGAAAACGCAAGTGATGAAGATAGAGAGTACCTATTGAAGAAGTACGGAGAACCAGTATGGGGTTAAAAAAACTCATGGACAAAGCGAAAAAGACGATAGCGCCTACGCCGGAAGACAAAAAGCGTTCTAAATGGAGCGGAAAACTCGAAAACGCAAGAAATTCCTATCAGGGTGTCCTTGATAGCATTTCAAAGTATCAGGCGTTGTATGACGGCACAAGGGAAGTAAACGGAAATCCTAATACGAATATCGGTGCGAAGGATGTAGCGATTACTGTCAGGAACATCATCTATGAACTGATAGAGTCCGAAGTGGATTCTTCGATCCCGATGCCGAAGGTAACGGCTCTCCATGAAGGCGATGAAGATTTGGCAAGGTCTATTGAGAAGGCGCTTGTCAATAAAATGAAGATGCTCCGGCTGTCCATCCTTAACGACCAGATGGAAAGGATCGTTCCCGTGCAGGGTGGCGACTTCTTCTTGGTTGAATGGGATAACACAAAAGGACTGCACTCCAACTACGGCGATGTGGATGTCAAGGAAATGCTACCGCGTCAGGTTATTCCGCAGCCGGGAGTTTCCAAGATAGAAGATATGGACTATATCTTCGTTCAGGTTTCCATGACAAAAGACGCAGTAAAAAAGAAATACGGCGTGGATGTCTCGGATGCAAGCGAAGAATATAAGCAGATAAGGGGCGCAGAAGGCGAAACACCCATTGATAACGATGTAGTCACAGTAAATACTGTCTACTACAAAAACGACGGCAAAATCGGGCGATTTGTGTGGGTAGATGACTATACGTTAGAAGACCTTGAAGACTATCAGGCGCGTATCACAAGGAAGTGTAAAGAGTGCGGTTATGTCACAGAAGAAAAAGAATGTCCTATCTGCGGTTCTAAAAAGTTTGAAGAATCCGTAGACGAGTATCAGGAGATCCATATCCCGATCATGCAGGAGCAGGGAATTGATCCCATGACGGGTACGCCTATCCAGATGGCTGCGGAAGAAGTCATTGAGATAGAGTATTATAAGCCAAATTGTTTCCCTTTAATCGTTCGGAAAAACGTATCAAAGGCAAACTCTTTACTTGGCTACTCGGATGCAAAGATCATCGAAGATCAGCAGGATCTAATCAAGAAGGTCGGTTCAAGAGCAACAGAGAAGACCTTAAAAGGCGGTTCGTGGGTAACATTACCGCGTGGCGTTAAGACAGAAACTACGGACAGAGAATTAAAGATCATCCGTCTTGACGATCCGCAGCAGAAAGCCATGATCGACGTGCTGAATATGCAAGTAAACATTCAGCAGGATCTTACGATGATTAACAAAGCCTATGAAGATGCACGTTCTACTTTGGGTATTACGGACGCATTTCAGGGTAAATATGATCCGTCTGCGGTATCTGGTACTGCTAAACAGTATTCCATCAACCAGGCGGCAGGACGTTTGGAGTCCAAGCGTGTTATGAAGAATGATGCGTTTGCGAAACTTTACGAGTTGATGTTCAAGTTCTGGTTAGCATATTCTGATGATCCGCTCCCGATTACTGGTAACGGCTTAAACGGTGAGCAAGTATTTGATGTCATTGACAAGCAGGACTTCATCAGGCAGGACGACGCAGGACAGTATTACTGGAATGACGAGTTCATGTTTGAAACCGATCCTACGTCAACCATGATGGCGAACAGAGAAGCAATGTGGCAGCAGATAGATATGAAGCTGCAGTCCGGCGCCTTCGGTCAGTTAGGATCTCTTGAAACCATGAGACTTTACTGGTCGCTTATGGAGAAGAACCATTATCCTAATGCAGGCGATGTTTTAGGACAAATAGAGCAGATGATGCAGGAACAGCAGGCAATGCAGGAACAGATGCAACAGCAAGGGGGAATGATGAATGAAATGCCCGGTATGCCAACTGGAATTGAGAATAACCCGGTCGCGTAACGTCATAGAGAACGATGACAGACCTGATGCACCGACAAAACTGTATGTAGAGCAGGAAATGCGGTGTCTGAATAAGAACTGTCGAAACTTTGACAAGATCGTGGAGACAGTAAAACTTGAACAACCTATTGGCTAATAAGAACCTTCGGGTTCTTTTTTAGTATATCACGCAGGGATAGCGCAAACATCCGAAGAAAGGAAAATTGAATATGAAAAAGAATCTTCTCGAAATCGACTTACAGTTATTTGCTGATGAAGTCGAAGACGCAGGCGAAAACGAAGTAGCGGAAACCGCCGAACCGCAGGAAGAAGAAACTTCCGAATCTGAAAGTGAAGAAACAAGCGAAAACGAAGAAGGGAGCGCCGAGCCTACTCCACAGTCAGATGAAGAAAACGCACGTTATGCTGCAATAAGACGCAGGGCAGAAGAAGAAGCGAGACGGAAGTATGATCCGATCATCAACCAGTTATCGCAGATGAATCAGCAGGCGGCGGCAATGTGCGAAGGTGTTACGCACCCGGTTACGGGGCAGCCTATTACCAACGTGTTTGAGTATTGGGATGCTTTACGGGCGCAACAGCAGAGATCGAGTGAGCAGGAGTTGCAGGACAAGGGCGTAGATCCTGCCCTGATTAAACGAATGGTCGCAAGCGATCCCACAGTTTTGCAGGCACAGCAAGTCATGCAGCAGATGCAGAACGCACAAGCCACAATTCAGGTGCAGAAAGATATCGAAGAAATCAAGAAACTTGATCCTTCTATCAAAGGTGCGGAAGACTTGCAGCCTTACAGTCAGGAGTTAGTGAGTTATTGCCAAGCACATAACACTACTCTTGCAGATGCTTTCAAGGTGCTTGTATGGCAACCGGGGAAATCAGCACGTCAGCAGGCTATCAATGAAATGCGCGGTAAATCTCATTTGCCGGGTGCTTCAAGCGGTGTAGCCACAGATAACGACGATGTTGAAGTTCCTGCCGAGATCATGGCATCCATGAAGGCAGACGGAAAAACAGAGAAACAGATCAGGGCGCTGTATAAGACAGTAGCCAAGAAACTTAATTTATCCTAGAAGGGGGAAAAAAGAATGGCATTTGAATTTTTGAGAGCAGAGAATAATGCTTCTCCGATCGAAAAAGAATTTGCCGCTAAGGCTGGCGATGCTTACGCACATGGCATGGCGGTTAAATTCTCTAGTGGCGACATCGTAAAGGCTTCTGGAACAGATGCGCCGGAGTTTATCTATGTTGGTAAAGACATTGCGTCTGCGGTTACCGGGCAGATCATTAACGTAGTTCCCGTACTTCCCGAATACGAGTTTGCAGCACCGTTTAGTGTTGATGGTTCTGCGCGTGTTACGGGCGATAAGGTACAGATCGCAAGTGACGGCGCTGCTGTTACGGCTACAACCACAAACGGCAAGTTCCAGTTACTTGAAAACGGAAAAGCATCCGGCGCGTATGTGCGTGGAAGATTTGTATAAGAAGGGGGGAAATAGAAATGGCAGTTATCTTTAGTAAACACGGCGGTCTTAACGACGAAGCGTGGAAGGTTATCGACACCGAGTTGTCGATGGTGATTCAGGACACAGATACAGAAAAGAATAAGGATGACGAACTTGTAAAGGCTCTTTACAACGTAAAGACATCCAAGAAGTTCGGAGAGAAGCAGGGTAGCATGACCGAGTTCGGTAACTTTCAGGAAGTTTCCGAAGGCGATAACGCTATTCAGGATGATATTCAGATGGGTTTCAGCAAACTTATCGAGCATACGCAGTTTATCAAAGGCTTCGTTTGCACAAGGCAGATGAAGGACGACGGCGATATCGACGTAATGAAAACTGCAGCTGCAAACTTCGTTCGGTCTTACAAGAGATCGAGATCACAGTTTGCTTCTGACTGTCTGACATCAGAAGGCACAACCTTCACTTATGAAGGCAAGACATACGACAAGACAACCGGCGACGGCGTTGGTCTGTTCTCCGCAGCACATCCGGGCAAAAAGACTGGCGTGGCTACGCAGTCTAATGTATTCACAAACTACTTCGGAAATGACGCAACAATGCTTTACAGACTGGCTAACATTGGTCGCAACTTCAAGAACCAGTCCGGCAACATCATGGGTTACACCTTTGATACCATCGTTATTCCGGGCGATGCTTGGAGACTTGAAGATCTCATTCAGACGATCATCCATTCCCGTCTGCGTCCTGGCACGAACAACAACGATGTGAATACGCAGGAAGGGAACTGGAAACTTGTTGTAGATCACAGATGGGCAGCAAACGCAAAAGCTGGTCAGGAGCCGTTCATTCTTATCAGTTCCGAAGCACAGAGAGAACTTAACGGCGGCGTGTTCTATGATCGTGTACCGCTTGACATTGCTAATGAAGTTGAACTTGAGAGCCGCAACCTGAAATGGTCTGGTTACACAAGATTCAGCGCAGGCTTCTATGCTTGGCAGCCGTACATTCTTGGCGGCGCTTCCGCAGGAACGACCTTAACGTAATAGAAGGGGGATTTCTCAATGATACCTAGTGGACTTAAAGTAGGGCAGACGTATGAATACTACGGACTAACTTACAGAGTTACAAGGGTTGTCGGAGAGAATTACGAGAGTGAAAGGGTGGGGGTTACTCCACCCTTAACTCTTGTAGAGCCGAAACCCGAAAAGGTGGAAACACCGAAGAAGTCAGAGCAGAAGGTTGAAAAGCCTGACTATGAATCCATGCAGTACGCACAGTTAAAGAAACTTTGCGCGGAGCGTGGACTTGATGCAAAGGGAACAAAGGCAGATTTAATAGCCAGATTAGGTGGTTGAAATGAGTACATGGTATGATCTGAAACTAGCAGTTTTACAGAAGATGTTTGCGGCAGACGATGAAATTGTCGAAGATGAAAGCACGTTAGGCTATATCGCTGCCATGCCACATTGCGCGAATGAAGGGTTGGCTTTACTTGCGACGGCAGGAAAGTTCGTCACAAAGTGCGTTAAGATCGCGCAGAGAAACATTGAGAACATAGTTGCAGAGTCCGTGTACGATAGCATATCAGAATTTACCGATACCAAGACGTATAGCACAGATGAAGGGCAGTCCTATTACTTTGAGTGCTGCGGTGTCGGAACGTGTGAAATCTATGTCGATGATACGAAGGTTGACGAGATCGAGATAGATAATCTCAATTCATACGAAGTTTTCAAAGGTTTAATCGAGAATACGGATAAGAAGCCGATCAAGTTGGTATTTACGACCTTGTACCCTATGGGCGTAAAGAACTTTGCGGTCTACAAAGAAACATTCCCGGAAGACACGGATGTTGTACCTTTTACGGAAAAGATCAGGTACGATATGACAGTTCTTGCGCCGGACTTCTACATGATAGATCCGCAGGGTATTTACTACGAAGGAACGCACAAGGAATACTTGCAGACTTCGGAGTTCTTCCAAGAAGGCACGAAGAACCTTGTACTTGATAGAAACAAGTACGGGAACTTCACAGTCTATTATCGGGCATATCCTGAACAGATCACATCGGAAACGGAAGACGAGTACGAACTTCCCATTGATCCAGAAGTGTATGCTTTATTGCCGTTGTATATGGCATCACAGTTGTATAAAGATGATGACAATGGTATTGCCACGTCTTATAGAAACGAATTTGAAGTAGGTTTTGAACGTCTCGTTAATTCAGCAAACTTATCCGCTAATGAGTATTTCACTAGCGAAAGTGGGTGGGTATAATGGCAGTTTCTTTCAAAGTTCCTAAATCGCCAAAACGTGATATTGCAGCGACCGACGCTTTCTTGGGCGTTGACCTGACGAATACTGGCGTTTCCATAGATTCATACAGAAGTCCTAACGCACCGAACATGGTTCGTAACGTACCGGGCAAAATCCGCAAACGCATGGGGTACTATAAGGAAATTCTGTTCGGCACGAAGACGAACGTGAACTTTGCATCCGATACTTCTGCACAGTCAAAGCAGTTTCTTCTTGAAGCAGATGAATGGACGAAACTGTATGACCTTATCCAAAAGATCAGTTTCGAGAGTTCCTATACTCTTTATGTAGAGTTTGATTACGCATCGGAAGAAGACTTCTATATCATCAACGAGTCTACTGTTGTCGAAGCAGCGCAGCCGGATGAAGAAGGAAACTATCCGCATTTTAGCGGAACGATCTCTTGTGAAAGCACCGACGAATTTACGGAAGTTGATGTAAAATCCGCTAATGAGCAGGCTATCTACATCAAAAACTTTTCCATTATGCAGGACAAAGATTCTTCCTATGAATGGTCGCCTGCACCGAAGTATTTTGTGGAGCGTGAAAGCAATGATCCTATCTATGGCTGCCACTTCCTAAAAAAAGGAACAGACGGCTTTGATGGGGATAGAGTAGTCAACGTAAATCGCGTATTAAATACAAGCGATGAATGGGATGAACTAGAATATTCATCGTCCAATGACATGGCGAACTTATATAGGATCGCAGAGCCGGTGTGCATGGCTCAAACAGTATATGTTGATTTTGACTATTCTGCCGAACTAACGTCAGGAACATTTCCTGCAATGTATTTGAATTTTGGCAGCTCTATTGAAACGGAAAAGATATATTTGGAAAATACGCAAGGCGAACCAAGACATATAAGCACAGAAATCACGTTCAAATCAAACTATTCAGATGTCATAGAACTGATGAAAGATGGTTTTGGTGTACCTTTCGCGGTTTCTTTCAAAATCAAAAATTTTTCGTTAGTTTATGAAAAAGACGAGAATTTCAAGTGGTCGCCTGCTCCCGAAGACAGTAAAGAAAAGTTTTACTTAAAGGATATGTATAACATACAAGGAGAAGAATTTTCTACTGTTTCTGCCATTGAAAAAGATACGCCTAGCATTAGTGGTGGGAGTGGCAATGTTGAGATTTTGCAGATTTGTACCGATGATTCACACGCAGGAGACTATCAATACCTAACTTTTGATATTACTACATCACTACTTGATTCTGGCGCACAACTGGATTCTACTCTTTTTGGAATCCTTAATTCAGAAGGGAGTAATATCCACAATGATACTTATTTTTTTACAAGTGCGTTTGAGAGAATAACGCCAAAAACTGGCGATTATAGGAAGTACCATTTTGAAATGTTCTATTATAAAGAAAACGCGGCGTATATAAGAGCGATAGTCGTTGGAACATATCTCAAAAGCGGAAGCACAAGTTCAAAAGCGCATATATCAATATCAAACATAAAGGTAAGAAATTTTACTGTCAGGGATGACTATACTGTATCTTCCGCATGGTACTTGTATCACGTCGGTAAAGATTTCTATTTGAGAGCGCATGATAAAACCGATTTTCGGAAAGTATATTCTGATGCAAATGAGCATATAAGTAGATCGTGGCAGATAAACAGCAATAGTTACATTATCGACGGAAAAGAGATATATGAGTTTACTATTGCTGATGGAGAAGACGTACATAAGATCGAAGGCGATTATGCTTACGTTCCGATTTTGACGGATGCGAGAGAACCAAGTGGCGGTGGTCAGACAAAAGAAGCGCTTAACTGTTTACAACCGGGATTCAAAGAAAGATTTTACGGGGCGACGAGAGTAACAAAATTCCAGATGTCCTTCGGGGATTTAGACGATACGCCCGTAAAAGCATGGGTTGCAGACGCAAATATGAACTTCTTGCCGAAAACAGAAGGCACAGACTTTACTGTAAATCGGGAAACGGGAGAAGTAACATTCAATACCGCGCCGGGTGCATCCCCTTTGCAGGGAGAGCCAAACGTAGAGATACAAGCATACAGAACTGTCGATGGTTACAGAGACAGAATAACGAAATGCTCCTTCGGAGTTATGTTCGGCGTGGCAGGATCGCCAGACAGAATTTTCTTATCAGGGAATAAAGAACATCCGAACTGGGATTTCTATTCACAGTTCAAAAATCCCACATACTTCCCCGATACGGGATATTCCGTACTTGGTTCGGAACAGTCAGCAATTAACGGGTACGCTATTGTCAGCAACTACTTGGCTGCGTTTAAGGATGGTTTCGATCCGTCGCAGGCTGTCTTTGTTCGTGAAGGCGATATGCTTGAAGATGAAGAAGCAGGCACAAGCGAACCAGTTTTCAAACTGATAAACACGTTGCAGGGCGAAGGCGTTATAGCGCCGTATTCCGTAGGCTACTTGCAGACAGAACCCGTATTCCTTACAAAAGTCGGAGTCTACGCAATAACCGAGCAGGACATCACTGGAGAGAAATACAGTCAGAACAGATCGTTCTACCTTGACGGAAAGTTAAGGAAAGAGCCGAACCTATCGAGCGCACTAGCAGTTGTCTACGATAATCAGTATGTTTTAGCGCTGAACGGGCAGTTGTATATCCTTGACGGACTACAAGCCACAAGAACAGATAAATCCGAGCCGTATTCAACAAGACAGTACGCAGGATTCTATTGTACGGATATTCCGGCAATTACTTTGTGGACAGACGATGCTTTGTGCTTTGGTACGGCAGATGGCAAGATATGTCGGTTCTACACAGATGAAGAAGCGATAACTTCTTACAACGATGACGGCAAACCGATTTACGCTTGTTGGGAAACTCCTGATCTTGACGGCAAACTGTTCTACAAGAACAAGACGTTCAGATACTTTGCAGCCAGAATGATGAAGGCAATTAAGACTTCCGTGAAACTTTACTCAAAGAAGTTAGGCATCTGGACAATGAACGATCAAGAAGCATGGCAGTTCATTAAGGAGCAGAGCGCAGTAGGAACTGTGTTTGACTTCAACGATATGGATTTTAATCTGTTATCGTTCAGCGCTGACACAACCGAACGAGTAGTGCATACGAAGTTAAGGGTTAAAAAGGTGGACAAGGCGCGGTTCAGATTAGAGAACGGAGAGTATAACGAGCCGTTTGGTCTTAACGATGTTGCTCTTGAATACATCGAGAGCGGAAACTACAAGGGGTAATGATATGGCATTTACCAAAATCGAGCAGTCAGAAATAAATAGTGGCGGTGCGCTGCGTCTCCCGGACAGACCTTCGGAGACAATGCCACCGCAGGCGATTAAGACGAAATTGGACTATCCTGCAAAGGAAGTCCTTTTTCCTGCCTACAACCGCCTTATTGACGAGTTGGAAGATACGACGGCGGCTGCATCCATTGGAGCAGTAGCGCCTAGTGGAGTGCGTGGCAATACTGTTCAGACAATTCTTAACAACATTTCTTCTTCTATCACGGGCGCAATAACCACAGTAGAGGAACTTAAAGAAGACGTAGAAGAGATGGAAGGAACGGTAGAAGACCTTGCAGAAACAGTAGGCGAATTGGAAGAATCAGCGCACACGCACGAAAACAAGGATCTGCTTGACACCTACACACAGACAGAGACGGATTTAGCGGATGCGGTTACAAAGAAACATAGCCACGATAACAAGTCCGTACTGGATAAGTTCGGGGAAAGTAGCGGAGTTCCGACGTATAACGGGAGTGCAATAGGTAGCGTTTCTTCTGTAAACGGACAGACGGGGGAAGTAGTGCTTGATGCGGATGACGTAGGCGCATTGCCGGATGACACGCACATTCCCGAAATAAGCGTTACACAAGTACAGACAAGTGGTGTAAGAATTGCCGTTATTGAGATAGACGGCGAAGATACAGACATTTATGTTCCAGAAGGTGGTGCAGGATCGGGCGATATGAAGAAGTCCGACTACGATAGCGATTCCGCAGTCAGGAACGCAGGCGGTATCAAGAGATATGTCAGCAGTCAGATATCGACGGCGATAACAAGCGCACTTACGGCTTCCTATTAAGGAGAAGATATGTCAGCATTAACAGATTTATTTACAAGCATGGCAAACAAAATAAGGTTGAAGGTTGGCGGTAGCGATACCTATACACCGACGGAAATGGTTAGCGCTATTGATGACGTGTATGACGCAGGGTATGCGGATGCTACTACACCGATTACACCGTCTAATGCAGAACCCGTGGAAATTCTCGCAAATACGGGATATAAGCCGACTGCGAACGGATATGCTATTGAGAGTATAGATAAATATATTATTCCTCGTGACGATGCCCCTTTTCCAATATATGCAGACGAAATTGATAGAGTTGTATATGATGGGTATGCCGTATTAGATTATAACGACATATACCCCAATAATTCTACCCCGGCATCATTAAATCGCCACAAAATATATTTAACGCAAGATTCAGGTTACGCCATTGCGAGTTACGATTCCGTAACGCCTTCTTCAACGCCAACATCAGTAGCAAGTGGCGACATTGTAAAGATAGGCGGTAGCGGAAAAATCGTGGACGCTATTTCTGATGTAACACCTAGCGACAGTTCGCCCGTTTCTTTAACAAGCGGTCTAACCTATAAGATGGGTGGCGGTGGCTACGCTATCGAAAGTCAGCCGTCAAATAAAACGCCTGATGACACTAACCCACCTTCTGTATCAAGCGGAGAAATCGTTAAGATGGGTGGCGCAGGCTATGCTATCGCAAGCAACCCAACGTCTTTATTTCCGTCAAACACTATTCCTGCAACAATAACAGAAGGCGCTATATATCGAGCAAGCGCATCGGGTATAGCAGTAAAAAGCGTTGCAAGTATTGCTCCAAGCAATTCCAGTCCGGCAACTATTGAAAAAGACAAAATCTACAATGCGACTGGTAACGGATATGCAATTTCACGTTATAATCCCATAACGCCTTCGGACACAGATCCTACAAGTTTAGTTTCAAGCGGCATCTATAAGCCGACCGCAACTGGATATTTTTACGCCACAAAGCAGGGCAGGAAGGGTACAGCCACAAGTGACGGTACGGCAAACAGCGAATTTACTTGTGATACTGGTTTATCAAGCGTTAAAAAGTTCGTGGCGTGGGGCGTGAGTGGAGCATCTAATCAGAATACCGCCGTTGTTATTTATGATTACGACCTTTTTGGTGGACTATTTTCAACCGCTTCTATTCAGACAAGCGCAGCCACACAAAGACCACGAGTAACATTGGGAACTGCGCCGACAGCGTATAACGGTTCAATTATGAGTATATCAGTAAGTGGCGTTGTGACAATTAAGAACTCGTCAAGCGCAATTAACACTTTCAAGGGTACTGTGTATTGGTACGCAGAAGGGACGTGAGCATGATCGGAATGTATATCTTTTTAGGAGTCTGTTATGTTATCGAATCCATATTGTTTGTCCTGATTATGAAGGACTTAAAGAAAGGGGGAGAAATATGAGTAACAAAGTTTACGACGTATTAAAGTACATCGCTCAGATCGCGCTTCCGGCACTCGGAACTCTTTACTTTGCATTATCGCAGATATGGGGCTTGCCGTATGGGGAACAAATCGTTGGTACTATTGCTGCGGTGGATGCTTGTCTCGGAGTTCTTCTCGGAATAAGCACAGCGATTTACAACAAGGGGAAATAGTATGGCATATACGGCAGAAGAATTTTTAGAGAAATTAAAGCCTTATGCGATAGCCGATATGAAGGCAAGCGGAATCCTTGCGTCTCTTACGGGGGCGCAGGGATTTATTGAATCCAACAAAGGCAACTCAAAATTGACTACCACCGCGTTGAATCTCTTTGGAATCAAAGGTTTTTACAACGGGCAGTCAGTTAAGATGTGGACTACTGAATACTACAACGGATGTCCACAGAGAGTGCTTGCAGACTTTCGGGCATATCCATCTTGGCAGGAATCCGTAAACGATCACTCCGCATTGTTCAACCGCTTAAAGCGATATGAGAACTTGCGCGGCCTGAAAGATTACACGCTTGCTTGTAAATATGTAGCGCAGGACGGATATGCTACTTCGCCTTCCTATGAGAAGACATTGTTAAGCACGATAAACAAGTACAAGTTATATCTCTGGGATGCAGAAGTGCTTGGCGAATCGCCCGGTGCGGCGAATGTGAAAAATCTTCCCGTTCTCAAAAAAGGTAGTCGTGGAGAGTATGTTCTGGCTTGGCAGATCATGTTGAATCTCAACGGCTATTTTTGCGGTATTGAAGATGGGATTTTCGGAATAAATACAGAACTCGCAGTAAAAGAGTGGCAGATGGCGCACGGACTTACGCCCGACGGGATTATCGGGAAGTTGACGTGGGCATCAATAGGAAAATAAAGGGGGAATAGAAAATGTCATTTGGCGATGGCGCAAAAGGATGGAATAGAAGCAATTACAGAAACACTAAGACTTTCAACAAGTCATTTAATAGCAAGCCGATCACATTGAACACAAATCCGACCACATACAAGGTTCTTCAAAGTACGGGTGGCAACCTTACGAGCAGGGCGTTTCCTAGTTCGACAGAAGGGTTCATGCCACAGACAACTACAAATCCGACGACTAACGGCGGTGGTGGTGGGAATAGCAAAGCATTAGCATCCCTTCTGGCTGCTTATGGCGGTGCTTACAACCCGTATGGCGACTACTATAATCAGCGTAACGCTATGGCAAAGCAGGCTTACGAAAATAGCATGGGTGCTTTGGATGCAGCATACGGCGCTTATATGCAGGCTATTGAAGACAGTTTCGGATCTACGAGAGGTCAGTTGGAAGATTCCTACAACCGATCAAGAAAGAACATCAACGAAGATGCTTTGCAGTCCTTAAAGCAGGCATACGTTAATAAGATGTTGCAGGAAAAGAACTTCGATCAGCAGATGTCAGCGCAGGGTATTACGGGCGGTGCTTCCGAAACCACACGGGCATCTATGGCTAATAACTACGGCAATGCCCGGAACGATATCAACCGCACGAAGGCAAGGAATTTGTCAGACCTTGAAGGCGAATTCAATGACAACCTTGCATCCGCATTGCAGGCTTATAATCAGGCAGTTGCACAAGCACAGTTGGCGAAGGCAGAACAAGTCATGCAGTTGGAGAACGCTTTGGCAAACAACCAGATCGCTGCTCTTGACGATTACTACTCACTTGTTAAGGATAGCGAAGGTCAGATGAACGGAGCATTTGCAGCCGCAATTCAGAACGGACAGAACTTTTCGTTTGATCCTACCGAAGTCAACAACACGTTCACTCCTGCGGAAATCTTGCAGGCTAATACAATGGATCAGCGTTCGTTTGCTAATCTGTTGCAGGCTTTGCAGGCGATCATGGCACAGAACGGCAACAAGAACTTATCTATTAACCAGTTGTTAGCACAGTTGGGGGCATAATATGAGAAACAGAGAAGAAGGCATTACACGTCAGCCTAGTCCGATGGGCGCTACAAATCCGGCATACATGAACGCTATTGCAGAAAGTACGCAGGCATTGCCTACGGCATCCGAAGAACTGATTAACAAACTGATGACAATATACAACAACAAGGCGTATGCGAATCCGTATGCGCCTTTACTGTCTAAATACAATAGCATTTATACGGATGCTAATGGCGTAGGTCGTCAGGAAGATTTAATAACCGCATCATTACGAAACGGAGACAGACTTGGCTTTTTAACACGAGATCGAAGCAATGACGGCACAAGGTATGGAATCGGTATCGACAACATGGGCGATCCGTATCGTGGCATTTATGATGGCGAGACAAGCACGCCTATCGGAACATTGGACTATGGCTATGACGGCGATACTGTATATGCAGGAGTTACTCCGAACGACAAAGCAGCAGCGTACATTTCAGCACTTAAAAACCTTTTAGGAAGGTAATAATATGGCACGCATTGATAAATTAGGTTATTCCGATAAAGCATTGAAGGCTCTCATGGCAGGGCAGTACGACCAACTCACGGGCAGAGATCCCGGTTTAAGGTCTTCTAAAGATCAGTTAAGTTTAGTTCCTGCTCTTTTGGGAATGAAAACGGGGCATATCAAGGTATCTACAAGTATGCCTAAAACAACGCAGAAGCGGTCAAAATCGCCTTCTGAACGTGGGCAAGGTACTTTATACGACTTTGCGTCTGGAATGTCTAGAAACGGCTATATGAAAAGCGCAGAGAAGAACATGAAGACTGCCGAAGACCTAAACAAACTGACGGAGCAGATTAACCTTGTCAATGCGATGCAGAACGATCCGAGATACACGAATCCGTTTGAGCAGTTTGCAGCTGACGTTCCGAAACAGACATCAGAAAATCCGTTTGAGCGGTTCGCCCAGGATGTTCCGAAGAAGGAATCCAAGAGCATCGTTGACCAGCCGGTCATGATGCCGAAGGACAATTCAAAGGCAACCAAGGCAAAGGAAGAGAACGACGCAAGACAGAGAGCCATTCAGTATCAGCAGAATATTGATGCCGATCAGAAGAAGTATCAGTACGACGAAACGGCAAGGCAGAACAATACCCTTGATAAAAAGGATCAGGCTTATCTTCAGAGAATCTTTGACCGCTATGGCGACGGAGAGATTACCCGTAGATCCCTGCAGGAAAGCAAACAGACACAGGGATGGGAGCAGAAGTACGGCAAATCCCTTGACCAAATCTACGCAGATTTCCTTGCCGACCAGGGCAATGTAAGAATGGATCTGGCAGAACGCCATCCGTTCCTTGCGGAAGCAGGAACTTTAGTCGCAAATATCCCTACGTCCGTGGCAACACTTCCGAGTTTGGTAGGAAACATCGTTGCTCCCGAAAGTGAGTTTGCACAGAGAGCAGAAGAAGCACGTCGTCAGAACGAAGAGAACAGAAAGTTCTATCGTGCAGGCGTGAAAGAGCATACTGGCGACACGGGGGATAAAGTAATTGACACTCTCAATGCCGTGGCTGACAGAATGGCTGCAACCGCTGCAGGAAAAGCATTGGGCGGTCAGGCAGTTGGCGGTGTAATGGCAGGATTGTCTGATGCCAATCAGCAGATGGAGAATCTGAACTTGCGTCCTGACATGGATGCCAGGAAGAAGGCTCTCTCTGCAGCTGAACACGGAGCAATAGAAGGTCTCGGTACTGCTATCACTACGGGTATCCTTGACAAACTTCCTGCAGTAGAAGGTTTGGGTGGCTCTCTTCTTAATATTGGTAAAGGTGCCGGGAATGCAGCTTTTGAAAACTTCGTTTCTGAACTCATCGAGATGGGCGCTGATACCGGCATTAACAAGGAGAACAGTCAGAAGGAACTGAACAAGCAAGTCTATATGTTGCAGGGTATGTCCGAGGAAGAAGCGGAACGTGCTGCCAGGATGGATCAGGTAAGACAAGCAGCTATGGCTTTAGGCACTGGTGCATTATTCGGCGGTGGCATGACTGGGATTTCTCAATTAGGAAGAGCCATTAGCGGCAAAGTGCTTCCTTCCTTGTTTGCAAAGAAACCGAGTCCGCAGGATGCTGACGTTATCGACAACGCAAGAGTTCAGGCAGAAGAACCAAAGGCAGAGGTTGAAACCTTAAAAGACCAGACCCCTGCAGTAGAAGAAGCGCCGAGGGAAGTCGTTCCGCAGGAAACACCGAAGAATGTCCAGGAAGCACCGAACAGAATGCCCACCAAAGAAGAGCAGGAGTTATATCAGCAGGAACTCATGGAAGATCTTGGATGGGATGACGCAGCCGGGGAAAGTGCGCCTAAATCATATATAGAAAATTTGCGCGATACATTAGAAAACGCCGAACCCATAGATAAGGCTGAAGCCCTTGTTAATGGTGGCTATTACGCCGACTCGCAGGAAGCAGGAGAAGCATACAGAAACGGAACGCTTGACGCAGATGTGGAAAAATATCTTTCTTTAATGGAAAAGAATGGCGACCCCACACCTACAAAGGCGCAGATTGAAACAAATGACTATGATGCCGCGAAACTAAAAGACGTGTATAACGGCGATTGGGACGCTATGAGAAAAGGCACTATAAAAGAATATACTGGTGCTGATGATGAGAAAGTAGACCAATACTATAAAGAGTTATCGCAATTCTTTACTGGAAGCGGAAACCAAGCAAATGCAGAAGTGCTTGACGACTATGTAGAACACGCTCCTACTTACAAGGGAGAAATAAGGCGTGGTATGCACTTCGGCATGGGAGATGGCGAATACGACAAATTCATGGAGAAAGTACACGGAAGCGGTCTCGTCACGCTAGACAAGCCTTCTTCTTGGGCGAGTGATTGGCAAGTCGCTCGCAGATTTTCACACCTTCGCGATCCAGAATGTGACTCCGTAGAAATTGTATGCACACAGAACAGAACAAGTACGCCCGTTTCGTTTGCTAATATGCACGGCGAAGATGAGGTGCTATCTTCCAGTAAGGCGGCATGGACAGTTCTAAAAGAAGACTCCGCAGTTCTCGATAGTGGTGCGAAGAAGACTATATTATACGTTGCGGAGACAGGGGAAGACGCGCCCAAAAACAATGCGGTAGTCATGCCAGATGGGAATGATCCTAACGCCCCTGAATATGTCGCGCCAGATGTGGACACACAGAAGGTTGCCGAAACTACGCAAAGCGCAACTCCAGGCACATACGACATCGACTCCACCATAGGAAACGATGGCAAAGAGAGGTTCTTTGTAGTAGAAACAAGACCTGACGGCACAGAAGACTTTGCGGAGCAGGGCAAGTTCTATGACACGGAAGAAGAAGCGCAGGCAGCTATTGACAACATAACAAGAGCAAATAGCACGGGCATCGAGAAGAATCCTACTATCACAGAAACCGTAGAACCCGAAGTAAAACCGGCAGAGCCTGAACCGCAGAAGATGGCAGAACCCGAAGAACCCGTAGCGGAAGACGCAGGGGCAACACCGCCGCCGGACGAAACACCCGTAGAACCCGAAGAAAAGGTGCGCTCGTTCTCAAGGCGTGGTTCGGAAGATGAATCCCTTCCCGATGAGATTCGGGAGTCCTTGTCGGAAGACTACTATAAGGTAGTAAAGAATGCCGACACCGAAGCGAGAGCAGAAGGACTGTTTGACGGCGAGAATCTTGCACAGACCCGTTCAAACCTTACACAAGCGGTTAAAGACCACGATCCTGCTGCGGCATCTCTCGGCTATAAGTTGGCGAAGGCATATGTGGACGAAGGAAATTACGATGCTGCTACGGACGTAATTGAAGAAGTCAGCGCCGAATTAACCAGGATGGGTCAGTTTACGCAGGCAGCGAAACTTGCCATGATGCAGAATGACCCGATGGCAGCTCTTCGTTCTTATGAAAGAGAATTGAGAAACCTCAACCAATGGGGCAGGGAAAAGTATGGTAAGAAATGGAACAAAATTGAACTGTCCGATGAAGATGTCAAAGAGTTTGGCAATATCAGGAAAGGCGACAAAGACGCTCTCAACAACCTTGTAAGCAAGTTAAACGCGAAGTTCGGGAAACAGATCCCTGCAAACTGGTGGGATAAAGTAGTATCTGCGAGTAAGACGGCGATGCTTTTGAACCCGAGGACGCAGTTAAAGAATGCTCTGGCTAACGTGGCATCACTTCCATTAAGATCGATGTCCGACAGAGTGTCGGCGTTAGGGCAAGGTGCAACGTACCTTATTAAGAAAATTAAAAATCCCGACACGGATTTCAAGCGCACACAATCCATTTTTGGTGGGACTAGAAAACAGAAACAAATTGCAACGGAAATATGGGATCAGAGAAAGGTCGATATTACCGGCGATAACAAGATGAAGGATAGTGCAAAGTCCGACATCATTTCCCATAGGCAGATCTTTAACGATGATTTCTTTGCGAAGTGGATCGACAAAATGACGGACGGTGGCATCCAAAAACTCAACGAGAAACTTGGGTCGGATGCCAATAAATCCACAATGGAAACCCTGCAGAACCTTACATATTGGCTCATGGGGGACTTAGGAGACACCCCGTTCGTAAAGAAGAATTTTGTAAATCGCCTTGCGTCCTACATGAAAGCGCAGGGCATTGAAAATGTGGAAGATGTTCCCGACGATGCGATTGCCATTGCAACCCAAGAAGCGCTTAAGGCTACATTTAAGGACGACAATGCTTTCACAAAGGCATTGCAGGGCGTAAAGCAGAAGACGGGTAAGTTCGGAGAAGTTGCCCTTCCGTTTGTAAAGACCCCTGCCAACCTTACAATGAGAGCAATAGATTACAGTCCTGCAGGAATCGTCAACGCTCTTCGCAAGGCGAAGAACGGAGCGGAAGCCACGGCGGTTATAGATGAACTCGCAAAGAACCTTACTGGTACTGCGCTAATCTACGCAGGGTACAAACTTGCAGAAAAAGGTCTGATAAGCGGAACATACTCAAAGAACAAGTCCGAAGCTGCATTCCAAAAACAGCAGGGTATGCTTGAGTACGCTCTTCATATTGGGGACAACTACTACACTTACGATTGGCTTGAGCCTGCAGCTACACCGCTTGTAATCGGTACTACCATTTACGAAGCGATTAAAAACTCTGATGAAGAGAATGCAACGGCGAGTGACGTTATAAACGGACTTTATAAGGGTGGGTTGAATGTGGCAAACACCATTATAAACTCATCCCCGTTACAATCCTTGTCCGACCTTCTCGGGTCAGATAGCAACGATGAGAACGGCATCATGGGGAATTTTGCCAATGAAGTTATGGAGTTCCCTCAAAGGCTTATCCCGTCAATGCTTGGGGCAACAGCCAGAACTATAGATCCCGTATTAAGAGATACTTACGTTGCAGAAGATACGCTTACCGGCGCAATCGGAAATCAGATACGTCAGGCAGAAGCAAAGATCCCGTTCTTAAGCAAAACACTCCCTGCGTCATATGATACATGGGGCAATGAGAGAACTAGAAGTGACACAAAGGGAGAAGCGTTTGTAGCACAGATGGTTAACCCTGGACAGTTGGGCAATAAGAACGAAACACCGCTTGACGCAGAAATCCAACGGCTTTTCGATGCGACCGGCAATCAGAACGTATATCCGTTGTTTGCAGCCAGGTCGCTAGACCTTGGTTCGGACGGATACAAAACGCTCACAAACAAAGAACATAGTGAGTATCAGCGCGTGATGGGGCAGAGATCCTATCAGATGGCAGAAACCTTGATGAATAGCAAAGAATATGAGTCACTTAATGACGACGAAAAGGCTTCCGCATTAAAGACCGTCTACGATCTGTCCAATGCAATAACGAAGGAAGAACTGTTTGACCACACTACAGATTCAGACAAGCGCCTGAAAGAAATTTACAGAACCAAGGGCGTGAAAGCAGCAGTTGATTACATTGTCGACCGCAAGAAGGCAGACAGACTTGGCGTAAATATCGACACATACTACAAGAAACAGTCAGAGTATGAAGGCGGTGTTGACCAATATGTAGCCGACAAAGCGGAAGCAGATAAACTTGGGTTAAGCGTTGACACCTACAATAAGAAGAATGCCGAGTACGAAGGTGGTGCTACGCAGTACGCTGAAGACAAAAAGACTGCAGAGAGTTTTGGGATTACCGCCGACAAGTTTGAAAAAATGAAGTCGAAAGCAGGCAGTTATTCTGACAAGGCAGTAGACGCACTCCCCGTTCTTCAGGGTATGGGGTTCTCAAATCCTTATGTCGCAGCTGACTATGCGAACGCATCGGCGAAGGTGCCGGGTCTTGACATCAACACGTTTGCGACCAACTTCCGCAGGATGGACGGGAATTCTGATGACACGCTTACGCAGAAAGAAGTCACGGACTATCTTAATAACAACAACATAGACGATTCTACCGCGCAGACTCTGTGGCTTTATGGGAACTTCCACAAGAGTGGAGATCCTAATAAGGAAACGAAGTTGAAACGCAACAAGAAAAATAAGTGGGTATCGTACTATGATTAAGGGGGAATTATGGAAGACTTTGTAACGAAAGCGGTTCACGAAGAATTTGCCAAAAGGATCGACGAAGAAAACGACCGCCAGAACCATAGACTCACAGTATTGGAGACGGGGCAGGCGCAGATAAATGAGTTAGTTGCGTCTGTCAAGGTCTTGGCTGTGAACATGGAAACAATGAGTAAGGAACTGTCGAAGCAGGGAGAGCGGTTATCGGAGATCGAAGGGCAGCCTGCAAAGCGGTGGGAGACTGTCGTAGCCTGCATTATCACGGGCATACTTGGTTACTTTTTAAGTATGGTTTTGTCGGGTGTGTTCAAATAGGGTTCGATAACTAGAACAGCAGACCGATGTAAAGGACTTCCCGTATATTGAACCAACTGCTAGTATTGTAGTGGGGAAATAGAAGGGGGGATGTATGATTATTTCCGACTTTACAAATATTGAACTTGAATGTCTGCGGAAGAACTGCAATTTTGTAGGGAACGAGAGTGACCTATTTGAACTGCGAAGTCAGGGATTATCCCTTGAAGAAATAGCGGAAGTCCTTAATCTATCCGTTGATGGCATAAAGAAGATCAGCAGGAAAGTGAATAAGAAAATCTCAAGGGTACACTTCCGACGCACAAAGAAGGCGCTAACAGTACATTGTTAGCGTCTTTTTTTGTTGCCATAATTAAGTCATGAATACAGAAAAGTTATGGCACAAGTTAATGGAGAACGAGAATATCAAAAACATACCACTAAAAGACGTGATTAAGGTGGTCATTGCAGTTTTTGAAGTCATCAATTCCGGCGAATGTTACTACATAAATGAGTGAAAGGAGTATCTATGAACTTAATGGGAAACCCGATGTTAATGCAGGCGTTCGGTGCTATGATGCGTGGCGAAAGTCCGCAGTCCTTTTTGAAGAATCTTGCAAACAGTAATCCGCAGTTGCAAGGTCTTAATCTTGACGATCTGGAAGGAACGGCAACGGCTTTATGTCAGAAGAATAACGTGAACATGGAGCAGTTGGCTGAACAAATTAAGGGATTTGCAAATCTAAAATAAATATTCTACGAAAGGAGAAAAAGGATATGAACGAAACTTTTAGTGGTGGATGGATCTTTGCTTTTCTTATCATCGCAGTTTTATTTGGCGGTGGTAACTTTGGCTTTGGCGGTAACGCATCTGCGGCAGGCTTTGCTACTATTGCAGATGTAAACGCTGCCATCAACAACCAGAGCGTACAGAACTCACTTAATTCCGCACTTCTGTCTTCTGCCAACAACAATTACGAGACTGCTCAGTTAATTTCCGGGCAGAATATGGCAATGATGAATCAGCAGAATAGTAATCTCGTAAATGCCATTCAGGGATTTAACCAGATCAGTTCTGCTGTGCAGGGCGGTTTCTCTAACATCAGCGCACAGATCGCAGATTTAGGCTACAAGATGGAGAACTGTTGTTGCGGTATCAAGACGATGATGCTTGAAAATCGTTTGCAGGATGCACAGACTGCTCTGCTCACAAGCCAGACAACTAACGCTATCAACGCGCAGTCGCAGTATCTTCTGTCGCAGTTAGGTACATATACCCCGGTGTAAGGAGTGGTAAACATGAAGATAATCAAAGTATTAAGCGAGAAGATAACGGAAGAACTGTGCGACGCAAAAGCATACGCGAAACTTGCGTTGGAATACAAAGACGAATATCCAGATGTTTCAAGAGACTTCTACAATTTGTCTTTGCAGGAAATGGATCACAAGACAGTCCTTCACAATAAGGCTACCGAACTTATACGCCATTACCGGGAAACCGAAGGCGAACCGCCTGCCGATATGTTGGCTGTGTATGAATATCTGCATAAGCAACAGATCGAAAAGGCGCTTGAAGTCAAAACCTTGCAGGCAATGTATAAAGAGTCGTAATTGCACCGCGATTGCACCAAGAATTTGTGAAATGCAGTAAATATGCGGTGTTTGGCGGTTGAAGATTGGGTTCAAGTCCCATCTTCCGCACACACGAAAACCCCTTGAAAGTACCGAATTTACTGGGCTTCAAGGGGTTTTTTATTGCCATTTTCCGACCACGGATATGCAACGATTTTATCACGTTTTCGACACCTAGTTGTTAGGAATTGCACCACGATTTGCACCACGAATCATGTCGTCAAACAGTTGTTTTTGTGCGGCTTTGGAGTTCATCTCATGCCTGTAAATTGACTTCATAGTGAAGTCTGACTTCCATCCACCAGTTGACATAATGTCTGCGTCACTTATTCCTTTGGAGTGAGCGTAGGATGCAAAGAAATGACGGAGATCGTGAAACCTAAATCGAGGTATTCCAAGTTTGTCCTGCAATTTGTTCAGACCGTACAGAAGAGACGTAGGATTTCCTTCAAAAATCTTTCCGTACTGTTCGATTTCTGAAACAAGCGAATCTGGAATATAGATTTCTCTAGTTCCTGCCAAAGTTTTCGTCTGTTTCACGATCCATTGATTGTTTACGTCTTTGACTAATGCCTTGTTTATTGTTAAAGTATTCCCGTTTATATCATCAAGTGTTAAGGCGCACACTTCTGACCGTCTTAATCCCATGATTCCGAGTTGAAAAGGTATGTGATAGAACGGATTATCAGCGCAGGCATCAAGTATCCTTCTAATATCGTCTTCTGACGGCGTATAATGCTCATATACGGACTTTTGCGGAAGAGTAGTATAAATTACCATGTCAGGACGAAACTGCTTTAGAACAGCCGATATGAAACCGTGTACGTTGCGTGTGGTCTTCGGTGAATGAGTGGCTGCGTAATCGTTGATGGTTGTCTGAATATCTATTTGAGTGATTTGCAGGATATCTTTCCCTGTAAAATCGTTTGGCAGGGCGTTCAGAATAGACGTATATCCTTTAATTGTACTAGGAGATATGACCTTATCCTTTGATTTAACGTAAGATTTAGCGCAGGCTAAAAAACTTCCCTTCACCGGTATGGTTTTGGAAAGTTCTAGCAATCCCTGCATGACTTCACGTTCAGTAGGCTTATGATTAAATGTAATTGAGTATCGCTTTCCATCAATCATCTTTTGAACGCGATACGAATTTTTCCGCTTCTCAACCTTCATACTTTTCACACTTTGAGCAGCGCATAAGTTTTTGCAGCATTTCTTCGTGGAAATTAAGCAACAAATCCATGCGTTTGTCTTTGTAGGCAACTTGCTCTTTAAGGAAGTCAATAGACTTGTTATATCTTTCACGTTCTGCGTCTAACTTCTCATGCGATTTGAGTTTTTCCTTATCAAGCGCCGCCTGCATCTGTTCAATTTGCTTTTCCAAGTCTTCAATGCGTTGGATTTTGTACTTTAATAATGCTTTCATGGCTCTCGTGTCCATGTTATCTGTATCTTCATCGTTTTCGATATCCAGTAACGCATTTGCAATAGGTCGTATTGTTTCTTCGTAACGGAAGGACTGTTCTTCTGATCCGTCAGCAAATACTCTGGATATGGTTGACTTCGCAAGGAAATCCCCGTTCTTTTCCATGAGTTCAAGAATGTCATTATAGGAGAGTCCCTTTTCTTCCCGTACTTCCTTTAATTTGATAATTAGATCCTTTGTGTTCGTCATATAGAACCCCCGTTCGATTTTAAGAACTTTAATCAGGACAATTACTTTGCTACCATTATTCCAAAAGGAGATGATACTATGAATCTTTCGGAATTTGAGCGCTACTATAATCTTGCAGACGTTGAGACAAAGCGTCTTGTTGCTGCGATTTTAGAAGAAGATCAACGGCGACACGGACTTCTGGACTCGCGTTCTGATACTTCGCAAAAAGATCCATTGCTTTTGGAAGATCTGAAATGTTAACAAACCCTTCGCCAGGAGACTGCGTATGTTGTTCTTCAACTTTTTGTTCTTCTACTTTCTTTTCTACATCATTTTTATTGAGTGCTTCCTGAACGTCCGGGGCATTCTCCCATCCCATGAGATATGCCATGGAGCAATCAAGTGCTTCCGACAATCGTTTGACTTGCTTCATGCTTATGTCATTGCCAGAGTTTTCCAGCCTGCTAACCGCAGACTTGCCACAGTAGTTTGCCTTGTTAGCAAGTTCTTCTTGGCTCATATGGAGTTCGATGCGCCTGTACTTAACTCTTTCCCCTACTGTCATATGACCACCACCTTTCCACTATCCATTTTACAAGAAAGTTAAAAATTTTTCAACATTGTGTTGACAAATGTTTTTATATCATGTATATTGGAGAAGGTTCACAAATATGTTGACCACCACATATGGTAGAAAGGAGCGGAAAAGAATGGTTAAAACCCAAAATGTAGATACCGCATTGCTTGACGAGTATATCGAAAAAAGTGGTCGGAAGTTAGGCTACATTATTGAAAAACTCGGCATATCCCGTCAGGCATTTGATCGGAAAAGGCGTTCTGTTACGCCATTTAGGGTTGCTGAAGTGTATGTTTTGTGTGATGTTTTGGACATCCCCCCGGAAGACAAAGAGAAAATTTTTTGCTTTTAAAGTTCACAAATGGGATTTTTTTACCCAAAACGTCAACAAAAAGTTAAACGAAAGGAGATCGAGATGCCAAAAATTTACTTGACCAGAGAGATGCGACTCCGTGAACACTTCGCCTTATGGATATTCGGGCAGATGAAGGTCAACGGAAAATCGCAGAGAAAGATCGCAGGGGAACTCGGACTCACACAGCAGGGAGTGTGCAAGAAGTTCAAGAACCAGTCATTCAGTTTTGATGACTTTGTATTCTTTCTCAATATGTTCAAGCCGGATCAGGAAACAATTATGAAATTAGTGGGGGCAGATGAATGGACAACGAAAGGGTAACGGTATGGTCTTACATCGGACTGACAATTATGGCAGTAACAGTAATCGGTATGGCGTTCTGTCTGGCGTGGATGTTCATGTAGCGAAAGGGGGCAAGATGCGAGAAGCAATTATCATATTGGTCATCCTGATTATCGCGGTATGGATATGGATGCCGAAGAAAGGGGGCAAGACATGAAGTACGGAGATCCCGAATACCAGAGAAGGTTAAACCTTATCAACATGATCCCGTCAAACAAGTTCGATAAAGAGAACTTCAATAATCTGTCGGAAGATGCAATGAACGACTTTAACGAGAAGCACTTACGCGATCTGCGAGATCAGGTCATGGGGTACGACGAAGAAGAACTGGCAGTAGTGGCTGATGCAATAACGGAACGTGGGTGGACTTTTGCCTACAATGCTGTCGGGGAATACTTCAAGAAATTGACAAAGAAAATGGACACAATACGAGAAATCAACCAATAAGGGGGTACGGGGAGTATGAAAAGCAAGAAACTCACAGAGCATGATCGCTTGGAGATACAGAGAAGAAATTTATCTTGGACTGTTGAGCAATGGATAAAGTTCTGCCGGGAAGATGATTTTGGTCTTGTTATCGAAGACGGCAAAGTAAAAACACTCATAAGGCAGGAAGTGGAGTACACAGTATGAAAAGCATATCAATACACAAAGGCCGCACAAATAGTCCTTGCTTTGAGTGCAAAGATCATAGCGGAACGTGCCGTTCGGGTTGTGAGAAGTGGAAGGAATGGGAAAAGGTACACGCGAAGGAACGCGAAGCAATCAACAAAAAGAAACACGAATACAGTTTAGGCTTTGGCGCTCCGTATAGGACGGACAGAGAGTGGAACAATGTTGTAGCTGCAGAGCGCAGAGCAGAAGCGAGAGTATTCAAACAGAGCATGAAATAGGAGATGACACATGGCAAACGAAGTAGCGGTTAAGTTCAGCGAGAACTTAACAGACAAGTTGGTAAGCGTTGAGAGCGCATTACCGAAGGATTTTAACCGGGAGCGGTTTGTGCAGAACTGTCTGGCGGTCATGAACGAGAATCCGCAGTTCGCAAAAATCAATTCTGCACAGGTAGTCCAGGGTCTTCTGAAGGGCGCATACCTTGGCTTGGACTTCCTTAATCGGGAATGCTATCTGATCCCGTACGGGAATTCGGTGCAGTTCCAGACGGACTACAAAGGAGAATGCAAGTTTATCAAGCGTTACGCAATCAGACCCGTCCTTGATATCTACGCAAAGGTCGTAAGAGATGGAGACGAGTTCGTGGAAGAGATCATTGACGGACATCCGTCCATTACTTTTAAGCCAAAGGCTTTCAGCAAGGCAGACATCATCGGGGCATTCGCAGTTGTTCTTTTTAAGGACGGCGGTCTGTTATACGAAACGATGTCAGTTGATGACATTCAGTCCGTAAGAAACAACTACTCAAAGGCAAGTCAGTCAAAGGCATGGAAAAACTCGTTCGACGAAATGTGCAAGAAAACAGTATTGCGCCGTCTCTGCAAACACGTTGAGACATCCTTCGAATCTGTAGAAGCACATGGTGCGTGGGAAGACGGATCTGGAATGGACTTTGCAGCTCCTATTGCGCCGGTCAGCGACAAGGAAGAAGTCATTGATGTGTTTGCTGACGTTGCAGGAGATCAGGAAGTTGAAACTGTTGTTGCAGAAATGGAACAGATGGAGTTCCCGGAGGGCATGAATGAGTGATTTTGTATTAACGAATGAAAACTACTATTCCAAAGAAGCCAATGAGAGATACATGAGTGTGCATCAGTACCTTGACTTCTGCGGTCACATGGGTGTCCAGGGATGCGAGAAGAGAGCGTTGGCTGCCATCCGTGGGGAATACACGAAGGAAAAGTCGGTAGCCATGCAAGTTGGATCATATGTGGACTCGTTCTTTGAAGGAACAATCGATCAGTTCAAGAAGGAGAATCCCGAGATCTTTACACAGAAGGGCGAACTGAAATCAAGTTTTAAGCAGGCAGACGTGATGATTGAGAGAGCATTACGGGATAAGAAGTTCATGGCGTACATGAGCGGAGAGAAACAAGTCATCATGACGGGGTATCTGTTCGGATGCGATTGGAAGATCAAGATGGACTCGTACATTCCCGATACGGCGATAGTCGATCTCAAAACCGCAAACGACCTTCACAGAGCATGGAGAGTGCAGGACTATGGCTACGCATCATGTGCCGAGTATTGGGCATACACCCTGCAGATGGCGGTCTATCAGAAGATTGTTGAGATAAACACCGGCAAGAAACTTCCCTGCATCTTGGCATTCATTACGAAGGAAGACTCTCCCGAACTGAAACTGTGCTACATCGATCAGATGACACTAGACCATAGCCTAAACGAGATCGAAATGAACATGGCAAGCGTACTGATGGTAAAGAACGGGGAAGTAGATCCAATCCCGTGTGGCAAATGCGATTACTGCAAGGCGACAGAGCCTATCGAAAAGGTAATCAACATTTCGGAACTCATTGAGGTGTGATATGAGATATTGCGAAATCTGCGGAAAGCCAGGAGCGGAGCAACACCACTTGGTGTTTGGCACTTCCAATAGAAAGTTGAGCGACGAAGATCAGTTAGTCATGGATGTGTGCCGTGACCATCATGAGTTCTTCCATAAGAACGCAACGGTCAGCAGGATCATAGGGCAACTGATGTACGAACGCAACAAATGCGCCGAAGGGTACGGAGTGGACGCAGCTCGACAAAGTTTTCGAATAAGATACGGCAAGTCCTATCTATAAGGTTGCAACACCATTGGCGTAAGCCATAAAAGAAACCGCTCATGCTGACATAGTGTATCACGACAATATGCCATTTGATTACTTCCTGCCCCTGCAAAGGGGTAGGGGAAAGGGGGAGCATGATTAAGGAGCGCAAGCCGAAAGTGACGATACGGGGAAAGTATTACGGCGACAGAACATTGCCAAGCCTTAATGACTATCTGAAAGCGGTAGGCACAAACCCAAAGGCAGGCGGTAAGTTCAAAGCCGACTATACAAAGCCGATCATCAACGCTATTCGGCGTTGCCTAAAAGGATGGAAGGTCACGAAACCGCCCGTAGTCCTGCATTACAGATTTTTTGAGCATAAGAAGGGCAAAAGACGGGATGTAATGAACATATTTAGTCTGGCAGACAAACTGTTTGAAGATGCTTTACAGGACTGCGGAGTAATTGAAAACGATAACCCGGACTGGATAATCAACACAACACATGAATTTGCATGGATCGAAGACGAACCATACATCGAAGTAGAAATAGAAGAAAGGGGATAACACATGGGAAGAATCAAAAAGGTTACGCAGGCTGAACGAGTTTTAAGGTTTATGCAGTCACATAAGAAAGGAATAACGGCATTACAGGCGCTTAATGCGTGTGGATGTTTCGACCTTGCAGGCAGGATCAGGGATCTGAAGGAAGATGGCTACTTAATACATGGTGACTGGGTAAAGGTGGAAAACCGATTTGGAGAAAAGGTAAGGATTAAACAATACAGATTAGTGGAGAGATAGGATGGCAGGGTACATAAAGTTGAGCAAAAAGATGCTCGATTGGGAATGGTACAACAACACAAACGTCAAAGTGCTTTTCCTTCATTGCCTGCTCCGGGCGAACTACAAACCAGGATCTTGGCATGGCATCCACTACGAAGCCGGTCAGTTCATTACAAGCCTTGCTACATTGTCAAAAGAAACGGGGCAAACAATCCGCATGGTACGCGACAACTTGGAGAAACTCAAAATGACAGGAGAATTGACAAGCACGATATTGCCGAAAGGTCGCATTATTACTGTAAATAATTGGTCATTGTACCAGACGAATGACAAGGTTGATGACAAGGAAATGACAAGCAACACGGCAAGCAAACCGACAAGCAACACGGCAACAGATAAAGAAATAAAGAATAAAAGAAATAATAATAATAATATAAGGACGTTCGTCAAACCCACAGTCGAAGAAGTCAAAGCCTACTGTGATGACAAAGGATACAACGTAGATCCGAACAAGTTCGTTGACTTCTATGAATCGAAAGGCTGGATGATTGGGAAGAACCACATGAAGGATTGGAAAGCTGCCGTGAGAACTTGGGCAAGCAAGGACAAGTCTTTTTCTGCCCAAAAGGTCAACAAATTTAACAACTTTGAAGGCAGGAAATACAACTTTGATGAATTGGAGAAACAAATGTATGGAATGTGAAGGATGTGAATACTACGACAAAGACGAGGGGTACTGTACGGCACTTATATGTACGCCAATCAGTTGCGACGAGACGTTGCCGTGCGAAGAAACAGATGCGGTAACGCTCTACGCAGAAAGGGGTAAATATGCGAAAAGCGATGGTTGTTTGTTTACTAATCCTTATTTTAGCGATCCCGGTTAATGCCGGAACGAAGTTAACAAAAAGCGGTGGAGTAAATTACTTCGGGAATCAGAAGGAGACCTGGTACAACCTACCGATGGACAGAGTCTACAAGATAGCAGATTCGAACTTTGGATCGCATCACAAAAGGTGGACGAGAAAAGACGGGGTAAAGATGTATGGAACTTACATCATCATAGCTGCTCCATACGATGTCCATCCATACGGAACGAACGTGGAAACATCACTCGGAACGGGAATTGTACTCGACACAGGTGCTTTTGCAGAAACTAACAAAAATCAAATTGATATAGCGGTGGACTGGTAGATGAAACATTACGGAGATATCACAAAAATAAACGGGGCAGAAATCCCGTTGGTAGATGTAATAACGGGCGGTAGTCCTTGTCAGGATTTGAGCGTCGCAGGGCGCAGGGAAGGTCTTGCCGGAGAAAGAAGCGGTCTGTTCACGGAACAGATACGGATAGTTAAGGAGATGAGAAATGAGTCTTACAGACAATTACAAATGCGAGGGGCAGATGTCGATCTTCGACGTGTTCAGCCAAGATACATGGTCTGGGAAAACGTCCCCGGAGCCTTCAGTTCGAACAAAGGAGAAGACTTCCGTTGTGTACTTGAAGAAATTTGCAGAGTTACGGATCAAACCGCCAATGTACCTTTGCCTGAAAAAGGCAAGTGGTCAAACAGCGGATGTATCGTGGGAGACGGGTGGAGCGTTGCTTGGCGTGTACACGACGCACAGTTTTGGGGAGTCCCCCAACGTCGTCGTAGAATCTCGCTTGTCGCAGATTTTGCAGGAGAATCCGCACCAGAAATACTCTTTGAGCGCGAAAGCCTGCAAGGGAATACTGACGAGAGCGAAGAATCGCGGAAAGGAACTCCCGAAACCATTGGAGATGGCGTTGATAAGGCAATCACTTTCCAAGAACGAGCAGGAAAACCGGGGGGGGCAAGGGAATACTCATCCAACACGAGAGAACCGGCTCCTTGTCAACTCTCACAAACCAGTTCGTGTGTAAGTAGCGACGGAGATATCGCAGGAACTTTGGACGCAAGTTACTACAAAGGCTGCGGTTTGCGTCAGGATCGTGAACGGACAGTAGTAATGGGGTTGAACAGAGAACGTGTTGGCGCAGTAACGATGGATGAAAAATGCCCTACGATTCAAGCCGCCGCAGGAGAGAGCGGTAATAATCAACCCATGGTTTGTATTAAAGATGCAGTATGTGTCGGAAATGGACAACTTCAGCAAGCCAGGTTATCTGATAAGGTAGGAGCGCTGAACTGTATGCACGATCAGCAGGCGGTAATGGTAACGGGCGTAGATAGTTGGAACATGAAAGAAACGGGAGAAGTCGGAAGGACTCTTACAACCCCGAGCGGTGGACTAAATGAGCATATCCCATGCGTAGCCATAGACAGAGCGTCATTTAACCAGGGCAAGAACGCACAGTATGACTTCTCTGTCCAAGAAGAATTGGCGCAGACCATCGTTGCGAAAGGACCGGGGGGGGTACTAGTGAGACGGTCGGAGCATTGTGTGCAAGAGACTACAAAGGAGTAGGAAGTCAGTATGTCAGCGAAGGAAAATGCGTCATACAACACATTGGTACTAAATGACCAGGGTGGATCGCAGATGTCGGTAAGCGAAGGAAGAACATCTACATTACGGGCGCAGGAACACGGGCATCAGCCAATCATTGTGGAAAAGGTTTATGAGAACCATAGCCAAGACACAAGGTATAAAGATCTCGGAGACGTTTGCCAAACAGTAAGCGCCACATGGGGTGGCGGTGGCAACAATACCCCGTTCGTGGTCAAGCAAGTGTATGACGGGAGCAGAAGACACAATTACGAACCATTCGGAGATGTATGCGAGACGGTTCAATCATATTACGGAACTGGGGGTGGAAATACACCAATGGTACAAGAATCAAACACAATTGTAAGAAGACTGACTCCACTTGAATGCGAGAGACTGCAGGGATACCCAGACGGATGGACGGATATCGGAGAGTGGGTTGATAGCAAAGGGAAAAAGCATAAGGACGCAGATAGTCCACGCTACAAGGCACTCGGAAACAGTATCGCGCTTCCGTTTTGGCAATGGATGGCAGAAAGGATTACGGCGCAGCTGAAGAATGATGGAGTAGAAAACCCGACGATGGGATCTCTGTTTGACGGAATCGGTGGTTTCCCGTTGGTGTTCCAAAGATCAGGAGTAAAGCCGGTATGGGCATCCGAGATCGAAGAGTTTCCGATAGCAGTAACGAAAAGGAGATTTCCAGAAGATGAACATTCTTGATTACGATTGTAGAAAATTCC
>Ga0310690_10001329_pt1 | contig 44155 bp, 40 predicted proteins | sample AusTroGonzalo_MG_2_FD_207661 | JGI IMG/M metagenome (GOLD analysis project Ga0310690, IMG submission 207661) | Bovine rumen microbial communities from tropical cattle in Woodstock, Queensland, Australia - Gonzalo_04 (v2) (version 2) | ecosystem: Host-associated > Mammals > Digestive system >... | reverse complement strand
GGAAACAAATTGTTTGATAATGTAGATTATTACAAATTAAACAAAGAACAATGTCAAGCAATACATAATTTGCGTTCAAAAATTAATTTGTATCGCAGCGCTATAGATTACTGTGAAACACATTTGTCGGAGGTTAAGGATGGTGTTAATGTCCCAAAATGGACTACATACGAATCAATTAAATTCGAACAAAATGGTAATAAAGTCAGTTGCACTGGTGGTATTTCGTGTAATGGTGATTTTACAATTCAAGAGATTACGGAATACGTTAATAAATGTTTGTTTGTACCATTGCAAATAGGTCTTGCACTTGACAGAACCGGTAATCCTGATTTGCCATACTGTAATCATAATGGTCGATGCGTTACTACAGATGAAATTAAAAATGAAATCAATCAATTCAGCAGATTCTGGGATGAAATCGCACCTGTTGTTGACAAGAAAGTGTTGGCAAAAACAGAAAAAGAATTAAGCAAGGGCAAAGAAATCGGCAAAGGTATTGCAATCGGTGCTGCAACTGGTGCTGCGGCTGGTGGATTGGCAACTGCGATTACAGCTTTTGTAGAAAAGAACAATATTACCTGCAAGGTTGGTGATGGATTAAATTCTGTCGCGTTGGGTAAATCGTTCACCATAGATTCTTTGAAAGATTTCTATGTGAAATGGAATTTGAAATTGCCAGATACAGTATCGCCAACATCTGTTGTTACAGACCGTGCGTCATGGGAACAAGCATGCAGTCAATTCAACAGCAAGTTGATGGAATGCTCAAAGGTACAAATCAACTTGAAAGTTGACAATAGATACGAATTAGTATCTGGTGCATGTAAACTTTCTGGCAGTGTGTGTGTGGTGAATTATTCTACTGCATCATCACATGGAATAGAATAAGAAACAAAAAATACAATCATTAATCCCCCGATTATTATCGGGGGTATTTTTATCTGATTATTCCAGAAAGATGTTTGTATTATGTAACTTTAGAATTTTGGTATAACCTGCGGAAAACTGAATAAAAATATTCCATTTTAAACGGTCGTTTGTTGCAATATGTTTTTTTCTTAAACTAGAAAATAGTTTTCCCCAGATTTCTGGGTTTTTTTGTTTTTGATTTTACTCTTATATGCATAATCTAAAAACGACCGTTTGTTGTACAATTGTGGTATCAAGATCAAATAAAACAAGGAGTATAAAATGACACAAGATAACTTTAAGAAATCATTAGTAAAAATTGCACAAAATATTATAAATAATCCAGAAAATAAACTTGTGCATTTTAATAACCAAGACCAAGTTTGGAAAAATAAAATTTGTATTTTGTCTTTTAAAGATGGGGCGGTTATTTTGCATAATCCCGAAACTCGTGATGCTGTTATAACTGACTATAATGATGTTCATAATTTAAAAAATTATTATAACGGCAGAAAGTCATCTGAAAAATTTTCTAAAGAAATTGAAGAGCAAAAGGCAATCTTGAATTCGTTTAAACAATACGAATAAAAACATTGTTTGGCGGTTTTAGGCTGTGCATGTTCTGCGTGGGAAAAATAAAAATATATTTTGAAAAATTACGCGGCTTGTTTCATATTTTGTTTTATGCCACGGACATATTTACGTAATTCGTCAATTGGAACCAGGGAACCGTCTTGCTTTTCAGCAGACCAATAATCCCAACCATTAAAACTTACGCTGTGTTGAATACGGGCAGCCATAACGTGAATGGATGCTTTGCCGTATAATGTATGTGTTAATTGACCATCATGTGTTATCATAACACGGTCACCACGTGGACCAACCAAAGTTTGTCCAACATAAAGCAATCCAGAATCAATCAATTCATGAAATGCAACTTTGATTTCATCACGTTTTTGTTTCGTTACTTCAATATCAGACAAATCAATTGGTGTTATATTATCAACGCGTTGACGTGCAGCGGTGACATATTTTTCTTCGCGGTCTATACCAATAAATTGACGGCCCAGTTCTTTCGCTGCTGCGGCAGTTGTTCCAGAACCAACAAATGGGTCCAAAATTACATCGCCTGGTTTCGTAGATGCCAAAATAACACGACGTAACAAATCCATTGGTTTTTGTGTGTTGTGCAAACTTTTACCGTCTTTGTCTTTGACACGTTCTTCACCCAGACATATATTTATATCCCAATCAGAACGCATTTGTTTGCCACCATTTAATTTTTTCATGGTTTCGTAATTAAATGTGTATTTTCCTGTCTTGGTTGGTATTGCCCAAATCAAAGTTTCGTGTGCATTTGTAAAACGTGTTCCACGAAAATTCGGCATAGGATTTGTTTTTACCCAGACAATGTCATTCAAAATCCAAAATCCCATATCTTGTAAAATAGAACCAACACGGAATATGTTGTGATAAGAACCAACAACCCACATCGCACCATTTGGTTTTAATATACGTTTGCATTCGTACATCCATTGACGTGTGAATTCATCATACTGTGCATTTGATTCAAATGCATCCCAACTGTCGCGCACAGCACGTGCGGCCGTTTGATCTTCGGGTCTGTATAATGTTTTGTCACCCAGTTGTAAGTTATACGGAGAATCTGCAAAAATTGCATCAACTGATGCATCAGGAATTTTGCGCATAATTTCGATGCAATCACCGCACAAAATTTGGTTCAAATATTTTTGCATTTTTTTTCTCTCGCTCTGGACCGTCGGGTCTTGTTTATTTCATTGTATTTTATCATATTTTGACCCTATAAAAAAGCGCATAGGGGTTAAGGATGAAAAAAAAACACTTGATTTTTTTTAAAAAGCAATTTTTTTATATATAAAATCTTCTTTACATATTGATGAATTTTTTCTAATCTTATTAATTATGAGATGTCCATATTGTAATTCTACAGACAGCAGGGTGGCGGATTCCCGCCCAGATATTGGTGATGCGATTATTCGTCGCAGACGTGTTTGTAATCAGTGTGGTGCAAAATTTACTACGGTTGAACGTATTCAAATGCGTGATTTAATCGTTGTAAAGAACAGTGGAAAGACAGAACCTTTTGACAGGGAAAAATTATTTCGTTCAATTAAACTGGCATGTCGTAATCGTGATGTTGGAAACGAACAAATTGAAAAATTGGTCGCATCTATTCAACGTCGTTTAGAAACGGAAAGTGCTGATGATACTGTGACCAGTGCCCAGGTCGGTCAAATGGTATCTGATTCTTTGTTAAATCTTGATCCGATTGCTTTTATCAGATTTGTTTCTGTGTACAGAAAATTTTCACGTGTTTCTGATTTTAAGAAAATTATTAACCAAATTCCCGAAGCAGACGAAGACGCTATCGTTTGCAAATTACCAAAGACGTCATTGTTCTGAATATGAAAAAAATACTGGTGTTTTTAATAGCGATTTTTTGCGTGCATTTTGCATGGGCTTTTGAATCTGTTGATGTTTTGTCAGATGAAGATGCTGCCAGGTATGCGCAAATATTCATTTTACAAGATAAAGAAAAAATAGAAACCGCAAAAAAAATCGAAGGTAAATTGGTTGATAAATCTTTGATGAATGAAGTTTTATATCAAAGATATACATCAAAAACATATCATACACGTGGTGCAGAATTAAAAACCTGGATGGATAAATATTATGATATGCCAGGCGCAGACAGAATGGCAAAAATGGCTGGAATAAAAAAGGCATCTGTACGTAAACCGGTTTTGCCACATATTGTTTCCGGCAAAGATTATATCGAAACTGCACAATCTGAAACATGGACTGTGAAAAAGTATGATAATAAAGTGACAAAAATAATTGATAAATTTAAACGCGCTGTTCGTTCTGGTTCATCAAAGAATGCACGTAATATTCTTGAAGATAAATCTTTTAAATCAAAAATAGCTGAATCTGATTATGGTCGTCTGGCGGGACGTTTATCTTTTTTATATTACACGAATGGTGAATATGAATTAGCAAAAAAGTGGGGATTTGTTGCAAGTGACGCAAAATCAGAATATGGTTTATGGTCAATGGGATTGATTTATTTCAAAGAACAAAAATATAGTGAAGCTTTTAAATATTTCAGTAAAATTCTAGATTTAACACAAATTAATAATGCACGTAAAACAGAAGCGGCTTTCTGGGCGGGACGTGCAGCAGACATAAGTGGTGAAACATCAAGTGCAAAAAAATATTGGAAAATCGCAGCAACACATCCTATGTCTTTTTATGGTGCTTTGGCATCAACTATGTTGGGTGAAAAACCTGAATATGAATTTTTTGATCAAGATTGTTCGGATGAAGATATTGTCACTTTGCGTGAAAGTAAATACGGCAAAAAAGCACTGGCTTTGATTCAGGTTGGTCGCAAGGACAGGGCAGAACAATATTTAAAATATCTTGTCACATCAAAATCTTCAGACAAAATGTTGCATGCCGTTAATGCTGTGTCTTCGTTGTATGGTTTGCCCAGTGTATCTATTTTGGTTTCTGGGGTTATGCGTGACAGGGGGGTTATAGAAATAAATGATGATATTATTTATTCTGCACAATATCCATTGCCAAATTGGGAACCAATGGGTGGTTGGTCTATCGACAGGGCTTTGTTGTTGGCGATTACAAAACAAGAAAGTGGTTTTAAACAAAATGCAAAATCAACAGCAGGTGCAAATGGGGTAATGCAAATTATGCCAAATACTGCAAAACGTGTAGCGCGCAAAAATGATGTAAAATTATCTGATATAGACATGTCGAATCCTGAACATAACATGTTTTTGGGACAACAATATATTGTCGATTTATTACAACATCAATTAATTCAAAATAATATTATAAAAATGTTGGTTGCATATAATGCAGGCATGGGGAATTTAGTTCAATTTGAAAAAAGTTTTTCAACATCTGATCCGTTGTTATATATTGAAAGTTTTCCTGCATACGAAACACGTAATTATATTAAACGCGTTATATCTAATTTATGGTTGTATCGTGCACGTCTTAATCAGCCACTGACTGCATTGCAAGAATTAGCTGATGGGCATTGGCCATTATATAACAGTGAAGATGAATATGTACGAAATGATGTTTTTAATAAAATCTCTTTGTAAATAGTTATGCGAAGTGTACCTGATTTTTCAATTGAAAAAAATTGTGGCAAAGAAATAGTTGCTGGTTTAGACGAAGCAGGGCGTGGCCCACTTTGTGGTCCGGTTGTGGCGGCTGCTGTTGTTTTCAAGAAATATGATTTTGATGATATGCCACTTATTTCTGATTCAAAACAGATGACTGAAAAACAACGCAATATCGCGTATGATTGGATAGTAAATAACCCGAATATATTTTGGGCGGTTGCACAATGCAGTGCATCTGAAATTGATGAATTAAATATATTACAGGCATCATTAACCGCGATGGCGCGTGCTGTAAACGCATTGAATATTGATGTTGAATATTGTTTAGTTGATGGAAATAAAATGCCAAAGGGGTTAATCGGTGTATGTGTTGTCAAAGGAGATGCAAAATCACTTTCTGTTGCGGCAGCATCAATACTGGCCAAAGTGACACGTGATAAAATTATGCGGGAATTGGCCCTGCAATATCCACAGTATAATTGGAATAAAAACAGTGGGTATCCAACCCAGGAACATTTGCAAGCTATTGAAAAATATGGTATAAATGAACATTATAGAAAAACTTTTAGACCTGTTAAGGAAAGGATTGAAAAAAATGCAAATTCGTAATGTTAAAGATACAGATGTCAAAGGAAAATACGTTTTATTGCGTGACGATTTTAATGTTCAAATTGTTGATGGAAAAATAACAGAAACTTTTCGTATTGATGCAAGTATGCCTACGATTAAATATTTAACGTCAAATGGTGCGCGTGTTGTTATCTGTTCGCATTTGGGGCGTCCAAAAGGTAACAAAGATGAAAAACTGTCTTTACGTATTATTGCAGAATATATGAATATCCCATTTGTTGACGATTGTTTAAAAAAAGACTTTTTGCAGAATATGAAAAATGGTGACGTAGTATTGTTGGAAAATCTGCGTTTTTACAGTGATGAAGAAGAAAACAGCGATTCGTTTGCATCTGCATTATCGGATGGTTTTGATTTATATGTAAATGATGCTTTTGCTGTATCGCATCGTGCTGCGGCCAGTATTGTCAGTATAACAAAATATTTACCATCTTTTGCGGGATTGTTATTAGAAAAAGAAATTGAAAATATTTCACATGTTATGGAAAAACCAAAGCGGCCATTAATTGCTTTTATTGGTGGTGCCAAAGTTTCAACAAAAATCGGTGTTTTGAAAAAATTGGTAACAATCACCGATAAAATTGTTGTTGGTGGTGCAATGGGAACAACATTTAATTTTGCAGTTGGTGCGCCTGTTGGCGATTCGTTGTATGAAGAAAATATGGCGGAAGTTGCGCTGGGGATAATCAAATTAGCAAAAGAAAATAACTGTGAAATATTGTTGCCTTTGGACAAAGGAGTTGGGAAAAGTTTTGATAAAAATGAAAAACGTATCAATCGCGATGTTAATGATGTTCATGATGATGATGTAATAATGGATGATGGTGAAAAAACAATCGCACGTAACATCGAATTATTAAAAAATGGAAAAACTGTTATATGGAATGGAACATTTGGTATGGCAGAATGGGGCAATGTTTGGGGACGCGCATCGTTTGATTTTGCACGTTCTTTGGCACATTTTACAAAAATGGGAAAATTGGAAAGTATTGTTGGTGGCGGTGATACTGTTGCGGCATTGAACGATTGCGGTGTTTTTAATGATATGACATACGTATCAACGGGTGGTGGCGCATTCCTTGAATTTATCGAAGGCAAAGAATTACCAGGAATAAAATCATTGATTTTAAATAAATAAATTTTATCATGACGATAAAAGGATCAATATATATGAAACCATTATCTAATTTTCCAGGTACAATCAAAACAATGCGATTAGAATTACGCGTTGTCCCACAAACTAATGAAAATGCAAAAATGATTTTTAATATTATTGAAAAAAATCGTGATTATCTTGAAGCATGGCAGGGACATTTTGAATATCTGAACAGTGTGGATGCTGTATATAAAGAATTGGGTTTCAAATATGCAGAAAAAGCGCAAAACAGGGGTGTTTTGTTTGGTATTTACAAAGATAATAAATTCATAGGACGAATCCGTTTCTTTGACGTTAATATGTTTCACAAAGATTGTAAAAGTTGTAAAATTGGTTATTGGTTGATTAAATCAGAAAACGGTAAAGGTTTTATGAGTGAAGCACTGTATGCACTTAGCACACAATTGTTTAAATTTGGATTTGATAAAATTATACTGGAAATAGATGCGGGAAATATTTTATCTGAAAGTGTCGCGAAACGTAACGGTTATATACTTGAAAAACGAATCCCGATGGATTCGTGGGCAAAGTGTGTTGGTAAGTGCGATTCTTTAATTTTTTCAAAGTCCAGAGAAAGAGAATAACTCCACTTTGTTTTTTTATATAAAATTGGCGAATCGGGTAAATCCGTGTTATAATTGGTGTATAAATAAAGAGGTTTGTTATGTCATTAGTACCTATTGTTATTGAAGAGTCACCAAAAGGTGAACGTTCGTTTGATATTTATTCACGTCTGTTACGTGATAGAATTGTCATGGTTTCCGGACCAATCGAAACTAATATGGCGAACACTATTGTGGCACAATTGTTATTTTTGGAATCTGAAAATCCTAATGCTGATATTTCTTTGTATATTAATTCGCCTGGTGGTGAAGTGTATGCTGGATTGGCTATTATGAATACTATGCAATATATCAAACCAAATGTGACAACAATTGGTATGGGGGTTGTTGCATCTATGGCATCTGTGTTGTTGGCTGCTGGGACAAAGGGTAAACGTTTTCTGTTACCTGATGCGACCGTTATGATTCATCAACCATCTGCTGGCACCCAAGGTATGATTACTGACATGGAAATTTCTGTGCGCGAAGGTCAAAGATTGAAAAAACTTATCACGCAAAAAATGGCAGATTTTACTGGACGCAAAGAAAAAGAAGTTTTTGATGCGATGGAACGTGATAATTGGATGGATGCAGAATCAGCTAAAAAATTCGGTTTAATTGATGGAATTTTAACACGTAAATAAATTATTTAATTCAAGGTTTATAAAAATGAGCGATGATAAAAAACAGAATACACCAGAAAATGCACAGCAATTTTGCAGTTTTTGCGGTAAATCTGTGTATGAAGTAAAAAAGTTAGTCAGTGGTCGTGATGTTTGTATTTGTGATGAATGTATCAATTTGTGTAATGATATAATGGCAGATGACAAACAAAGCCAGATAAAAAAAGATTCTGCTGAATTACCGACACCGTCGCAAATTTATAAATTCTTGAATGAATACGTTATTGGTCAAGATAATGCAAAACGTACATTGGCGGTTGCGGTTTATAATCATTATAAACGTAACAGCGCATCTGTTGCGTCAAATGTAGAAATACAGAAATCAAATATTTTGATGATTGGTTCTACGGGTACTGGTAAAACTTTGTTTGCTCAGACTTTGGCACGTGTATTAGATGTTCCGTTTGCAATTGCAGATGCGACAACTTTGACTGAAGCTGGCTATGTTGGTGATGATGTTGAATCTGTGTTAACTCGTTTATTACAAAATGCTAATTTTGATGTTGAACGTGCACAGCATGGAATTATCTATATTGATGAAATTGATAAAATATCACGTAAATCTGAAAACCCTTCTTTGACACGTGATGTATCTGGTGAAGGTGTTCAACAGGCATTATTAAAATTAATTGAAGGCACTGTGGCAAATGTACCAGCCGGTGGAGCAGGGCGAAAACACCCTGGTGAAGCAACTGTTCAATTAGATACCAGTAAGATTTTATTTATTTGTGGTGGTGCGTTTGATGGCCTCAATAAAATTATTTCATCGCGTACATCTGCGCGTGCTGGTATTGGTTTTGGTGCAGATGTCGCTGATAAAAAAGAACGCGAAGAAAAAGACAGATTGGATGATGTTCAATCAAGTGATTTAGTGCGTTTTGGCATCATTCCTGAATTGATTGGTCGTTTGCCGATTGTCACAACTTTACAGCCGTTAGATGAAGCGGCATTGATTAAAATTTTGACTGAACCAAAAAATGCTATTGTGAAACAATATGCTGCAATGTTAGAGATGGACGGTATAAAATTGACAATCACAAAAGATGGATTACAAGCAATCGCAAAAATGGCGATAGAACGAAAAACAGGGGCACGTGGTTTGCGTTCAATTTTGGAAAAGATTTTGTTGCAACCAATGTTTGATGCTCCAGACAAGAAAGATTTACAAGAAATAGTTATTGATGCAGATGTTGTGAATGGTAAAAAGGCACCTGTAGAGATATATGCAGAAACAAAAAAAGTTGCATAAAATAAAAAAACGACATTTAATGTCGTTTTTTTATTTTATTTTATTTTATTTTATTTATTCAGATTTATTTTTGCAATAACCCCATAATGTGTTTGCACCAGTAGTTGTATAAAAGGCAGTATGTAATGTATCACCTGTTTTATCGTGATAACCGTTCATATTTGTATCTGTCCATGGGATGTTAACCCATGTTCCGTCTTGATTTTCACATTCTTTGGATAAAGATGTTGTTAATTGATTGCGAACCTTTTGTATTACAGAATCTATTTCCATTATCAAATTTTCTGATAATACGTTTGTTGTATCTGATGGTCTTCTGCAATTTTGCAAAGCATAAACTGCAAATTGTTGATATAAACTGCCAATATAATATTCGCCACAATTGTTGTATATGTCTTTATTTATAGCGACCGGTGCTGATTTTCCGCCTGCGCATATATGTGTTGCTGGACATAATCTGCATTCTGTGGCACTATTTTGCTCATAACAAATTTCATTTTCATCAGTACCAGGACATGTTATTTCATCATTTACTACTCGTTGTGCATATAAATAATATCCTGCTTTACATTTTTTGTATCGTTTTGTATGCATATTATCAATACAATTTTGTGAATAAACAGTACTTAATGCAGATGTTTGTTTTGTTGTCAAAAGTTCGGAACGTGAAAAAGGGTTTACAAAATTTGTATTGCACATTTCGTTTCTTGCGTATCTTGATTCACCTGGTGCATATTTTCGACAACCGTATGGATATGAATGTTCAGTATCGTTATCTGGAACGGCACAAATCTGTTGTGCAAATTCTGTTAACTGATTTACGCAAGATTGTTCAATTGTCGCATCTGTTATGCCAGTCATTGTTGCAACTAAAATTTCCAGACCTTGTGAACCACCACCGTACAAATTACTGCATGTGTTTAATTTGTCTGCGCACATTTCTTCGGATAATTCCAAGGTTTGTCCTAAATTAATTTTGGACGTTTCATTTGACAGTTGTTTCAATTGATTAGATTGGTTCAAATAACAATCATTTACAACCTGTAAACATTCTGCCTTGACCGTTTTGACACGTTCTTGTTGTTGTTGATATATTTCAACAATGGCCTGTCTTAGAAATTCATTCCAGACATCATTTGCATCATCACGACAAAAATCAAGGTCTTTTTCTGCAAAACTTCGTTTTTTATTTAACATGGATACAAAAGATGCGTTTTTGTTATTTTTCAAAATGTCACCAGACAATGAAATTTGATTTTCCAGTTGGTAAAAATCAACAGAATATATTGGTTTTCCGGTTGTTATATTTAAATATTTTCCGGAAAAATCTAAACAATGTATATAGTTTTGACCACATGCTTTATCTTCCAAAATATCTTTGCGGACATTTGCAATACATTCATTTATAGATGCAGAATTATGTGCATCATAATTTTCCAATCTGGCACTGTGCATTTTTTGACGTGTTTGACGTATTGCAGAGTTTGCATTTACTTTTTTATTTTTTAAATTATTTTCAAGCAATGCACAATCATTTTCAATATATATACCATATGCAGATGCAACCATTTTTAAATCCGAATCCGCGCAAGCCTCTGTCACCAATTCGGAACATTGCGCATGCACAGCATTAAATAAATTTTCCCCAGTTAAATTTGCAATATCTGCACCACCAATTAAATCAGTTGTAGCCCATATCTGTTTTATGTCCCCGGCAATATCAAGAGTCCCCTGGGTTGACAGCGCTTTCTTTTTCGTATTATCAAGAACACTGGAAATATTTTGTAATGTTGCAGAACTGTCAGATTTGTCTTTTTTTATTGCGGATTCGCCATCTGATGCAGTTAACATCGCTTTGACTTCGCTAGACGTTTTTGAAATCATATCTATATTAAATGTATTAAAATCTTGCAAAGATTCAGAAGTCTGGGACAAAAGTTTTTCTTGATTTTGGATTCCTTTTAATTTTGAAGAACATACACATCTGCGATAAGTTTCGTTTTGTGTGGCACAAAATTGATCCATACATGTAAAATAAGCATCACGACACGAATCGTAATTTGTTCCAAACGTGCGTGTTTTAACCGTTGCAGCGGCACGTGCAGTGCGTTGCTGTGAATTAGAACGTGCAACGATTGTTTTTTTTGGTTTATTTCGACCAACCACAATTTTATTTGATGTATTTCGTGCGGTTGTTGAACGTGGTGTTATGCCTGTGTTTGATGTCCTGGTTGTCGAAACAGAACGGTTTGTCGCTTCTGATTTTGTGCGTAAATTCTGTCTTTGAGAATTATCGTTTTGTGTACGTGCAGCAATGGCATTGTCACACATGCCACACAAAAACAAACCAGATAAAACAAGACAAATTTTTCTCATTCCCAATACTTCTTATGTGATGATAGCAAAAATAAAATATTTATATCAAGGTTATTTTCAAAAAAAAATTAAAATAAAAAATCCACACGAATGTGGATTAATTTTTTTATTGGTGATTTTGGGTTGATTCTGGGCCAGAATGAGTTCTTTCAACGAAAGTTATTCTGCCTTTGTCCAAATCATAAGGTGTCATTTCGACGTGTACCTTTTCACCAACATTAACCCAAATGCGAGCCTTGCGCATTTTTCCGCAAACTGTGGCCAATATAACGTGTCCATTTTCAAGACGAACACGAAACATTGTGTTTGGTAACCTTTCTTCAACGGTACCAGAAAAAACAATAACATCATCTTTTGCCATAAATAAACCCCATTTTTTTATACGGTAAATGATATTCTTCATATAAAAAAATTGCAAGAAAATTTTATCTGCTTGCAACAGGTTGTATTTTTTGATAAAATAATACAAAACAACGTAGGGAATGTATCACATGAAAATGAAAAATATTTTACCGATTTTATTGGTTTTGCCAGGAATGGCTTTTGGCGCAACCCGTGGCAATGAATCCGAAGCGCGTGTTGGAATGATGTCTCGTGGATCCCAGGCTGCAGCGCGTTTGTCGCTGGGGGCGACCGATGTGAAAGTAATGACGCAACTAGTTCCTTCTGTTTCGCCAAGTGCTGCAAATAATGTGTCGAAAAACGAATCGGTCAGTGCACCTGCTGTGATTGATACACCTGCACCTGTTGTGACTACACCGGTTGTTGTTGAAGAAGCTGTTGCAACAACTTCATCTGGTGATTGTCGTGATGCATATCGTAGTTGTATGGATGAATTTTGTTTGTTAGATGAAAGTCAAGGTGAACGTTGTGCTTGTTCTAACAACATAGATTTGGCCAAGGGTAAATTAAGAACAATTCTTGCTATTCAAGCGGAAGCGGACAAATTATTTTCCGAAGGTGTTGAACGTGAACAACTGGGTGCCAAGGCAAGATTAGTCTTTGGTGAAAATTCTTCAAATTCTAAGGTTTCAAGTGAAAACTTTATGTCTTGGTTGAATGGTAGTGATGACGAAGATGATGACAGTGGTGATATGGGCGAAGACGTAGAATTGGGTGATGGTCTGTATCAAATGGCTGCAAAATATTGTCAAGCTGAATTGAATGCTTGTGCTGATAAAGCTGAAATGGAAACAATGCTTTATACACGTATGATTACACAAGATTGTAAAAATTATGATGCGTATTTAAAAGATCAAAAGGCAAACGCAGAATCTAATAAGCGTATTGCGGAATCTGCAGTCAGAAAGGCGCGTTTGGAAATGTTAGATACAACGAACAAGTATAATCGTGGTGAATGTTTGTTGGCATATCGTGCATGTATCGCAGACAAGGGTGGATGCGGTTCTAATTTTGAAAATTGTTTGGATAAGAAATTGTTGGAACGTCGTTCTAATGCATGTGAAAACGTTTTGGATCAATGTATGGCTGTTCGTAATGATGTTTTGAAAGATTGGGCTGTCGAATCGAAAAGTGTTTTGGCAGAAGCTGAAAAATATGCTGACAAGTACAGACGTGCAACATGTTTATCAAAAGTTCAAAACTGTTTGGAAGAAAGTTGTTCGACATCAACAAATGCAGAATGTTTAACGAATGTTAATGTTGCTGCGGGAATTTGTCCAATTATCACAGAATGCGATGAAATAATCCCTGGTTTCCAAGCGGTTGTTAATGATAAATTGGGGTATTTACAGACAAAATTCTGTGAAAACGATGTTGATAAATGCTTGCAAGAAAAATGTGGTCAAGATTATTCAAAACCGGAATGTGTTGGCAAAAAACCGTATGAAATCGCTGCACTTTGTCCACAAAATATGTTCCCATCATGTAAGACTGCAACACAGTTTGATATAATTGTTCAATCTGCGATGTTACAGATGGATTATCAAATGTTGCAAGGTTGTATAAATTATTTTGGTGACCAATTAAGCAAGGTTTGTGGTACAGATATGGCATGTTTACCAATTGATACAACAATAGAATCGTTAACTGATTTGCCGGATACTGCGGCTGGTTTGGCAGAATTGCGCGCAGAAGTTATTGCAAATTCAGACAAGTCTGTTGAAGATTTCTTTACACAGTTCGAACAAGATAAAACTGTGTCGGCTTGTGCGGATTCACAAAGTGGTGATGTTTCTAGACAAGTAAAGGGCAAGGTTTCTTTGGGGACGAGTGTATTTAATTCTGCAAAATTGTTGGCAAAAATGTCTGCGGAAAATCGTAATTTGCGTGAATTAGATTCTAAGATTGCGGAATTGGCACGTAAAAAAGATTTAGATGAAGCGAAAGAAATTTGTTTGAATACATATAAACCAGAAAAGCCAGATGAATCTAAGTCTAATTACAGTTATATACATACTGCATCTTTTGAACCGAATACACGTAATTGTCACGTTTGTCGCAAACAGCAGGTTTGTGAAGAAGGTGGTGAATCTAAGGCTGCATCTGCATTGAAATCTGCTGCTGGTGGGTTATCAGCTGGTGCATCAATGGGAACAATGGTTAATGCTGGTTGGGGAACTGCAATCGGCGGTGTCGTTGGTGCTGTTGGTGCCGGTGCAATAGGATATGCATCTGGTGGTAAAAAAGATTTCTGTCAAGAAATTGAATCTTGCGAAGATATAAATATGTAATATTCATAAATGTTTGGAGAGAGCAAATGAAAAAAGCATTGAATTTTGGTTTGTTGTTTGGTTTGGCAGCTGTGTTTGCTATGCCCACAGATACCCTTGCAGCAGCAAAAACCAAAGTAAAAAAACAGTCTGCGTTGCAGGGTGGAACCAAAGTTCGTGCAAAAATCGAAGCCAAAGGCATTTATGATGAAGAATGCTATGAACAATATTACGGTTGTATGGATCAATTTTGTATTGCTGATAATGAAAATGGTGGGTCTTGTATGTGCAGTGATGATGCTGCTAAATACGAAGCACAATTAGAAGATATAAGAAAAATGATGATAGAAGCAGAACGTATCGGCACGGAAGAAGTTGAAAAAGTTCAAGCCGGTGCGAATGCAGATATCATATTTAATGGTGGTGAACGTATTTATAACGAAGATGGCAGTGTTGTAAAGGCCGGTGAAAAAAAGCAAGAAAAGAAAAAACTATCATGGTCTTCAATTTACGATGACGAAGATGAAGAAGACGAAGAAGATGAATGGGATATAGATTTATCAAACAAGGTTGGTAAAGATTTATATACTGGTGCGCATGAATTATGCAAGGAACAATTGGATGAATCTTGTGCCAAAGATTTAACTGTGTTGACCCAGATGTATTCTCGTCAAATTATTTCAGATTGTAAAGGTTTGGCGAACAGTATCACACAAAAGAAACAAGAAGCAGAAAAGGCTTTAAGTCAGGCCAAGGCTGCAGTTCGTGGTGCGTTGAAAGAAAGTTTGGAAGAGTCTAATAAATACGACCGTGGTACTTGCATGGTTGAATATAAAAAATGTATGCAAAGTGCCGATGCTTGTGGCAGTGATTGGGAAAAATGCGTGTTCACTATTGCGTCTGAAAATATGCAAAATAATACAGCAACCAGTACCGCCGGAACCAAGGTTGAAACCGTTAATACATACAGCATAACCCCATCTACAATGGAAATATTAGAATCAAAACGGTTTATTTGTGAACGTGTTCTTGATAGCTGTATCGCTGTGCGTGATTATATATGGAATGACTTTTTACGCGAAGCTGCCCCGACAATCAGATTGGCAGAACAAAACGTTGAATCTAATAAACGTCAATCTTGTTTAACAGATATTTCAACATGTATTCAAAAAGCATGTAAAGATGATATCGCAGGCAAAGGTGTCGAAACAATGGATGCATGTTTGGCACGGCCAGATATGGCACGTTCGTTCTGTAAAATTCAAATTGACCCATGCGAACGCATGGAACCACAAATTTGGGATTATGTAGTGTCTAAATTGGCTGCGATGCGTGTTGATGCGTGTACCCAGGAAGTTAAAGATTGCTTTACAGACGAAAGCAGATGCGGTGAAGATTTTTCACAATGCATAGGTATGGATTTCAATTACATACATGATATGTGTCCAATTGATAAATTGGTTGTTTGCAAACAGGCAAATCCTGATTTTAAAATGAGTGATTTGGATGACATGTTGATGGGCTTGTATTTGAATATTGATAACAAGGCTTTGGATAATTGTCAGAACTTGGCCGAACAACAAATGACAGAAATATGTGGTTCAACAACAGATTGTAATGCATTTACAACAGATGAATTTGTTGGAACGAATTCTATCCGTTCACAGAAAGTCGGTAATATATATCGTATCACAGGTATGATTTCATTCGGTTCTATTAAGATGGGTGATGCGATGGGAACTGTCCAAGATGGTGGTAAGGTTTTGAAACCTGGTGAAATTGGTGTTGCTGATTATCTTGCCGAAATCAGAAAACAAAACGATAGTGTTCCTGATTCAGAAGCAATCATTTCAACAATACAAGAAGAATTGAATAATATTGCGGGAACGATAAACAGAACGATATCTGTGCTGGAATCGGTTGAACGTATTCAATATTGTATTAATGGACGTGATTTATCCCAAATCAACGGCAAAGATAACAAAAAAGGTGAAAACACTACTGTCGCTCGTTTCCCTAATTTGTTAAATCAATATCGTGTCGCTATTGCTATGTCCGCTTTGCGCAAGGCTCAAGATAACTATAACAAAAAACTTGATGAAGAAATCTCCAAGGCTACCAAAGAAGCTTCTGTCGATATCGCTCAATACATGTGTCAGATGATTCCTTCTGGTGGGGGAACCGGTATCGAAGATGTCACTCCGCTTAATGCTCCGTTCGCTATCTCCCTTGATGTCGGCGCGGGTATGGACCTTAAAGCTCTTACTTCCGGTGGTAAAGATTCTTCACAATTCGGAAATTCTAAGATTCATACAGATTCAGATAAATCTAAATTTACATCTAAAGATAAATCTAAGTTTATTGGTGCAGAGATTGGAGCTGGTGATTTTGATGCAAAAGTTGGAATTGGTAAAAATAAATCTAAACAAAAAAATAAAACTAACAAGGCAACACTTGATCTGGAAAATACTTCTTCAAAAGAAGTGACTGCGACATTCAATCGTCAGACCAGAATTTGTCACGTATGTACAACAATCAGTACTGAATCATGCGAAGATGTAAAAATCAGAAGAACAAAAATTAGAAGAAAGAATTGTGTTCCAAACGTGACAGAAACTTGTGAAGATATACCAATGTAAAACAAACCGCCCGAATGGGCGGTTTTTCAATTCGTTCCTAGTTATTTTGTTTTGTATTTTTGTTATTATATGTTTATGGAAAATCACCAATTGCAGATGCTTTAGGTGACGACAAGCACCGTGGTTGTTAAAAGTTGGAGAACAAACAAGAAAGGAGAATCTTATGAAGAAAATATCAATATTGACTTTGGTTGCATTGATGCCAGTATGTAATGCATTCGCAGGACCAGGTAAAAATATGAATAACAATATGAACACTCAACCTGCGGTTTGGTCTGTGACAGAAGTTGTTTCTTTGCCAGATGATACCCCGGTTGTCATGCGTGGTCGCATTACAAAAAATATGGGTAATAATATCTTTGTTTTCGAAGACGCTTCTGGAACAATTATGATGGAAATAGACGAAGAATCTTGGAATGGAAACACTGTTCGTGTTGATGATATTGTCACGGTTTATGGCAGTGTCGACAAAAGTTCTAATTATACAGAAATAGATGTTGATTCTATTGTTAAATAAAAATCTGTATGCCTGGCATCCAAAGCGTCTGCAATGGATGACAGGTTTTTTTGTTGCTTTGTTCTTTTTTTATTTGTTTTTTTGTGATATAATAAATCCATAATGAAAAAGAAATATTTATCACTGTTAATGTTTTTTGTTGCTATGCCTGCGTTTGCTGGATGGCAATACGATGGTTATTATGTCAATGATGGTTATTATACTGATGATGGTTCGCGTTTTGTGATGGGGGTTCGTGGTGGTTTATCAATTGCAAATGCAAAAATACAAAATGATATGGGCAGTTTAGATGGATATTATTATGTAAATGAAACAAATGGTGATGTGATTTCACAGCTTGCGTGGGTAGCTGCGGGTCAACCAGAAGATGGATATTGGTATGCGGGCTATGGTGATTTATCTTCATTACCAGCCAAGAAAGATTTTTCAAAAACCGCGTTTGCCGCTGGGGCCAGTATTGGTTTTACGATTCCATATCATCCACAATGGCGGTTAGAAGCAGGCTATGACCATGTCGCAGAAACAGATTATAATCAAATACCGTTATTTGAAGGGGACTTGAACGTCAGCGGTGGTGACATTGGTGATGCAATCGTGCATGTGCGAAGTGGTGGTGCAACTGCAACGATTTCTACAGATGTGTTATCTGCTATGGCATATTATGATTTTTTTGAGGGCAATCAAAAAGCCGTAAATCAGGTTATTCCGTATATAGGTTTTGGACTTGGATACGCCAGTTCAAAAACGACATTAAAATTAACGGATGTTTATGGTGAATTATCAACAAATTCTGATTTGCAAAATTATGGCAGTGCTGATTCTGATGGGGTAATTCAATTTGTTCCACCAACTGATAAATCTAAATACCCAACTTCTACAAATATTGCTATGGTCGGTGCATTGGGAATGGCATACGGAATAACACGATATACGTTTTTAGATTTTAATGCGCGTTTGATGTATATCCCAAAGATTTCTTGGGAATTGACAAACAGCGATGGTTCTTTGCATCGTGAATGGTTTTCTGCCAAAGATATGATATATACTAACCTTATGGTTGGTTTAAGATTCGAATTTTAATAATTTGTTATGGTTCGTTAAATATAAGGGCAGGGTTCACAGAATTTTTGCCACGTCTTACTTCCAAATACATTTCTGATTTGTTTTCGCTTATGCGACCAATAGGTTCGCCGGCCAAGACTTCTTGACCAACTAATGCATCAATTGTTCCCATATTTGTCATCACAGTATTATATCCGTTTTTGTGTGACATGATTATTACTTTGCCAAAACCACGGAAACTGTCTGCGAATTTTACAACACCATCAGCAGGTGCCAAAACCAAAGCATCCCCACGTGTGCGAATGCGCCAACCATCTGATTTTAATCCCAAGGCTGTTTTTTCACCATATCTAACAACAAGTTTTCCACGCACAGGTGTATTTAATTTGCGTTTTGAAAATTTTGCATCACTTGACATTTCAGAAGAACCAACCCCAGCAGACAATTCAGAAATGTTTTTTGCACGTGCGGATAATTGCTTTAATTTATCTTGAATTGCAATTTGTTGATTTTTTAATTTTTCATTTTGGGCAGAACGTGTTTTCAAAAGTTTATCCAATTCATTTTTTTCGTTCGTATATTTTTTTGCACTTCTGTCCAGTTTTTCTTTTTCTGTTGTGCGTTTTTCATGGATAGTGTCTAATTCTTGCAATTTTTTTGTTGCATCCATTATTTGTGTATCAAATTGATTTGCAGCAGAAGATAATACGACAGATGTTAAAACGTAATCATGCATAGTTTTTGCATCAAAGTTCGGGTTAGATGCAATAAATAATATGCTGGATGTCGCATCTAAAATTCCATCGCGGCTTTGTGTTAGTTCCGCATTTATTTTATCGCGTTGTTTATCAAGTTCAGCAATGCGTTTTGATATGTCATTTCTTTGTTCTTCTAAATCACTTACCCGGTCGGCAGTTTTTACCAGTTGTTTTTTTGTTTGTTCTACATCTTTTGCAGATGTTTTCAATTGCTGTTCTATTTTTTTATGTTGTAATTCTGTTTCTTTGATTTGTTTTTGGATTTTAGATAATTCGTTCGATGTACCAAAGCAATGTGCGCTGCAAAAGGTCGCCAACAGAATTGTTAAAACAGAAATTTTCTTGTACATCAAGACTTATTTTATCAAAACAATAAAAAAATGTAAATCGTCGATTTTTAAAAAATTTTTTATCAAAAAATACATAAAATCGTGTTGCAGAAAATTTGTTTTTTTATTATGCTGTTTGGGTGAAAAGAAAAAAAGGATGCGCATAATGTTGAAAAAATTCTTATTATTTTTGGTTCTGTTGTTCCCAATTGTTGTTGATGCGGCCCCAAAAGACAAGAAAGAAGAACCTGTTGTTCATTTAACAGATGAACAGATTTACGAAGAATTAAAGAAATTAGCTGCTGTGTTTGAAACTGCACGTGATAAATTTGTTGAAGAAGCTGATGAACGTAAGATGCTAGAAGGTGCGATGAATGGTATGTTGGCGGCGCTTGATCCACATTCTTCGTATTTATCAAAGGAAGATTTCAAGGAATTTAACGATAAATCTCATGGTGAATTTGGTGGTTTGGGTATCCAGATAACCAGTGACAAGGGCGCGATTCGTGTTATTTCGCCAATTGATGATACACCTGCGGCAAAGGCAGGAATAGAAGCGGGTGATTACATAACACATATTGACGGTGAACAAGTTTTTGATATGAATTTAAATCAGGCTGTAAAAAAAATGAAGGGCAAACCAGGTACAACCGTAAAATTAACAGTTGTTCATGATGGTAATGAACCAAAGGTTATGACCTTGAAGCGTGCGATTATAAAGGTAAAATCTGTTAAATTCAGTGAAAAATCTGATAATGCCGCAATGGATGATGATAAATTGCCAAAAATAGGTTATCTGCGTATTTCTGATTTTGGCGCAACAACAACCAAAGAATTGAGAGATGCAATAAAAGATTTAGAAAAGAAAAAAGTTGCAGGTTATGTATTAGATTTGCGTAATAATCCTGGCGGATATTTGACCGCAGCTATAGAAGTATCAGATGCGTTTTTAGATGGTGGCGAGATTGTATCTACCCGTGGCAAAGAAAAGACAGATATCGAAAGAATGTTTGCTAAATCTGGGGATATGGTGAACGGAAAACCTGTTGTTGTATTGATAAATCATGGTTCTGCATCTGCATCTGAAATTGTTGCAGGGGCATTACAAGATAATGGTCGTGCAATAGTCATGGGTTCACAGAGTTTTGGCAAAGGGTCTGTACAACAACAAAAACCGTTGGGTGATGGCTCTGCAATACATATAACAATTGCGCGTTATTATACTCCAAGTGGTCGTTCAATTCAAAACGAGGGTATTACACCGGATATTGAAGTTTTGCAAAGTAAAATCGAAACACTTGAAAAGAAAGAATCTTTGTTTACAGAAGCGACATTTAATAATTCTTTGAAAAACGATGCATCGAAAAAGAAGGATTCTGGAAACAAGAAAAAAGATTCTAAAAAATCAAAAGACGAAGATGAAGATTCTGATTATTTGAATCTGACAGACGAAGAAAAAGATGCTCGTGATTATCAATTGCAACGTGCGCTGGATATGGTTCGTGCTTTGTCCAAGGTCGGTAAAAAGAATCTTGAAAAAGTAGAAGAAGCTAAAGACGAAACTAAGAAAGATGATGTAAAAAAAGAAGTAAAAGATTCCAAGAAATAAAAAAGAACAGGGCAAAAGCCCTGTTTTTTATCTTTTGTTGTTTCTTCTGTATTGTGCGGCGATTAGCGCAATTTTTATTGGACCGCCAGAAACAAAAAAATATATGTGGTCATCGCTTATGTCTTCTTCGCGTGGATTGATTTGACCGTCAGACCCCACGATTGCATAGCGACACCGAATTATTTTTAACCATTTGCGAAAGTTGTTTTGTTTTTCTTCATTTTTCATTGTTTTTCCTTTTGGTTTGTTTGGTGCAAACTATAATACAAAATATTGTTTTTGTCAAGATGTTTTTTTGCAAAACGACTTGATTTTACAGTGGTTTTTATTTACAATACAGGCGCATAAAAGAGGAGCATCAATATGCCTGAAAAAGAAAAATTTGATACGCAAAAACCTTTTGTTTCTTTTGAAGAAGCACAAAGATTGCCTGATTCAGAAAAACCAAAAATTAATGCGTATTATTCTTTCGAAGCATTTATGGCGGTTGCAAATAGCCACAGACCATATGAACCAAGTGATTTTGTGAAAGAATATTTTCTTCCTGAGCTTATAATTGCATTACTTTTTGCAACAAATCTTGCTATTGGTACACCAAATGGCAATTTGCCCGCAAAAATGAATACAAAAGTTAAAACCGAAGAACGTGTTTTAACAGAACTTTATCAAAATATACGAAATAACAACAAAACAGTAATGTTAGGTGATTCCAAAGTACATAAATTATAGGATTCTCTGATATTCTTTGAATCTTATGGTGCCAATATTGCACGCGTGTTTTTCTTGGTTTAATCAATATTCAACATATCAAGCATTATTTTTGGCAATTATTTAGTGAATGAAAAATTGTCTAAAAATTTTTGCTTAGCAGTTTTTGTTAATGCTTGGGCCTGTTGCAAATCTCCCTTTAAAGAATGATATTCAACCAGATTTCTGAATTTATCGATTGAACAATTTGCACAATAATGTTCTTTTATTACCCCATCTTCGGGATTATGGATACATCTTATAACCTTTTTTTCTGTGTACCTAGATTTATCTAATTCTTCCTTGGCAACTTCGAACAAAGCAATAGATTGAATAAGATCTTTGGGTTCCAAATTAACAGCAAGAGAAAAAGTACAAAAACATGATGGCGCATAAACTAATGGGGCCTTTTCATCAAGATATTTTTGAAATGTTTCAGGATGATTCTTTAATTCCTTAGCGCACGCAGTAAGAATACCTACCTTAAGTTCATAATTGCCTATTTCTTGAAAACTTGTGATTTCTAACATTTCTTTGAATTTATTAATCAATTTTAATTCAATAGATTTTTCAATTTTTTTCGCTTTTCTGTAATCTTTATAATCTTGAAATATTGTGAACATGTTTTTAACCTTTTGCGTTTTTTTCTGTTTCAAAATATGCGTTTTTTTTATTTTTTTGTCAACAAGTTTTTTGAAAATATTAATCTTGCCTTAGTGACGTAAACGCGATAGAATCTTTGCACATGAAAAAACAAAGAAAGTTAGGAATTAAAAAAATGGCAAAATTAATTGTTGATGGAAATTGGGCTGCGGCAGATGTCGCTTATAGATGTGTTGACTGTGCGGCAATTTATCCGATTACCCCAAGCAGTACTATGGGTGAATTATCAGATGAATGGTCTTTCCAACATAAAAAGAATATTTGGGGTGTTGTGCCTGAGATAATCGAAATGCAATCTGAAGCAGGTGCTGCGGGTGCTTTGCATGGCGCATTGCAAATGGGGGCATTGGCGACAACGTTTACTGCATCTCAAGGGCTGCTTTTAATGATTCCAAATATGTATAAAATTGCTGGTGAACAAACACCGTTTGTTATGCATGTGGCTGCACGTGCATTGGCAACACATGCATTATCTATTTTTGGCGACCACAGTGATGTTATGGCTGTACGTAACACCGGATTCGCGTTGTTATCATCTCATAATGTACAGGCTGCACATGATATGGCTGCGATTGCACATGCGGCGACTTTGCGCGCACGTGTTCCATTTTTACATTTCTTTGATGGTTTCAGAACCAGTCATGAAGAATCTGCATTAACCAGAATTAGCGATGATGTATTGCGTGAATTATTGCCAGATGATTTAATTGCGCAAAATCGTGAACGTGGAATGAATCCTGATAATCCAAAAATTCGTGGAACTGCACAAAATCCAGATGTTTATTTCCAAGGACGTGAAGCGGTCAATCCGCTTTATGATGCGTTGCCACAAATTGTTCAAGAAACTATGGATAAATTTGCAAAATTAACAGGTCGTAAATATGGTGTTGTCGATTATATTGGTGACAAAGATGCAAAGTATGTAATTGTGTCAATGGGGTCAAGTTGCGAAACAATCGAAGAAACACTTAAATATCTGCCATCTGGTATTGGTTTAATTCGTGTGCATTTATTTAATCCTTTCCCTGTTGATGCTTTCTTGAAGGTATTGCCAAAATCTGTTAAACAGATTGCTGTTCTGGACAGAACAAAAGAACCGGGCGCAATTGGTGAACCGCTTTATCAAAATGTGCGCAATATTGTTGATTCTGGGATTGCTGTGTTTGGTGGGCGATATGGTCTGGGATCTAAAGAATTTAAACCGCGTGACGTTAAAGCGATTGTTGAATATATGATGCAAGACAAACTTCATCATAATTTTACGGTTGGTATTGATGATGATTTGTCGGGGACATCTTTGGCAACAGATAAAACTTTTACAATTGAAAATAAAGATGTTCAAACTGCAATTCTTTATGGTATTGGCAGTGATGGTACGGTTGGTGCTGTAAAAAATATTGTGAAAATAGTCGGGGAAAATTCTGAATTGTATCCTCAGTCATATGCAGTATATGATTCTAAAAAATCCGGTGGTGTGACACAGTCGCATATCAGATTTTCTGAATTTCCAATCAAAAGTGAATATTTGGTGGACAGTGCTGATTTTATTTGTGTGTCTAATTTTATGATTGCACAAAGATTTGATGTGTTTGCTGCGTTACGTGCTGGGGGAACAGTTATGATAAATACATCAATGACACCAGATGAAGCTTTTGCGAATTTACCGCGCGATGCCCAAGAGCATCTTGTTCGTATGCGTGCAAATGTTTATTTCTTGGATGCAAATGCAGCGGCGAATGAATTGGGATTAGGCAACAGAATCAATACTTTTATTATGTTGAATTTCTTTAATTTGACAAAAGTTATTGATCCGGAAAAAGCCAAAGAAGCGGCCAAGGTTGCTATTGAAAAAACATACAAGAAAAAGGGAATGGATGTTGTAGCTGCGAATTGGAATGCGGTTGACAAAGCAGAATCTTATTTAAAGAAATATATTTTCCCGTCATCTGTATCTGAATTTGCCCCTGATTTTATACCGGCGATGACATCGGATGCACCGGCTGAAATTGCGGGAACTTTGGGTGAAATGGCTGCGGGACGTGGTGACGATATACCGGTATCAAGATTTAAAACAGATGGTACTTTTGGTGCTGGACAATATCCTGTTGGTACATCTAAATATGAAAAACGTGCATTGGCAATAAGGGCTGCGCAATGTGATTTAAGTAAATGTATTCAATGTGGAAAATGTTCAATGCTTTGTCCGCACGGTGCAATTCGTATCAAGGTTATGAATGAAACAGAAATGGAAAAGGCCAAGGCAGCAGGTATAACGGTTGTTCCAATGAAAACACCAGAATTGGGTAATGGATTGTTTTATACTTTGAATATTTCCGCAGCTGACTGTACTGGGTGCGGTTTGTGTATGAAAAATTGCCCTGTTGGTGCATTGTCTATGGTGCCTATGGCGGAAGCAATCAAAAATCAAAAGGTGTTTAATGCCGCGTTGAATATACCAGATATTGACAGACAGAAATTAAATCTGAATATTCCAAAACATGTTGAATTATTGCCTCATTATTTTGAATTTCCTGGTGCGTGCGCTGGATGTGGTGAAACACCGTATGTGCGTTTGATGGCGCATTTATTTGGTGATAAAATGGTGGTTGCAAATGCAACAGGATGTTCATCTATATATGGTGGAAATTTGCCGACAACACCATGGACTTGTGATTCAAATGGTCGTGGTCCTGCCTGGTCTAATTCATTGTTTGAAGATAATGCTGAATATGGTTTAGGAATGCGAATCGCATTAAATCAAAGGAAAAGTGCTTTGCGTTCTGTGTTGTTTGAATTAGGTTTTGAAAACGTTGATGAAATGTTGTCTGGAACAGATACAGAAAAACAACGTGAATTGCAAAATAATTTGCGCAATCAGTTATCAAAGATTAAAAATCCGCGTGCTAATTATGCAATTAGTTTGTTGGATGCGGTTGTTGATAAATCGGTCTGGATTGTTGGTGGTGATGGTTGGGCATATGATATTGGTTATGGTGGTGTTGATCATATTTTACACAGTGGTGAAAATGTAAATGTGCTTGTACTTGATACTGAAGGCTATTCAAATACTGGTGGTCAACAATCTAAATCAACACCGTTCGGTGCTTCTATGAAATTTGCAATTGGTGGTAAAGAACACGCCAAGAAAGATTTAGGTATGATTGCAATGATGTCTGGTGCGTATGTTGCTCAAATTTCTTTGGGCGCCAACCAAGCTCAAGCTGTGCGTGCTTTCCGTGAAGCTGCCGCGTTTGACGGACCATCAATCATTTTGGCATATGCACCATGTATTGCCCACGGATTTGCATTACAAAATGGTGTTGAACACCAGATTAATTTGGTAAATACTGGGGCATGGCCGCTTTACAGATTTAATCCAGCGAATATAGAAAATGGTCAAAACCCATTGACACTGGATTCTAATGTTGCGACACCTTTCCCATTGGAAGAATTTATGAAATCAGAAACACGATTTGCTGCTGCGCGTTCAATCAATCCAAACTTTGATAAATTGGTTGAAGAAGCCAAAGCAAACAATTTATATAAAACTGAATTGAAACAGCATATCGCAAATTTCACAGTTAAAAAGAACAAAGACAACGGCGAAGGGTAGGTCAAGATGGATAATAACCAAATATCAAAAATACAACATGACGCATTGCGGGAATATATTAATGATTCTGAATCCAGAAATGTTATTGATACTGTGTTGTGTATGCGTATGTCAAAAGATATCGCAAAAAAATTTGATTCTGGTTTATACGATAATATGGTTGACGAACATAAAAAGTGTTTGAATGAACTAACTTCTTTGAATATAAAATATCCTTCTGGTGCAAAACCCGTATTTTATATGTACATAGTGCCAGATGACAGATTTGTTGAATTGTTAGAATATCCATACAAGGAACGCAAAGGTGGCGGTCGTCCAGTGCCTTCGTATGATATCGATGGTTTTAATGCTGCGTACGGAACCAGTCAGAATTTATTAATTGGCAATTCAGAAGTTAGTGTATTAAGACATATAAATCAGATTCATGAATATGCTCACTTAATTCAGAACCAGTTTGGTTTTCCTGATCAGATGTTGGCAGAAGGTTTTGCGGAATTGATACCGTGGTATGTGTTGGAATACGAACAAAAGGTTCCGGAACATTTGGTCGCTGTTAAATTAATGGACAGAATATATACTGCGAATGAGTTGTTGGAAACAGTAAGTTTCAGGGATGTTGTTCCGAATAAAACTTGCGCATTTCAACCATCTTATATGTCTTCATACTTGTTTGTACGTGCTGTTGTTGAACAGATTCGTTTTAAATTTAATTTATCAAAAATTGAAGCAGTGCAGAAATTTTTAGAAATTTTACATTTTACAAAATACAGAAAACAGTTTTTTATTGTTGAATTAGCTGGTATAATAGGTGCTGATGTTGATAAATTATTAAATTCAAATGAATATCAGATTGAAATGTTAAAACAGATTAAAGAATAAGGAAACATGCATATGAAAAAGATACTTATGATTTTGTGTTGTGTGGTTATGGGGGGGTGTACATTCCAGACTAAACACAGGGGGTATGTTTTTCCTGATGATTTGGAAAGCAAGATTGCGAATATTAAAACAACTGCACAATTACAAGATCAAATTGGTGATCCACAAACGCGTACTATTTATGGCGATGAAGTTTGGGTTTATTATGGGGCCGATGAAAATATGCATGGGCCGTTCCCGGTGACTTATGATAACAAGACGGTGTTATTGGCATGGGTGCGTGGTGGTTCGGTTGTAAAAACACAAATTCTGCATGACGATGATTTAAAGGATGTAAAATTGGCAGATGGTGAAACCAAGATACCTGCTGCAATTGAATTAAATGCACTGGAAGAATTGGTTAATAATATTGGTCGTTTTTCACCTGGGGGCTTGGGACAATAATTTTTTAGCCAATTATTTGTTTTTTTGATTTTTTGTGTTATAATGGGCAATATAGAGAGAATGGCAACTGCAAAGGTGTACAGAATATGCCAACGAAAAAATTAGATTTTAAAACCGGACAATATGTTGTTTATCCAACCCAGGGTGTTGGTAGATTGTTGCGTGTCGAAGAACAGACAATTGGCGACCAAAAGATAAAAATGTTGGTTATTGATTTTGAAAGAAATCATATGACGTTGCGTGTCCCAATTGAACGTGCAGAAATTTCTGGTTTACGTCCATTGTCCAGTATAAAGAAGATGGATGAAGCAATTGCATCTGCCAAAGGTAAAGCAGGGGCAAAACGTATGATTTGGGCGCGTCGTGCTGCGCAGTATGAAGAAAATATAAATTCTGGTGACCCTATGAAATTGGCAGAGGTTGTACGTGACTTGCAACGCAGAACGGCAACAGATACGATGACATTTTCTGCGCGTCAATTGTATTTGCGTGCGCTGGAACGTATGGCGCAAGAATTTGCAGTGTTGCACAAAATGGATTTAGATGCTGCATCTGATAAAATCGAAGATATCTTGGGTGTTCCAAAAGAAATAGATTTGAATGCATCCGAAGAAGACGAAGAAGAAGCAGATGAAACGGATGAAGAATAATTTTTACGCGTCATAAAAAATGGCGCGTTTTTTTCTTGTATTTATTCTTTTTTTTCGCAATCATTAAATTACAGAACTAACAAAGGAAGAAAAACATGGCAGGAAGTATAAACAAAGTTATATTAGTTGGTAATATTGGTCAAGAACCCCAGGTTCGTACAATGCAATCTGGACAAAAGGTTGTGACGTTTTCATTGGCTACATCTGATAGATGGCGCGACAGACAAACCGGGGAACAGAAAGAACAAACAGAATGGCATCGTATTGTGATATTCAGTCCATCACTTGTTGATGTTGCAGAACGTATGTTGCAAAAAGGTACAAAATTATATCTGGAAGGTTCGCTGCGTACACGCAAATGGCAAAACCAACAAGGTGTTGACACCTTTACAACCGAAGTTGTTTTGAATCCGTATGCTGGGCAAATGGTAATATTGGCTGGGGCAAAAGCAATGGGCGAAGGTGTATCTGAAAATACGTCTGCACCATCTGCACCACGTGAAGAAGTTAATATTGAAGATATTGCAGACGATATTCCATTTTAATGTGATGATGTCATTGTATAAAAATCTGGCGATATGCCAGATTTTTTCTTGGTTTTCTGGGCAAAACTATTCCGATTTAAACGTACGTTTTTAGCAAGATATTTTTCCCAAAGATTCAAAAATCGTTTTTCCCAGATTTCTGGGATTTTTTATTTTTGATTTTGCCTTTGTCACCATAATCTAAAAACGTACGTTTGTTTTATACTTGGGATATATAACCTAACAAAAGGGAAATTCCATGAAAAAACTTACAATTTTAACGTCTTTGTTGGCTTTAACTGCATGTGGCGGTGGTTCTGGTGGCGGTTCTGCGCCGTTGGTTGTGCCAAGCAACATGCCATTAACGAATAGTAATTTAGCCGATAAATTGGGTGATATGACATTATTTTTCCCAGAAGGTGAAGTAAAATTTAATATAGAAGATGGAAATATTGTTTCTGTTACTGAAAAGTTTGAGGATGAAGAAGAATTAACAACTTTTAATCGTGTTGGCGACAGTAATGAATTTAAAGCCTATGAATATCAAATGAGTCCGAATGTATTATATGATATTGTTGATACTTGGAATGTAGATTTGGTTAATGAAATTTTGTTGGATCATGAATCAGCTGAAGATGCCAAAGCAGAATTATACAGCCGAAATGAAACTGTATTAAGAAATTATTGCGAAACACATGGAATTGATGATGAAACCAGAGACCAAGTTTTGGCTGATATTCGTGATGCAATAAATAACGATGTGATAAATGAATTAGAACGCATAGATATTATAATGGAAATAAATTCATATGGTCAAAGTGCTGGTCTTAGATATTCAGATATTGGTTCTTTGAAATATAAATTGTCGGCTATAATTGATGGGCAAAATATGTCTGATGAAAGTGCAACTGTGTATTTTAGTGGGTATCAACCAAATGAAGTAGCACAACCAACAGAAAGTGCAACATTCACAGGGACTGCAATCGCTGCAATTAATTTTGTAGACCATGCCCGTCACGACGACAAATCTATGAACAGTACAACGGATTTTGCAACTTTAACAGTAGATTCAAACGGTAAAGAAACATTAAATATGCAGTTTTCGCGTGCGAATGATAATCCGTGGTATGATGTCGTGATTGATTCTGATAGAACTGTCAGTATTGATGTTAATGCGGCATCAAATGCCAGAATTACAGATGCTGATTACAGATTAACACAAACTATGCAAGATAATTTACAAGTCCATGAATTTGACACCAGTTATTATGCTGAAAGCAATACTGCCCCAGCAACAGAAGCGATTAACTATACGCAATTTACTGCTGGTCGTGGTGTCGGTGAACAAAATATCATTGTTGATACGGTGTTTGGTGGAACGAAAGACTAAAATAAAAACCGCCCATTTGGGCGGTTTTTACTTGATTCTCGGGGGGCTTTTGTAGTACGATTTCGGTGGTAAAAATGAAAAAACGAAAAAGATGAGTGTTGATACAGAAAAAGTATTCAAAGATATAAAAAAACAGAATGGTGAAATGTTTGCACGTGTGATGCGTGGCGATAGTTCTGCCATTCCTGAAGACAGTCCTTTTCGAAACGTAAATTTACTAGATACACCAGATTTGGTAAATATGTTGCGATATGCAGGCAAAAATCCAAATGATGCTATTCTTTTAATTCCTGTGGTTAAAGAAAGACGTGACAAATCATTTGAAAAACAGGAAATAAAACAAGAATCTTTTGAAGACCCGATAAAATTGTTAGACAGGGCTGGGTATAATGCGTTTTATGTAAAAACGTTAAAACAACAAAACAGTATAAAAAAATATTTTAAACCCGGTGAAGAATTATGTACATTCAATGAACCAGACAGGTACAAAAGAAACTATATAATTCATGCGGTAAAAAAGAATGTTAATGATATAAAGAGAAGCAAACACCCAGAACGCGAAGATGAATATGGGACAAGTGTTATATCAATACAGATATTGAAAACCGGTGGTGCGATATCAATAAAAAATCGTTATAACCATACGGTTAATAATCCAGATCATACATTTAACGATAATCCAGATAATATAATATCCGGGTTATCCATGGCATTAAAACACAAATTCGGTGTAGATTTTACGGTTTCTAATTCGAAAATACCAGAAAATTATCGTTTGATAAATAATCAATTAGTACGTTTTTACTATGAATTTGATAACGTATATTTCGGTGACAGATTTTATCTTGATGGTTCATGTATAACAGAATTAGATGATAAACATGAAGTAATGTTTGATAATATTGTATTGAATACAGATTTTGGTAAAAAAACACGAAGTGTTTTAAACATACCCGATAAATCAACAGATGAACTGGTTCGTGTAATAAATGATGAAATTGCTGGATGCAAGGTGACAAAATCAACCGAAAAAGGTGAAATAATAATAAGCATCATAGATGAAAACAAAAAGAAAAAAGAATTGCTCAGAACCAAAGATGACCGAATAACCAGTTTACATTTATACAGAACAAAAAAACTTGGTGATAATTTTCTTTTATATAACAAAGTATTATCTGAATTAGATGCATCGAAACTAGAATATATGGGAAGTTACTGTTTTGAGTATAATCAAAAACTTGAAACGTTAAATATGACGGGATTGAAACAAATGGGGATTTGTTGTTTTGGATTTAATAAGTCATTAAAGAAATTAGATGTATCAAAATTAGAATATATGGGTAAAGGATGTTTTAATAATAATGAAAAACTTGAAACATTAAATATATCAAAACTGGAAATAATGGGTGATGGTTGTTTTGAAAATAACAACTCGTTAAAGGAATTAAATGGACCAATATTGGGATATATGGGAAGTTGCTGTTTTGAGTTTAATGAAATACTTGAAACGTTAAATGTCCCAGAATTAAAAGAAATGGGTGATGGTTGTTTTGAAAATAACAACTCGTTAAAGGAATTAAATGCAGAAGTGTTAGAAAATGCGGAAAAACACCCTTTTATAAAACGTTTCTTTAGACGTAAAAAAATACGACAAAAAAATGTATTGTTTAAATTTGAAACATGCAAAGCAACACAACGCGATGTGTCAATACTAAAAGATAAACTGATGCAAGAAGAACGTTAAATAATTATCATATCAAAAAAAACCGCCTATTTAGGCGGTTTTTGTGTCTTTTTTTTCACAAGAATTCATGAAAAAGGTGTCAAAGCTAACAGCCCAACTTTTGCATTGTGCACTAACAAATTATTTGCTTTCTTAAATATTTTCATTTTTTAACCATTTAAATTTTTATGATAATTTGTGGATTACCAAACCACTGCGCAATTTTGGTTCAAACCAAGTTGTCTTTGGTGGCATAATGTTGCCTGTGTCAGCAATGTCAATGATTTGACGCATTGTGACCGGGAATAGTGCAAATGCAACAGCCATTTCACCAGAATCAACGCGTTTTTGTAATTCGCCAAGCCCGCGAATACCACCAACAAAATCGATTCGTTTACTGGTTCTTAAATCGCCCAAGTTTAAAATTTTATCAAATACTAAATTAGACAATACTGTCACGTCCAAAACACCAATAGGGTCATTGTCATTGTATGTACCGGCTTTGGCAGTCAATGAATACCATTTACCCCCAAGATACATCGCAAAGTTATGTAATTTGTTTGGGTGATAAATTTCGGAACCCATTTCAACAACATCGAAAGATTCGCGTAATTTTTCGATGAATTCAGATTCACTTAATCCATTTAAATCTTTGACAACACGATTGTAATCAATAACTTTTAATTGGCTTTCCGGGAAAATCACAGCCAAGAAATAGTTGTATTCTTCGTTGCCAGTATGATTTGAATTTTGTTCGCGTTTTTCAGCCCCGACACGTGCAGCAGCAGCAGTACGATGGTGGCCGTCTGCAACATAGAATGCAGGAACTTTTGCAAAAATTTCAGTGATATGTTTGTTTGTTGCATCATCATCGATTTTCCAGAATGTATGACCGAAACCATCTTCTGCGACAAAATCATATTCTGGTTCATGGTTTTCAATCCATGAAGAAACCAAATCGTTCATTTCTTTTACATCAGGATATGCGAAAAACACAGGTTCCAAATTTGCATTTTGAATACGGACGTGAACCATACGGTCGTCTTCTTTGTCTTTGCGTGTCAATTCGTGTTTCTTGATTTTGCCTGTCATATAATCGTCAACATTTGCAGCGGCAACCAGACCGTATTGTGTACGACCATCCATTGTTTGTGCATAGATGTAATACATTTCTTTGTTATCTTGTTTTAACCAGCCACGTTCTTGCCATAATTTAAAATTTTCAACCGCTTTGTCATAAGTTTTTTGTTCGTGTTCATCGGCAATAGGGTCAAAATCTATTTCTGGTTTAATGATATGTAATAAAGATTTTTCACCGGCTTCGTTTTTTGCTTCGACAGAATTTAAAACGTCGTATGGACGTGAAGCAACTTCGGATGCCAATTCTTTTGGTGGGCGGATGCCTGCAAATGGTTTAATTTTCATTTGAACTTCCTTTTGTTTATTCAATACGTTGTCTTTTTGACGGATGCGATTATAACACAAAAAAAACAGTTTTCCATATTTGAAAAGAATAAAATATTTGATTGAAAAAACAAATAATCTGTATATAATACGAAAACAAACTGGGGTATAGTTTAATGGTAGAACAGCAGACTCTGACTCTGTATATCGCGGTTCGAGTCCGTGTACCCCAACCAAAGTTAACGAAATGCTCTTCGGGGCATTTTTTGTTTGAAATATAAGGCTTTGGTGAGTTCGAAAGTTGGTTCATAGAAAATACAAAATTTTTCAGACTTTCGAACAGGTGCGTTGTTGAAATACTGTTTTTATTGTCTTTCGGTATAGGTCTCTAAAACTTGCATATATTTATTTTTCTTTTCTTTATCATCAGAAGTTTTATCAATCTCGTTGAACATATGTTCAATTTTTTGCGTCGCCTGTTTGAAATCGTATTGTTTTTTTAATGAAACTATAATGGCAGGGAAATTTATTATTTTTAAATAATTGTAATCTACAATTTGTTTTTTAAGAATTTGTACTTCTTCTGTTACAGCAAATATTGCCTTCGCTCCTTGTTTGTATTCTGCAAAAGTGTCACCAGTTTGTTCATCAATATATTCAACTGGTGACACATTAGGTTTTTCTACTTCATAAATGTAACCCCTAAGGACATCAGGTGTTTTAAGTATATAAATAGCTTTCCAATGCTTGGTTTCCAAATCATAAAAAGAAAGCTCTTTAACCCCATCTTGTTTACGCCAAAATAAAGCAAAAGAAGCCGCCATTAATCTAGATTCTGTTAAATATAATGCGTTTTGTTTTAAGTGATAAGACCAACCGAGTGGTTTTAAATATTCGTCTTGAATATCGTGTGCTGAACCATGGTAAAGAATTTCGTTCTTTTCATTCATGTTGGAAATTATATCAAAAAATAGGGAAAATTCAATGTAATTTCGATAGGTTTAATTTATCTTTTAGTTCATTAATCTCATGTCCAATCTCAATCAAATTAGCTCGCGAATTGCACAGATAGCACAACCAAGATAAACAAATCCGCCGATAAAGGCGGGTTTTTGTTAAAAACACAATCCTTTTACCGAGTTTGAAAGTTGATAAACAAAAAATCATAATTTTTTATCACTTTCGAACTCTTTGTGATATAATAGAGATATTATGATAGACAAACAAAAAGTTCAAAAAGTTATTAAAAATATGCTGAATCATGAGGCATTATTTCCGTACGAAAAACATGAATCTTCTGCACAAATTTTTGATACCGAATTAAGAAAACTTGGTATTGTACCAGCTGTTAAAGTCTGTCATCCGTATAAGTTCCCTACCGGCTTTGATGAAGTATCTTTTGAACAGTATATTATGCAGCAAGCATACATACATCTTTTTGATCCGGATAGGGTTTTGGCCCCCGAAAAACATGTCCAACGTTTCTATGCTGGTACAGATGTCCCAGAAAATGTCCAACAAATATATTTATCGGATTTGCTGAAAGTCACAGGTTCATTATCTGATGAAGAAAAAGAATATGTTACAAATTATTTTCTGGTCGAACAACCCCAGGCCATTGTCCGCATGAAAGGTTTCTTACCGGAATTAAAAAAGTTAAACCCCGAAATTGATGATATAAATCCACAATCGGTTTTTGATTTTTACAATCTGTACATCGGCATGACTTCACGATTCCATCCCGAAGATATTAAGTATTTTTCGTCTTTGGCAGATTTTGATGAGGCAGATAAAAACCAAGCTCTGTTGAAATCTGTCCTTGGTGTTGATCCACAGTTTCGTGTTGCACCACATCGTGTAAAACAATTGATCGCTGGTGTTGTTAAAAATTAAAGGTTGTTTTATGAAAAGGCATTTTTATTTTTTTAGACATGGTCAAACTAACGAAAACGAAGTTGGTATCAGATATGGGACTGGTATTGATGCTTATCTGACTGATTTAGGAATCATGCAAGCACAAGAATTATCTAAATTTTTCAAAGATAAAGATATAGATGTTGTTTATTCTAGCCCATACAGACGCGCAATAGATACTGCAAAAATTGCTTTGTCAGATAAAAAGGTAGAAATTATAACGAAAGATGAATTAAAAGAAGCTATTTTTTGGTTTTGGGGTACGGAAAGCGAAGAAAAGAAGAAAGAAATAAATAACAACTTTGAAATAATAAAAAATTGTTTGGAACATATTGTTGAACATGATAAAAGAAATAATATAGCAATTGCTTCACATGGTGGGGTTACACGGGCATTATGTTATGCGTGTGGTTTAAAAGTAGAAGGTATAAAAAACTGTCAATGTTTTCATTTTACTTTTGATAATGGTTCTTGGGAATTTATTGAAGAATTTGAAAACGATATAAAAGTACAGAATAAATCTGATATACTAAAATAATTTCTTTTTTATTTCATCAATCTCTTGCCTTATTCCCAACAACTTTGTTCGCGAATTGCACAGTGACTACAAATATTCTTTTTCTTGTATATCTGTTGGAACGAATTTCAAGGCAATATTTGTCTTTTCTTTGACATATTTCAAGTAATTTGTTGCCTGATTTAAATTATTTAATGCCAGATTTAATTCACTGGAATCATAATTTTTTGTTTTTTGAATAATATCTTTTGCAATATCAATCACATCAGATATTTCAGTTACTGTTTCTGATATACTTAACTGTTCAGTTGTAAAATTTCCAGATTTAACGTATTTCATAAGAATATGATTTGTTTTAATTTTTTATTATGGTACAACCGTCCAGCCAGTGAATGTATATCCTGGTTTTGTAGGTTGTTCTGGTAATACAATTGTGCCATCGTATGTACATTGTGTTGAATTACCGTATTGTACATTGTCGCTAAGCCATGTTAAATCAATCGTATTCGCAACACATGCAGGACTTGCCCAAAGATTTGTCGGTGCATAAAGAGCAAAGTATACTTGTTCAGATTCTGCATCACTATAACCAAGTGATGTGCCAAGGCATTCTTCTATGCATGCGTCTTTGCAGGCGTGTGAATCTTCATAATCATGAAGGAAAACCCATTGTGTGTTTAAATTTTGTTTTGTTTGACCGGTTGGTGTAAAACTGTCAATACGGCAATAACAATAGTTTGCACCAGTTGTTCCTGTTTCATCTGTTAAGGCATTTTCGGCGAATGTTGTTGGGTTTTGCCATGTGTCATTATCTGTGCTGCCTGGCGTAGTGCTGCAATAAGCACGAATGTTTAACAAGCCTAGTCCATTCAAATCAATTGCGCCAGAATTATTAACGGACAAACCATAATAACTTTGTCCTTTTGGTTCTGGTTCACCATTCATATAGTTTTCACTAAATTCACCATTATTGTTTATAAATGCAGTGCCTACAATCTGGCTTATGTCTGGTTTGCCGTTCGCATTTAATACACCACCTTGAATTGGGTGATAACCATCGTCGCATGATGTTGGGTAACATGTATCCAATTTTATAACATAATCATCATCGTAATAATCACGTCCACTAACGGTGATTGCGTGTTGAAAATCGTTTACATTGTTGCAAGTTTTGTAACACATGTGTCGACTTCCCGAACCTTCGTCAGAATAAGGGTATGCGCCATTTGTATTTTCAATATCTTCGCAACTAAATATATTCTGGTCATGGTCCGGGTCAAACGGCATCATTTGATCATACGGACAATAATAATTTGCCGGACATGGTTGAATAGTATTTGTGCCAGCCGGAATATATACACCCTGATAAACAAAAATTTGCTCTGGTGTACATGTACCACCAGATAAATTATATCCATTATCACAACCGGTTGCTTCGCATGTATCAGTACCGTTACCATAATAATTATTCCCAGTAACAGCTGTTGCGTTTGGAACATCTGTAAGAACACATGGTGTGTAACATTCGTCAGGGCTGGATGCACCAGAGATGGAACTTGGATGACTGGTTGGACAATCGGCTGCACCTTGTGCGTTGTTTTCATTATATTCATATTCACCGCCGGTACAGTAACTGTTTTGTGGACATGCGGTTGGGGATGATGAAGCCGCTGGCAAATATTGTCCGGCCGGAACGGTCACTGCAAATGCAGTGGATGAAATCATAACCGCAATTAAATTTATGAATGTTATTTTGTGTACGGTATTCATTTCTGTTTCCTCTCGTGTCCACAGAATTTTTATCGGAATAATTATATCACATACTTGATAATTTTCCAAATGTTACAGATTATTTTTTCTTTTGACGTTTTTGTTTTTTGTAATCTGTGGCATTAAGGTCGCTTTTGATAATTGGTAAATTAAATTCTTGGTCCATTTTACGTAATTGGTTTATCATTATTTCTTCAATTTCTTTGCGTTTTTGTTCAAATTCTGAACCGCGTAATTTTGAATTAACATATATAGGCTCTCCAATTTCACAAGAAATCGTTCCAAACAATTTTGGAATCATGAATTTGTCCCATCTGTCCATATAGATTGGTCGTGAACATGAAAAACAGCATGGTATAATTGGGGCGCCTGTCATTGCAGCGAAATAAACTGCGCCATCTTGCAAGCGCAAAGATGGTCCGGATGGCCCGTCAACAGAAATACAAATTGATGCGTTTTTATTGCGTACAAGACGTACACCTTCGCGCAGTACAGCAACTGCGCCATCTGATGTTGAACCATAAATTGCACGCAGACCAAACAAACGTTGTAAACGTGCCATCATACGACCGTCTTTGTGACGAGATGCAACACAATATGATTTTATACGTGCCTTTTTTATAACAGGGGATAACATTGCACATCTGCCATGAAAAAATACAAAAATCGCCGGTTTACCGCGATATTTTTTTAATGATTCAGTGTTTTTAAATTTATGCTTTGATGTGAAAAATATAAACCAAATCATTCCGGCCAGGATAAAGGCAAGTGTCCATTGTATAATTGGATTGTGTAATATCGGTGTCCAAAAACGTTTCCATATTTTTCTGAAAGTCACAGACATGCAAAATTCCTTTGATTATTTGAAATACTACCAGAAAAAAGAGATTTTGCAAATTTTAAAGAAAAATCTTGACAAAATAATATTTTTGACTATATTATTTTATAAAAATAACAGAGGTGAAAAAATGATAAAAAATAAAAAAATAAGTTTTGATGTTGTTCCTGTTTTTGACCAAGTGGCTGATTCAAATTTATGGTTTAATTTTGCAAAAATAGAAACAAAATGCAATACAGAAAAATATAATTATCACTTTGATAGATATGTTAAATCTCGCATAAGAAAAGAGCATGAATATTCATGGGAACATTTTAAAAACAATATTGCCTTTGTTGCGTATCATTCAAATAAAATGTTAGGTTTTGCTACTGCATACAAAATTGGTGATAAAAAAATGTATTTACGTGATTTGTATGTTGATCCAAAATATAATGGTATGGGTATTGGTAAATCTTTGTTGGATAAAACAGAACGCGCAGCCAGTTTAGTCGCAGATTCTATGGAAATTGTTTCCTTAGAAGGTGCAATAAGTTTTTACAAAGAACAGGGATATAGCCATCCAGAAGATTGTGAAGACAAAGAAAGTAGGGGGTTAGTGAAAACTTTGTCAAAACCTGTGGTTGGTGCAGTACCTGTATTTAAATGGCAAAGAAAATTCCTTGCAAAAATGAATATAAATGTTGATAATGCATTGTTGGTTGGTTGTAAACATTTGCCAATTTTTGCGTATCTTTCTATCAATCGTGAAATAGATGGTGTCGCAGTGCGTTTACCAGATGGTGAAAAGCTTGTTTGGGTAAACGAAAAGAATGGTGCACCAATGATACCGTTCTATAAAAACGAATTGTTAAGGGCAATATCCAGGGTGCGTGGTTAATAAAAGACAAGTAAAAGAAAGAAAAGTGGAAAGTGTAATCGTAGAGTCTTATCGCGGATATAATATCGTTGCATTTGTGGCTTGTGGCGAAGTTCAAGGGTATTATGGTGACGGCACAACGAAAGCAACGAAATATTACACCCCTGCGGCAGTTACGATACAAGAAATAAAAGAAAAGATAGATCATTCTTGGGAAGTAAGAAAAGAATCTGGACACCAGGTATCTGAAACAAAAGAAGCAGAAGAAGTAGAAAAAGTAAAAACCGAAAAAAAGAAAATTTCGAAACCAAAATACGATTTTGTACAACAGTACACTTTGATTGACCCTAAAAAAGTCAAAAAGGGTTATGATAACTGGAAAAAACGTTGCTTTGTGCTTGTTGCGTATGAACAAAATAAATACTTGATTAAACGTGTTAAAATGGACACGAACATTGTGTTCCCTTTTTTAAAAGCACTAAGAAATGCGCCAAGTGAAATATCAAAAAGACCAGAAAATCGTACTGTTTCTGTTATCAATATGAAACATGGTGCCAAAGCATATGTTTTCCCAAATTTGCATGAAACAAATAAACAGTATGATATCGTTTTTACGAATGCCGAAAATGGGCACCAAAATTTGCCACTTTCATGCTTTACCAGTCCGGAAATAAATCTTGCAATTGTAGCCCAGGCAAAAATATACAGATAAAAAATCGACAAATAGTCATCGTTGTATTTTAAGCGTTTCAAGTACAATAATAAAAATTGGTGGTGCGGGTAAAGAGAATCGAACTCTTATGGGTTGCCCCACTGGAACCTAAATCCAGCGCGTCTACCAATTTCGCCATACCCGCAAAAAAGTATTAATATGTCGGGTAATTACGTGGGTAGTCTGGGTCGTGTTCCAATGCAGATTTCTTTCCGCATCCACCCAATACCAGAGCACATAATAAAACCATACAAATTAATATAAATATTTTCTTCATGGTGTGGGAATTATAAAAAAAATTACCGACATTGTCAAATTTGTTGAACAAAAAACGTATTGATATAAATAGTGGCTTTTGATAAAATTGTTCATATGTGGAGAATGTTAAAGCTTTTACCGTTTATGCTGTTCTTTCCAATGCAAATCTTGGCGGGGGTTGGTGATGTCGATAATCGGTATTACGTGACTGATGATATGTGGGCAACAGAACCGTATAAGAAATTCGTATACTTGGAACCAGGCTTTGTTTTCCGTGATAATTTTTTTGCAACAAGTTCTTGTAGTGCACAATATATTTCGCCAAATTTGATTTTATCTGCTGGACATTGTATAAATACGGCGGATGAATTATACGATGAGGTAGGTGAGGAATATTTTAAATATTGTAAAACAGCATATAAAATTACAAACTATAAAAAAGAAAAGATTTATGTAAAATTAGTTGATACATTGTATACTGGAACTACTGAAACTACTGGTGATTGGGCAGTATGGTTGGTGACAGATCCAAAATATTATAGTGATACATTTTTTGATATCGTAGTTCCAACAAAAACAGTTGATGTTATAAATGCTGGTTGGGGTTGGGCACGAATATTTTCAGATGAAGAAATCAGTCAATTGCAAAAAATATATAAAAAAGTTGTTCGTGAGGTAAGAAAAACAAATAAAAATGCCACAGATTCTATCAGAGATTTATCAGATGGAATATCTGAACGTTTTGGTTCCAGTTTAGAAGATGAACAATATAGATTAAAAGCTAGTCAATGTAAAATCTTATTCATAGATTGTTCTGATGTAATTGCTGGCACTAAGAAATTTAAAGATATATGTAATAATCAAAAACGTTTAAAAAAAGAGCTTTATCCAGATATTTTGGCAACAACGTGTGATAATTGGGGCGGTAATTCTGGTGGGGGATATATATCATTAGATGGAAATAATTTATATGGTACATGTTCGTACGGGGTTGATGCTTTTAAAGATAGTCGGAATACCGATTATATTGTTTCTGCAAAACAGTTTTTCGGCAGAATAAGGGATTTGATAAAAACGTATGATTCAAAAAATTCTGTTGAAGACAATATCGCAAAAATACCTACAAATCTGTATGGGTCTTCTCGTACAGAAGAACAATCGAAAACAAATGAAGAAAATACAAGTACAAAATCTTTAACAGATATAGATGATTTGGAAAAAGAATTATATTCGATGATATCTCAAGAACAAGACGTTGATTTATCAAATGAACAAATATTGACGTTTATCAATAAATTGGCACAATATCAAGAAGCAAAAGAACGTAAAGAACGTTTAGAAAATCTAAAACAAACATTTGAAGATGCCAAGGCGAATGAACAGTCATTGGCAAATCGTACATTAACTGCTGCATCAATCGCGGCGACTGGTATTGGTGGTATGGAATTGGCAATGGGACTGTCTGAACAAAAGGCAGATAAAGAAGCCCAACAAGATATGTCTGCATATATCGCATCATTCCGTTGTGAATACGGCAATGGCAAACAGGTTAAGGCTGGCCCCGAAGAAATAGTATTACCTGGTGGTAATGATGAAAAACTAATGAGCTTGCGTACAAAGTACATGACATTAGCGACTGATTTAAAAAAACGCAAAACTGCATTGGGAATGAAGCCCGGTATCGAAAGTGAAGAAATTCTGGATAAAACAGCGATGAATCTTTACGATGATGAAAATACAGGAATAGAAAGTGGCGCATACGGTTCACTTTATCGTGCCAAGATGTTAGGCAGTGAAGAAGACCAGGCAAAATTAGATGAAGAAGCGAAAAAGTCCAAGAATCGTGTAATTGCAGGTGCAACAGTGGCGGGTGCCGGCATTATTGGTGGTATTGCGGGCAATATGGCAATTAATGGTACGGATGGAAAAAAGAATTTAAACAAGATACAAGAAGCAAGAACGACAGAAAACGGTATGAGTCCAATACCAGCAAAACGGGACATATGCACCATGGTGTGTGAGTTAAATGACGAAACAAAGAAAAAAATACATTCAGAGAAATTTGGTTGTACTTGTACAGAGTAAAATTTGATAACTGTTGTTTGGGATATGTGTCAGAATATAATTTGCATAAATAAAACGCCTCTTAATTTAGAGGCGTTTTATTTAACGGTTATTGTATATTTTGCTTTGTGCGACAATTGCACGATTTATTTCTGGTGTAACAAAACATGAAATTGGCAAATTCTTTTGTTTCTTTTCTAAATCAGTAAAAAGATACACTTGGTCTTTTTCTAAATTTGGAAAAATATATGCCTTGGCACCATGTTTCATATTGATAACGGAAATAGTGCGCATTTCTTGTTTTTTTGACACTTCTGTTGGTGCTTTTTCCAATTTTTGTATGAATGGCAGCAGGACATTAGTTTTTAATCTCACGCATTGCGCAAATCCTGTGTCGCTTTCTTTTCCCTCAACAGCTACAGGTAATGTTTCGCACATTGACCATAAATTGTAATCCATGAATACATTTTTCGGATTAACCAAAGTATATTGTTCCACGAAATCATATTCAGGTTGTGGAATAGTGGCAGGTTGAGCCTGTTTTTGTTTTGTTTCATTATTTTTTTCTTTGTTAAACATTTTATTAAATAAATTTGTCATGGATATCTCCTTTTGTTTTTTATCTTACACTTTATAATATAGTACAAATAATAGAATTGTCAAGTGTGTATAAAAATATATTAATTTATTAAAAAAAACTTGCTTTTTGTATTCGGTTAGTATAATATATGCTTCGCGCTGGGGTGTTAGCTCAGCTGGTTTAGAGCGTCTGCCTGTCACGCAGAAGGTCGAGGGTTCGAGCCCCTTACATCCCGCCAGTGATTTTTACCGCCGACAAAACGGCGGTATTTCAAGAAGTCCATGGCCCCATCGTCTAATGGTTAGGACACCGCCCTTTCAAGGCGAGAATCCCGGTTCAAATCCGAGTGGGGCTGCCAAAATAGATAAAACCGCATTTTTGCGGTTTTTTTGTTTGTTTTCTAAGTGTTTCGTGAGTTCGTAAGTTGGGTAGTAAAAACAGGCACCTTTTTGGTGATTTGCGAACTTTTTATGATATAATTAACATTAAAGATAAATTGAAAGGCTAACGGATGCAGATTATTAAATATTATCAATCCAAAAATCAAGAGCACTGGAAAAACGAGATAGGTAAAGGTGATTGGTCTGCGGCAAAACTTTTGTATTCATGGTTAAATACCGACAAATTGAAACAAGTATGTGGGGAATCAACAGAGATTTTTTTACTTACAGATGGCGATAATTTGGCTTCTTTTGCAATATTAGCAGAACAAGATGAAATCGTTGCACCTGAATTATCCCCATGGATTGGTTTTGCGTATACTTTTCCAAAATATCGTGGTAATAACAACATTGGCAAATTGATTAATCATGTTTGCGATGCACTAAAATCTGCCAATGTCGAAAAAGTATATATATCTACTGACCATATAGGTCTATATGAAAAATATGGTTTCGTGTTCTGGAAAACCATGAACAATCGCGAAGGTAAACCAACCAGAGTTTATATAAAACATTTATAGGAGAATAGCATGATAAAGCAAGTTATAGATGGAATAGAATTTAAATTAAAAGAATATCAGGATTTTTCTTGGCTAAATAATTATGGAACTGTATTCAGTGTCATAGATGAAACAGGTAGCGGATGTATATCATTTGGTGTAAAAAAGAATAGTAAGAAATATTTTTTTAAGATTGCTGGTGCAAAAACAGTTAATGCTGAAATAAGCGAAGAAGAATCAATCAAATTATTAAAAGAAGCAGCAGTAAAATACAAA
>Ga0310690_10001328_pt1 | contig 44158 bp, 54 predicted proteins | sample AusTroGonzalo_MG_2_FD_207661 | JGI IMG/M metagenome (GOLD analysis project Ga0310690, IMG submission 207661) | Bovine rumen microbial communities from tropical cattle in Woodstock, Queensland, Australia - Gonzalo_04 (v2) (version 2) | ecosystem: Host-associated > Mammals > Digestive system >... | reverse complement strand
GCTAGCTTCTTCAACAGTGTAAGCACCTTGCCGCTGACCTTGCACAATCCTGTTTACTTCTCTTGCATAAAGATTGTAACGTTCGTCTTCTTCTTTTTTATTGTCTTGTGCTCTAGCTGTGGCCAAACCATGAGCAACTGTAGACATTGCTTTTCCAATATCAATATTGATGGAAGGTCTTTCGTAGCCTCCATAGTTTCTGGAAATAGGTGCTCTAAAGCTTGTGCCGTAGTTGACACTGACACCTCTAGCGCCTGTCACATATTGTGCTTGTTCCTGTTGCTGTGGCAATTGAACGTCTGCCATTATTTTTCTCCTTTAGTGTGAATTAAACTTTCAAAAGATTGTTCAACATCTCGTGGTAACTCTGTTTCATATTTGACTTGTTGTATTGATTTAAGTGAAAAGGCTTTCTTAGATACATAATCACCAACTGCTTTATCTAAAGTAACATCTTCAACATTACCAAAAGTTGCTTTTATATCTCTTTTTGCTATTTCTTCAAGCATCCTCAGTTTTTTTACAGCTTCTGCAGCAGCTGTTATGTTTTCGTTATGTGTTCTACTATCGACTCCTAAAGCAATCAAATGATCTTTTAGATGTAGGTTCTCTAAATACTCAGGAAAAGTCTGATCCAAGAATGACTCAATTGTGGCACTGTCTACAGAAGACTTAACAGTGTCTCTAAACATTTCCCCAACAAGTTTTTTAGTTCTGGCGTCCTTAATTTCTAGTGGCTCTAATCCAGCAGTATACATAAAGATATCTTTTCCAGTAACTTCTTTATATTTTGTTTTAAAATCAGTGTCATAGAAGTACATAAGATTTGTTGTCAATCCTGTATAAAGATTGGCCATCTTTCTGATACCTGTTGGCAAGTCTTTATCCTCGGCGGCCTTCATAGCAAACATCATAAGACTAGCGTCATCAACTGTTGCAGTATGGTATATATCTCTTATCAAATTATAAGCAGCTCCCATACGGCTCCAAATCCTTAGCGCAGGAATGTTAAATATTACGTTACCGTTTCCAGCCTTGTTGTGAATATCTGCAAATCTTTCAAGCATTTCACCAAAATCAAGACCTTCAGAAATTTCATATCCGTATTCATTTGCAAGATTTGTAAGAAGTCCGTTAACAATTACTTTACTTACTTCTGGATCTACTTCGTTTTCATTAGCTAACCAATTATAGGCGTTTACTGCAGCCTTTTCTCCCAGAGCTCCTCCAAGACCCCACATAGCTAGCTGACCACCCCAAATCTGAGCCCTCTGCATTTTAGTTAAACGAGAGTTAAACGAGCTTTCCAAGAGTCTTAAAGGATATGAAGTCCATTGCATCAACCACGGTAACTCTCTTTGGCCCCAGCTGTTACCAGCTCTTGTCATGTTTAGTGCAAGGTCATCAGCATGAGAAAGAATCTTCAAATCGTTCCAGCCTTTGCTAGAACCTTCAAGAAATGCTACAATATCTGATACACCATATACTAAATTGTTACCAGCATCTGCAAACCAATACATACCTTGTGCAATCTTGCTATTTTGTATAGCCTTCCAATGACTTTCAGAAATCATAGGCAATCGGCCTGTTGCACCAAGTGAGTCAGTTCTTTCCATAAACTTAACAAAGTCTACTGCTTTCTGTTTAGACATCATACCAATGCTTGCTAAGTGCTCAGAAACAGCTTTTATAATTCCTGGTTTGTTTCTAAACTTGAACGCAGCTCTTAAGAAAGGATATGCCATCAGTGCTTGCATAGTTCTTAAAGGTCTTGCACTAAATGTAACAGTAAGTCCCAAGGCTTGTTTCAAGAATTGTGCAGGGTTTAAGAAGCCCATGGCAGAAGCAAACTCTACCTTGGTTACAAATTTATCAGGTCTTGAATCCTTTAACCAATCATACAAAGTACCACCACGTTTAAGCAGAGGCACAAGATCATTATCAGTAAGAGAATTTGCAAGATTGAGCATAGTTCTTTTAACAATCTTATCTGTAGCTGTCTCAGCACCTATTAGCATTTTGTAGCGGTCTTGCATATTTAAAGCAGCTCTTATCTCTTTCTCGTAACCGGCACCTCTATTCATATCTATGACGGCTTTGTCAATTAAATCAAGTCTGTCAATAGGACCTGTTGGGCCATAGTCAACAAGATGACTAAAGTTTTCTGCAAAGGTTTCTTTCCACCATTTCTTAGTTTCTTCAATAGTGTTTGTTCTAGCAGCTCTTCCAATAGCTTCGTCAGCAATCTTTCTAAAGTCTAGCAATGGTGGTACATCGTCATCAATACTTGTTAACATTTCACCACGACTGTATTTATTTCCAACAGCATCTGCAACTAGGTCTCTGAAAGCATCTTCTGTGTTTGCCGCATGTTGTTCAATAGAGTCTGTTACACCATTGTTATAAGTATATTTCTTACCGTCTTCCAAAACTTCAACAGTGTTGTCAGTTCTTAACCAACCCTTGCCATTTTCTTCATTATACAAAACTTTCTTAAAGTCTTCAACATCATTTATTTTTGTTCTTCTTGTCTTAAGACTATTTATAGCCTCTTGCATAACTCTATCATCAAGTGCACCACCAGCATTATAAGCTTTAATAAGTGTGTTACATTCTTCTGCAAACTCATTAGCAGCTGTTCTGCTCATAGATGTTGTTAAAGTATTTGCCCAGCCGTTAAACTTACCTCTAACACCTTGTAAAGTTACACCCTGTTTTAAGAAATATGTACCGCGTTGATAACGTCTGATACCACCTGCTTGATATGGTGTGAGTCCATGCGGTATCAGTCTTTTATCAATTTGTTGAGCATCTACAACAACATGTGTAAACTTATTGTTATCACCCATAATACGTTTGTAGTGTTTTTCAAGAAGAACTTTTCTACCATTTTTCAGATCATCTAAAAGTTTCTTAGCATCTTTTACACCACCTTCTATATAAATATGGTTTATAAGTTCTGGGGTTTGTGGACCGTATTCAACCGGCCTTGCTACATATTTACCTTGATAAAAGCTGAACCCTTGTGCTGAAGCATCTCGTATAAAACTATCGTCCATGGTTCTATACAAGGTATCGTTCAGTTTTTTATAAGCAAAGTAAGCACTGATCTCAGTATCATTTAAACCTTTATCGACTAGCTCTTCTTTTGTAAACCATTTACCAAGTTTATTATTCTCTAACTGACCTTCATCAATGACTCTTGCAACAGTTTTAGCAGACTTCTTATTAATCTTTAAGTCTTTAGCAAAGTGTTCATAAAGTCTTTTTACCATTCCAGAGGCTTTTCTTTGAGCTTCAGAGACCCTTCCGTGGGCTTCTGCCGATTCTGCAAAGTGTCCAAAGAACCATTTTGTATAGTCTTTTGCATGTAGTCTGCTAAACTCATTCACAGTGGCTTCATAGTTTTTTCTAGCTTCCTCAGCAATGTTTGGTACTTCCTCAGCAATGTTTGGTAAAGTTTTATAAAAGTTATCTTCAAATTTAACAGGTTGAGAATATTTGATAAAATATCCACCCTCGCCTTCTACAATTTTGTAAGTGCCTTGTGGAAGTCCTATCTGTTTAATAACCTGACGACATTCTTCACCAGTTGCCATAGCTTTTTTACCATCCAATCCACCACCTATTAAGACTTCTGCAATGGTTTCACCAGCTTTACCTTTAACAACTTTGAGATCCAAATAGCGGCTACCAGCAATCTCATCATTCAGTTGTTCTACTTGTTTTGCAGCAACCTTGTATAGAATATCTTCCGCAACCTCATCAAACAAACCTGAAGCACGACCATCACGAATAATTGATTCAATTTCTGTATCTAACAATACATCTTCTACAGGTTTTGCACGGTTAAACATAGATACTGTATCATCTGAAGTAGGTTTTAATAAAGATGGTACATTGTGTTCAAGCACAGCTTCGGCTGATTTGTTACCATTTTGTATAGCTTCTACTGCAATACTGGTAGCAGCTTCTTTGTTACCGAGTTTCTTAGTCCATCTGTAGGCTTTATTAGCAGATTTAAAAGTATTTTTCAAACCTCCTAACATACCAAATGAGGCCATAGCAATAGATGACCACAGTGGATTTTCTTTTTCGTTCATAATAGCAGCATCAAAGAAACGTCTTCTCCATAAAGCAGGTATACCATAATTTTCACAGAATTTCCAAACACCTTCTATATTCTTTTTAGCAACATCTAGAGGTACTTCGAAGATATTTTTTCTAGCCCACTCAGCAAGCTTTTGTTGGCTTTCTTCATCTGATACAGATAGTGGTAAGTCTTTGATACCTGTAATACCACCAAAGTTTAATTCAAAAGCCTGTGCTCCGATGTAGCTGCCTATGGTTCCTGCAGCAAATTCAACAGCTCCTGCAATCCCCTTACCATTTCCACCATCATAGAACAAGTCTTTGTAGTTGTCTAGCATCAAGTCTCTAGCATTTTCTTCTTCTTCTTTATCAAGATCTACACCAGACGATACAGTGTTCCATTTAGTGGATTCATTATAGGTTATTGCATCAGCTTTACCATTTCTTACAGCAAGCTTCTCTAAACCTGTTTCAGTATCTTCAACAGTTGTTCTGGGTTTGTAAGCACCTATAAACTCCTCTGCTTGAATTGGTGTCATGTTTCCGTTGCGAAGATTGTCTTCAGTAGCGCTGTAAACTTCTCCCATTTCTTCTTGGTTTAATTCAAGAGCTGCTACAGACCTTGCACCATTAAAATCAACAGTTGGCTCAATGCCTGCCATATCTTGCATAAAGTTTTCGTTGCCTATTCTAATAGGTTCAGAAGGATCCGGATTACTGTAGTCAAGTTTAATTTCAGGAATGTCTGATTGAAGTTTTATTTCTTCTATTTGGCTCATGCTTTGTAACCTCTGTTGTCGTAATAATCTTGTTTAGGCATACCTCTTAAAAGGCCGGTAGAATTTCTGTAAAGGCTGTACAATTCGAGTGCATCTTTAGCAGATGATAAATAGCTAGTACCTCTTGTTATAGTTGGAGACAGTTCTGTGAATGTTGACGAGGCTGTACCAGCTTCTGAAGTAAAGGAAACAGTTGTTGTGGCCCCTCCTGCTTCAGTAATTGTACCAGTACTGCCAGCAGTTCCTGCAGCAGATCCACCTGCAAAAGCACCGGCGGCAGATCCTATCAAAGCCATTGATTCGATTGTTCCTTGTATTCCACCAGCTACAGCAGCTCTTCCGCCACCTGTAGCAGATACGGCACCAGTAGCTGCAGCACCACCTATACCAGCTGCAACAGCACCTCCAACAGCAGTTGCACCCAGAGCCAAAGCAGCACCACCTGTTAAAACACCTGCAGCAGCAGCAACAGCCATACCAGCCACAGCAGCTCTTTTATCAGCCTTTGCAGCTTTTTTTTCATATCTGGTTGCTTTCTCTTGCAGTCTTTCAATAGCTTCTGCACGGTTGGAAACGTCAACTGAATATCCATAGTCACTTGCAAGACCTGAGTTAATGTTTGCCATCTGTCCTTTGTGAGCAGTTGTAGAAACATCTGCAGCACCACCTTCAAGCATTCTCAACTGAGCTGCTGCAAATCTTTGTTGTCTAATATTTGATAATAGGTCTCTGCCAAAGTTCAAGTCTTCAAGATCTTCTTGAGCCTGTCCTGCCTCTACTCGCAGTTGTTTAGCAGCTCTCCCCCATTTTTTACCACCTGTAAATACGCTCATTAAACCCTCACAATAAGATTGATTCCAGCCAATCTAAAGTCTTTATTATAATCGTTGCTAATTTCTACTTGAAAAGCTTTTCCCCTACCTCTTACATGCAGTCTTGATTCTACATATTCATCGTATAAGAAGTCTTTCTGAGGCCTATATCCGTTTTGTACAATATCCCACCTGTTACTTTTATCTGCCTGTGACCATCCCCAACGAATTCTTAACATAGCACCTGATGCAGATATGTACACATTCTTTTTAGTTGTTTTAGCTTCTTCTGTACGTTTAAACAGTGTCTGCATAATTGGGGCCTGTTTGTTAAAGTATGTGTCTTGTACATTTATAGGCCTGCTGACCATATAAGAGTTGAATGGATTTGTAGAAAAGTCTATAAACTCTCTACTGTTGTAATCTCCAAAACCAACCTTTAAACGATAGTCTGTATCTTCTTTACTAATGCTTGTTATAAGATGCTGTATTGATACATATCTGTTATATTTATTGGTTTCATCTACAGCCGTAACACCTTGATAGTCTGGTGTCTGAGATTCACTAATACCTTGGTAAGAATATTTATATTCACCTGTGGCAGTTATTGTATACCGTTTTGAATCCGGCAGATCACCAAAGTCTACAATACTTCCATCTGTTTCATAAGCATATCCGTCAGTCCACACTATATACCAGTCGTCATCAGATTGTGTTTCATTGTATATTGTTGACCATGGAAAATATTTATCATTTACAGTATCGTAATAAACTTTTGTAAACGTACCAGGATTTCCAACACTTTCTAACAGATATTCTGGATATGATGACACGGTGATTGTGTTTCCATTACCATCTTTCATACCATCTTCAGAGGCTACAACACGCATGTCACCAGCTCTTAACCATTGTGTTGGCACAATTTGATAGCTTGACAGCACTTGGAATGGATATGATAAATATTGAATCTCACCGCCTTCGTCATTTCCTGTACCGCTTCCTACTGAAATCTTTTGAGGCATGAAGGCATTATAGTTCAAATCATATACCAAGCAGCCATCAAGAGACCATGGAAAGTCTTCATTAGTAGGATAGTACCAGTAAATTCTGTTATTAGTATAGTCAAAACAACCTACTGCACGGTCTTTCGAGAATTGTGAAATGTTGTTATAAAAGCTTTGAATGGTCGGTTGTGTTATGTTTTGTGCAACTAGCGATGAACCTGTATACTGGTTAACACCAATCTTGTAAATACCCATAGGAGACCAGTAATAAACACTATCGCCAGTACTAACAGGACTCTTAGGACCACATATACCAGCTCTAGACAGCTCAACAATATCGTAATCAGTAGCTGTAAAAAGGCCATCAGATGGCGAAGCAATAACATATACTACATCCCTACCGAAAACCAATACACCTCTGTTAAATGTAATTAAAGAAGCACCATCACCCATTGTTTTAAACCTGATCACACCACCATCAGTTGGCAACATGTCAGAAATCTCTTCAGATGTGGGGTCAGCATCTTGATAACATTTATCATAACCGTTATTGTTTTCGTCAACCACTTGTGAGAACAGAACTGTGTCACCGGCTAAATAAAAATATCTTCCACCAAGAAAAGCAACATCAGTAACCCTCCAGTTTGGACCAGTATACGGGAATGCGTCACCATCTGATCCAATAGGCATTTCAGCAACTGCATTAATATTGTACGGTCTTGTATCATAAGAATAGTTTTGATCTGTCTCTTTGCTGAATAAAGCTCTTATGCGGTATTGCTTATAAACAGTCGTATTTTGCCAAGAGAAGTCTATAGGTGTTGAATGGTCTGTACCCTGTATAGAAGTTCTTGTGGCAAGCTGTACCCAGTTTCCATTGTTATTTAATCCTTCAACATAGTAGACAGTTCTTCCTTTATACCTTACATGGTTTCTTTTACCACTTTTTCTTTCTATTTGATTAAATGTCAGATAGGCTTGTACAGCAATACCTTTAGAGTTTGGAAATGTTAATGTAATAGAAGATACAGGATACGGTACCAAACTTCTGTTTTTAATATCAAATTTGTTATAGTTGTAAGTAGCTTTTCTTGCGGCACCTGAATAAATACCTGCAGCAGCTGAACGAAAACGTGTAAAGTATTCTAGAATATAGTGACCACGAGGTGCTGCGGAGTTACCAAAATATGTTTGTAAAAGTCTTTGAGTATTAAATTGTCCGCTATTATCTTTACCGATAAACCACTGTAAGTTGTTTGAAGGATATACACCAGTGTCTGTGTAATATTGGTTAATGGCTGAAATAGTCCAACCCTGGTTTGTTAGGTTATAGTTATGAGCCCTTGTTAAAGAGCTGGGAGTATCTTCTATACCAAGCCCGTCATCAACACCTTCAAAGTCTCTATACATAAGTTCTATTTCGCTTACTGAAAAACTCTGTGTCGGTTCATCAAATACGATTCTAACAGGTCTTAGGTATTTAGAAACAACTATTAAAGTACCATCACCAGTTGTCATATTAACTCTGTTTTGGTTGAACAAAGCTTTATCGACAACATATTCTTCAAGGTTTACAAAAGATTTAATAGTGCCCAGTTGATATCTTGATACTGGCTCAAAGGGTTTATTCAAAGCACTGAAGAAATACAAATACCAACCAGCTTGAACTACAAGAATATCTAAGTCAGTCTTTCCAACGTTCTTCCAATAAAATGCAGAAAACATAACATCCTGAAGTTTGTGAATATCTGGATCATTCTCATCAATTGGTTCAAGAATTTTACCAGATTGTGCAATGGTTACCGGAAACAGTTGTCCATCGCGCTCAATATCAAAACCATACCTTCTACCTCTAATTCTTTCTGGAAAAATAGTACAGTTTAATTCGTCAGAAGTGTTTACAGGAAGCTCTTCAACGGTTGTTAATTCTGTATTAATTCCACCAACAAAAGGTGCTATGAAGATTTTTTGGTCTGACATAATTTATTGTACTTTCTGCTGCGTTTTCTAAGATCAGGTTCTTTTAAGATCTCTTTTAATTCTTTTTTAAATTCTTTATCACTCTCTGTTTGAAGTTTGGCTTTAATCCATCTTTCAGCTCTGAACTTCTCTGTAAAACTTCCACCAACCCAGCGAGTGCTATGTTTAATTTTCCAATAGGGGCCATCTCTAACAATTATATATGACGACCCGTTCTCTTTCTGTTCTTCCATGTTGTATTATCTAATCCTCTAACCCGTTGTGCGTGTTTGTCAGCAGTAACTTTTTGTTTCATTGCTCGGTCACTTTCCAGCTGGTCATAGGCTTTGTTAAGCTCGTAAGCGGCCTGTACCTTAGCAGTTGATAACAACAACGGAAAATGTTGTGGAGCAAGATCTGGAATAAATGTATCTTCAAATCTGAATTCAGGCTGCACATATCCATAAACAACCGTAGATTCTTCCATCAATGTTTCACTATCTTCAGTATTATAAGCATCACATACCAAATGTTGATCATCAAAACTTGTGAAATATTGTGGAGCTCTGTCATTGTAAACATTATAACTAACTCCTGAAGAGGGCTCCTTTAATCTAGTCACATTTCTTTGGTTAGGATTTCTGTTAAGACACATGTCAATGAAGTTTTCAGGGTCTAACCAAGTCAATGTAATCCATTTTTCATTTACGCCATCATAGTATTTAAATAATGTTATTTGTTCTAAGTTGTCATTAATTAAAAATGTTGTAGGTTGCGTGGTATCAGACATGGAGTGGACTTGTAACAGATCTGCTTTAGCCTTGATGTCACGAGTATACATGAGGTGTTCATAAGACTCTTTAATACAGTTTGCAATCTGCATAGCCTCTCTAGTATCTTCAATAGAATCTACAACCTGTCCGTCTACAGCTTCCAGAATTCTTTGAACCATTTCTAAAAGTGTCTGTTTCATATCTTCTCCGTTCTATTATACTATTTTTATCTATGTTTGTCAAGACTTTTTATTAAAATTGTTGGATTTTTATTAATCTTTAAAAGCACTGTCTCTATAATCTCGTAAAGTCTTACAGCAAACAATCCACAAACCCCTGACAAACCTACTTTAACTGCATAAGGTATGCTAAAATATTCTAACAAAAGGCCTGTTAACATGCTGAATATAAAGGTTATTGTGGAGTCCTTTATCATTTTCTTAATGCTTATGAAGGGTCTTATAATCACAGTAACAAGGGTTGTTACAAATGCTACAATACCACAGTCTATTAAAAGTTCTCTAATTTCTTTCAACATTCTTTTACTCACCATAACACAGAGCCTATACCAAGCCAGAACCCATAAGCAACTTCGGCAATATGCCAACCAGACTTTCCATCGTCTTTTACTTTTCTTGCAAATAATCCTGACAACCAATAAATAAGACCCATAGGAGCACCCCATAACATATACAGCAAAGAGTTTGCAGCAAGACCGATTAAGAACGACAACAAAACGCCTCTTAAGGTTAACCAGACAACACCGTATAATTGAGGGTGGTCAATCAACTTCCAATCGCCTATATGAAAGTTGTCGCAGAACTCATCAAAATCGAGGTAGTCGTTTCTGTTAGTGTTTGGTTTACCTACCCCAAGAGCACATCCAACAGCTTCTCCCCAGCCTGCGATCTGTGTCGACATTCTGCTTGCAATCAACATCACTAAAAAGAACTGCCAGTTCCAAACTTTTAAGATGCAAGCTAAAACCGCAAACCAAATTGCAAACCACCATTTACATAAAGGCAGTTTCTTGTTAAATACTCTCAATCCACCACGGATTTTGAACATGAGCCCTGATATCAAACCATACAAGAATGTCATAGTGCTTTCCTCTGTAAATTATTTATAGGGATAACGTTCTTCAATGCTTTTCGAAATTTCTTTCATCTGCTTTTTAAACTCTTCTTCATCTTCTTCGGACCAATCGTTTATGGCCTGTTTACGAATTTTTCTAGATGCTAGACCATCGGTTTCACCCGTATAAGCCTCTAAACGAGCTTGTCTCATTGCTTCATTGTAGTGAACTATTTCTTCAGCTTCAAAGTCAGGATTGTCAATAATCTTTTCACCATCCCATTTATATTTCCATTTAAAGCGTTCACTTTCCCAGGTCGGATCGTCTGTATAATTAACCATGTCAGGGCTTACTTCAACATTTAAATACCCTTCGTTAACAATTCGACCTTGACCACAACCTATAATCTTGTTGTCGTAAATATAAAAATAATCAGCCATTTGTACCTACCTTTCTATAGCCTTTAAATTGAATTCCACAGTTTGATGGGTTGCTGTTAACAGTAAATCGAAGTGGTATGATTCCATTACTGTCTTGTTTTACCGGCAACACTCCACAGTTACCGCACACAACATTGCTCGATGTTCTTGTTGTAACATATCCGGCGATTTGAGTATAGTCTGGTGTGGTTGTACTTCCAACGGTTGCTCGGTATGATATTCTCCAGTCCGAAGAATTGCCCGAGGTTGTGCCTGTTGAGCTCCAAGACATCCAAAGTATCTCATACCATACATTATTTTCTGGCAAATAGTTTGAAACATCAATATCTTGTGTACCCGTTCCAGTAAAAGGGTTTGACGCGAAGGGTGCTAGAGAACTATAAACCCATTGACCATTGGCTATATCGCCACCAATTTCGTGTGAAATATTATCTACATTTATTTTACTAATAGTTTGTGCCATACCTTCTACCCCCTCTATATAATATGTAGATTTTTCCAACCGCACTCCCCGTGTTTGTGGTGTAGATTGTTTGGGTTCTCAGAGGAATAAAAGCGTTACTACCGCATACCATTTCTGAAGATGCCCATGTAGCTGTTCTAGTTATAACCGGTTGCGAGCCGTAAGAAGAAGATTGTCCAAAACGAACAATAACACTATTTCCGCTTGATGTACCAGTTCTTCCTTCTACATTAAATATGCCTAAATAGTTTCTGCCTTTATCTCCAAAACATTCACTTATATCTATTCCTATAGAGGTGTTTACGGCTGGTTGTAAATTTGTTGCTATGTATCTAACATTATTTGGATTCCATTGTCCATCTAAAACTAGTCCGCCAAAAGCCTGAGTACTACCTTGAACGTTTGCTTTTGAAATATAGTTACTACCTGTTCCGTTTTTTCCTAGTCTTCTATAGTTATTGATATTTATAATAATATCACCAGAAGTTGTACTGCTAGTACTTTGAGACGTTGACTGAATAGTTACATTCTGATCGGTTTTTAATATTGGTAAAACTACTTGACCAGCACCTTGTTGAGTATGTGCCCATCTTGTTCTAATTCTTAAGGGTCTCTGATTAAATGTATCTGCAGCAGTCGAGCCAGACCATACTAAAAGATCTAATGTATTTCCAGAAGTTAGGTTCGTATTGCCTGAAACTGAAAAAATTACTTCATAATCATAATTGGCATTTGGTAATACACCTGCCAATGAAATTGTTTTTGTAGATCCTGCTGCCAGCGTAAACGAGCTTAGTTGTGAATAATAAGTAGCCCAAGGACCATCAAAATTATCACCACCAATCATCTGACATTCGTTGTACTCGACACCTTCCCAAATCTTGTTTCCGTTTCTTTCTATATAACAATCTTTTAAATCAATAGAACCTGTAAAATAGTTTCCACGGTTTGCAGTAGAGCTTCCTAAAAATGTGGGATAGCTGTTGTTTGCCCTTTTTGCATCTGTAAAGCTTGTTAATTGAGTCCAAGTTGTTCCGTCTGTAGAACTGTAATAAGTTGTTGTAGTAGAACTGTGTACAGATTTTATCCAGTATGTTGCACCGGCCGTTGGAGAAGCCATTAAATCAACTATGGTGCCTGCATTCCAATTAAATGTTATAAGCCTTCCGTCTGTATAATACTCTATACAATCATAAAATTCGCGGTGCAATATGGGTCGAGAGTTTGTTGATGTTGCTGTTGATGGCAATGTAAACTTAATAACAAAGGTTAAATTGTTTAGATTAACATCAGGTATTTCAAAATAACTTGCGTTTCCAAAGTTTGAAAGAACACAGTTATTTTCTTGTAGTGCACCGTACATAAACCCGTTCGGATGTAGTGTATCACTTGGTTGACCTATTCTTGTAATAGCCATTTTTAACCTATGTATAAAGTTGAATTTGAAGAACTATAGTAAGTGTTTGCTTTAGTTATTGCAGCATTTTTTACAAAAGCTGTTGTCGCAATCTTGGTAGAGTTATCAGAAGTTGCTGGTGTAGGGGCTATTGTCCATGCAGTACCATCCGGCAACTGATATACCGAAACCTCACTAAAGCTATTTGTAGAACTACCCCTGGCAGCCAAACCAACTTGTACAGTGCCATCTGCAAACTGCGCTGCTTGAATATATCCAAAAATTACACCGTTTTTATCTGTAAAATCTAAGCTATCACCAATTATACCGCTTGGATCATCAAGGTCCATGGTTGTACTTTGTTTATAAACATGAGCCTGAAAAGTTTGATCTGCAGAAAATGATTGAGCAGCATTGGTCTCTGCCATATTTGCAATATCAGAGCCGGTAATATATCCTGTAGTATTTGAAAAATTAATTATTCCAATACCTTCAGAGTTTGTGCTTACTTCAATAGGTAAATTTGGTATGCTTGATTGAGTAATAGTAAATGTATCAGTTCCACCTTTAACGCTTAGGGTTTGACCTGCTACGCTATCTGAACTAGCAGAAGCCTTGCGGTATATTAATATTAAGGGCGTTCCGTTTGCATATTGAGCCGCAAGCCAGTTATTCCAACTTGTAGCATCGGTTATATTATAGCTCGCTGTGTCAAAATTAAACAACACGTTACCATAGGTATTGATTTCACAGCTTGAAACGTGTGTTGATATCGGTGTGCTGGAGCTAGCCGCGTCTGGTATATTGATATTACCTTTTAGTGCATAAACGCGGTTACTTTGAACTGTCCAGTTGTTATACTCCGTGCCATCAAATACCTTAATGCCAACATTTCGGCTTATATCACCAGAGATTATGTCTTGAATATCCGCAACACCATCAACACCTAATAACATACTTGCCGTTGCCGTGCCTCCTAAACTATCGGTTACGGTTTCGGTTGTGCCGGTTACAACAATATTACCTAAGCTATCAATGCTTATTGTACCATTATTGCAAATAATGTCTGCAGGCGAGGTAAGTGTAGGCGTTGCCGAGAGGGTACATCCCCCCGATAGTTTGATGTAATTAATGCTTGCTGCATTGCTTGCGGTTGCCGAGCCATTACCGCTATTTATATCAACTTGGCTTGTTGAGGTAATGGATATATCTGTACCGGCGTTAGCAGATGTTAATACAAGTCCTTTATTTTTAATGTAAGATTTTTCCGTACTGTCACTCTCGGCCCAGTCTGCCTGTACTTGCCCCTGTGATGATTGGTAAGCCCACCCTTTAGATGAGTGTACACCTCCTAAAGCTTGTACTTGTTGGTCGGTTCCTTCGGCCCATATCAAAGCATTGTCAGCATAGGTAGAAGCGTTATCAATGTTTGTCAAGTCTGCTGCAACTGCATCAATGTTTGTCAAGTCTGCAGCAACCGCATTAATATTGGTGGCATTTCCTGCTACAGCATTGATGTTAGTGCTGTTACCAGCTACTGAATCAATGTTTGTCAGATCGACTGCAACTGCATCAATATTTGTTAGATCTGCTGCAACTGCATCAATGTTTGTAAGGTCTGCAGCTACGTTGTTAATGTTTGTTGAGTTTGTTGCAACAGAATTAATGTTAGTGCTGTTATTGGCAACTGTATTAATATTGGTTTCATTACCTGCAACAGCGTTTATATTGGTCTTATTGTCAGCTACGTCAATAACATTTGAAATGTCTACAGCAACCGTGTGAACACTTGAGATATCGTCTGCAACAAGGTTTACTCTGTTTATATCACTTGCAACCTTGTTGATATTTGTTGCATTTCCTGCTACACTGTTAACATTAACAATGTTTTGTCCTGTAGCAATTACGTTATTAATGTTTGTAGCAACTGTCTCGATGTCGTTAATGTTTGTAGCGACTGCAGAAATTGTTGCCACATTATCAGCAACTGTTGGAACATCTGACGATATCTGAGAAACATTTGATACATCGCTTGCAATACCTGCTATAGTACTTACATCAGACGTTATACCAGCAACTGTTGAAATGTTTGCACTGTTTCCAGCAACTGTACTAACGTTTGATGCAATTCCTGCAACAGTTGTTATGTCTGATGATATATTTTCTACAGCTTTAATAACGCTGTCATCACTTGCTAAGTCTGCAGCAAGACCTTGAATGTTGCTGTCATTAAGAATATTATCTGCTACACCGTGAACATAGTTAGCATTTTGCAAAGCACTGGAGGCAGATACACTAGCTTGTTGGGCATAAGATGCAGCATTACTGGCAGAGATTGCAGCAGCTTGTGAATAACCGTAAGCATTTCCAATATTTTCATCAACATACTTTTTAGTGGCTACGTCACCATCTTCTGTAGGCTCGCTAATATTAATAATTTTATAAGAGTTTAAATCAAGATCTGCATCCATATAGTTAGGAGCTGTTCCATCTCTTGATAAAGTATTTTTTAATTCATTTTCAATTTGTTCAAAGTTAGCATTTAATGTTGCGGTAGCAGTACTGTCATTAGCTGTAACACTTTGTAATTTTCTTAAAGAGTCTTTCATCTTATTCTTCTACCTCCAACACTATGCCAGCTTCTTTTAATTTTGCAATAACGTCATTCAATTTATTTGTCAAAGTTACTGTTTCAGCTTTTAACTCACTAATAATAGTATACATGTTAGAATAAAAAGAAAACAGCTCTTTAGTATTTTTGTTAATAAGGTTTGTAAGTTCTTGTGGAATATCTTGATAAGCTGGAGTATCATTTAAAACACCGTTTGTAGTTTGTGATAAAGTTGATCCATTAAGAAGAATTGTAGCGGTGTATGACGGATCGTCTAAATCTGCAATGTAATATCTATCAAAGTTAATGTGATCCATCAATAAATCTTGAAAAGACCCGCTTCCAGAACCATTGGCAATATACACCTGGCCTGCAGATGCTGTTGATGCACCTTTTGGTTCGTGTAAAAGCTCATCAGGTAAATCACTATGTTGTATATCGCCTTTTATAGCCATGTTTATTATTCCTTAAAATAAGAGTAAAGAGGGGCTGTTGCCAACCCCTCAACAGTTTTATACGAACTCAATAACGAGTTTACCTTTTAATCCGGTAGTAGTTCCGGAGATTTTTACATATCTGTCTTCAGATACCAAAGTACCATTCAACAGATTTGCATTATAAGCAACACCATCAGCATCCGGAGTAGTAGAAGCAATCATGTCCTGAGCATCAGAGCCATCTTTTTTTACCAAAGATACTTTAATACCAGAAGCAGATCCCTTCTTTTCTACAAACAATACCGAACGACCGATCAAAGAACCAGCAGGAACTTTGGCCTGTCCGTTACCATATCCGGTACCAACATTAGGAACAGGACAATTTTCACCAAGGGTAACTTCGATAAAGTTTAAACCACCCAAAGCAGGTAATGCAGAAGCGTCATATTTTTCATCAAAACCTTCGCCACGACCAACGTAACGAACTACTCCGAAATCAGAAACATAAGATCCCATAGTTTACCTCCTTACGCAGATGCAGTAACGGTTGAATCAACGTCTTTACAAATGATAACTACCAAGTTGGCAGAATCACCCATTCCGACACCATAACGAGCAGTGGTTACATACTCTTCGCGTTGTTTGTTCATGTTCCACTGACCTTCAAATTTCGGCATTTGTCTCCAAGCCATGCGGAACGGTCTACGATCAGCAATGTTGGTGAACAAAACAGCCACACCACAGTTGGTCAAAGCAGAGAACTCTTGAGTACCTTCACGGTCTTTCAAGCTGGTTTCACCAGATGATACCGGCAAGTATTCAGAAGTATAAACATCCCATCCGTAAATGTTGAATGCAAAACGCATACCACTCATAGCACCATCACGAACAATACCTTCAAAAGTCGGGTTATATTGCAACGAAGCTTTAATACGGGGGTTGGTAACAATCATGTATTCCTGATAAGCAGGGATGATTGCAATTTTCGGACCAATGTAGTTAACCTTTTTCAAGGCTACAGAAGCATAAGCAAAGTCTTCCGGAGTCAAAACACCCCATCCATCGGTAGCGGTACCAGCAACAAAGCGGTGAGCCATACCGTTCAAGGTGTTAGCATCGTTCAGAGTTTGTTTATTAGCAAGACCCAAGATCTTCTGTTCCAAATCAGCAGAGATTGCACGAGCTTCGAGAGCCGGAATCTTAGCCATGATTTGAGAAGCCAAGTAAGAATCTTGAGCAAATTTAGCAGTTACATAGTGACCGCTGTTTACATAGTTATTAATTTCGAAGTCGCGAGTACCGATCTCAACACCTTTGAAATCAATCTCTTCGCCTTCAGCATAATCAGTTACAGTAGCAGTACCGAGTTCTACATCTTGCCACTTGTCACCATCAGGAAAGCTGTTGATAACGTCAACATACTTCATGGCGATAAGTTCTGGTTCAAGAGCTTCTCTCAGAATACCTGAATAGATCACGGCACGGATAGCTGCACTGTTATCCCTTGTGTTAATGCCATTCAAATCAGACATCTATTATCACCTTTCAATTACCATTTAACATTGTCTAATATAGCAGGGTCTTTCATAGCCTTCTTCATAAACTCAGCAACTCTCGCAGGATCGCGAACAGCATCTTTATCTTTGAAGAAAGTTTGAGCCTCATTATTAGACGGGTTAGAACCAATATGTCTAGAACTCTGTAAGAAGTTTACGCTATCAAACGAAACACCTTCTTTAATTCCAAACATACTTTTGAACGCTTTAGGAGATTCTTTAGCGATACTTTCTAAGTATTCTACAGAACAGCCCAATTCGTTTGCTTTGTTTTTTAATGCAAGATCTACATCGCTATTTAAACTGGCAACGGCTTGTTTACAATTTGCGAGGTTGCTCTCAGCTTGTGTACGTTGTGTTTCTTCTTGCATTGCATTGAGAGCTATCTGTTTAATAGCATCTTCTGGCAACTGAGGAGTGTTAGTATTCTCCGTGTCCATCTTTTTCTCCCTAATCTGTTTTAACTCATCTACAATCGAAGAACCTTTTTGCAGCTCTTCTATAGTAGCTTTTGCATTTTTAAGATCTGTTGTTAGCTTGGCGATATATTCATCAGCCTTTCTCTTGCCTTCAATCAAATCTTCAACAGATTTATAAGCAGAGTGCTCTCCAACAACAAGTGTAGTAGTTGCTACAGGATTGTCGTCATCTCCTATAACAGCTTGTGAAGTAGTTGCTTCTTCAGCCATTTTAGAAATCCTTTCTAATTTTCACTATTAATTATAACATATTCTGACAATTTTGTCAAGCCTTTTTTTAATCCATCTTGAAAAGCTCTTTTCAAAGCCCAGTTAGGACAGTCAAAATCTTCTTCACGAATCTTGTCAGCTTTTTCATAGTCTTCTTCACAGCACTGCTTAATGATTTTAAGTAACGGTTGTGCAATACGAATAAGACTTTGAATATCTTCCTTTTCCTTATTTGTCTTTACCTTACATAATACCCTGTTGAGCATTTTGAATACCTCTTACCTGTGTCTCTTCCACTTGCTGTCTAGCGAACTCTTGTTGTTTTGCTAATGATGTCTCTGCACCAATTCTAGCATTCTCTTTCAAAAGTCCATCAAGTTTATCAAGACCTGTTGAGTAAGCTATTGCTTCAGCTATTACACGAGGGCTAAACCAGTCAAATACTAGTTGATCACTAACGATACCGCTGTTATAGATTTGTAGAATGGTTTGAGCAATTTTAGCCTTCTCTGTATAAGTTCTCGATCCGGTTGCTACAAATCTTCCGTGAGTCATTATCTCATCTACAGGAATATCTTGGAAGGTAACAACACCATCGTTATCAACCATCTTAACTTTAACAATCTTTCCAGACTGTGCCAAGAACATTCTAAACATAAGCGTCAACAAGGGCTCAAGCATTTCTTCTTCAAACTTGTGTACCTTCTTGTTGAAGAGCCTACTTGCAGCTGTGTTAAGTTGTGATACTTCGAAAGCAGTCTTTTCACCAGGTGTTCTAAAGCCCATAGCTTCACGAGGTGTTCCTGCCATTTCTTCCATCTGCATCAAGTAACGATCTATGTACAAATCTGCCTGAAGTGCTGTAGCATCTGGAGTAATACTTCTAAAGTCTGAATCAGTATCAAGGCCAATCTGTACACCAGGATACAAGAACTCTGGCATTTCTACGTCACCCTTTGTAACATACATCGGGTTGCTTAAGTAGTTAAAGATATCTGCTCGTTTATTCTCTAAGAAGTCTATCATAAACTGCATACCCTTAATGTTGTCAAGCGGTGACATACTCCACAGGTTATCTTTACGATCTCTCCAACCTGCCTTAAGAATGTTACAACGATAGCCGTAGTCGTCAATAGGTTCATTTAACAAAATCTTACTACGGTCCATGATAACAATCTTACGGTTTCTCTGAAGTTTGTTTGTACTGATATCGTACAAATCACCATAGAATGTCAACAACTCTACGATATCAGAAGCATAATAAGCAGACCATGTACTAAATCCAGCAATCTTACACATATCATCTTTAATGAGATCTGGGTTAGTAATACCAACAGTCTCTCTTAAAGTGCGTCTGTCATTTATCGCAATGTCAAGGGCTTTTTTATATTCTTCACTACAGTTAACATTTTCTTCAGACTCTGCTAAAAGCTCGCCCAGTGTTTTGATGGTTCTAATAATCTTAGGAGACTTCTCAAAAGATACTGCCAAAGGATCAAAGAAAATATTCTGAGGATCTATACGAACTGCTTTAGGCCCTTCATAAATCATGTTCTGGCCCACATCATTCTTTAAAAACTCTTTAACATTTATAACAGATGCAAAAGCATTACCATAATCTACATAGTCTTCTACAAGTTGTTCAGCAGTTTTGTTAAAGTCTGAATCAACTAGCAACTGTCTCATCATAGACTTCATAGAGTTTCTTGCTTCTTTGCTGGTGGCGCTGTCATCAAATGGTTCCCAATCAATGTAATCAGGTAATGAGAACAAGGCATCCAGATAATATGTTACAAGCATATCACGAATCTGTGTAATCTTCGGTATATGTGTTGTATTATCTGTTTCTTTTGTTTGATTATAAATATCTCTTGATGAAGTTGCATACAGGTTCTCTAAAGTCTCTTTGGCATTCTCATACCATTTGACACGAGCTGCTTCCCATGTAATAAACTTGTTAGCAATTTCAGTAGCTTCGCTATCAGGATTTTGCAACTTCTTGATTTCTAATACGTTAGGCAAGTTATACTCCTCCGAATCTTGACATTACTTTAACTGTTGTTTGACGTTGAAACGTTGTTTTTCTTGGTGGAACAGCAATACTGATAGCGTCTGCTAAAGCGTTCTTAACGTCATCGTGTGCTGGTTTTACCTGTTTTAATTCTTCTTCAAGTATCTCACAATTACCACCACGATAGTGAAATACTTTATGATCTTCATATAAAGGTCTTAGTACAGCCATCATTCGTTCTTCTTTCTTGTTATATGGTCTGTAGTCTTCTATGACCAGTCTTGTTGAATTCTCTGCAAGCTTATCTTTCAAAGCTGTAACAATTACTTGCTGGGCTACTGTTACCTCGGCCCTTAACTTCTTAAGATTATATTTATTGTGAATAGCTATGATATGATCATAATAATCTTGTATACGGTCTGTCTTAAATCTGTCGATATCTAATACATACCTGTTATTATCGCAATCAATACCTACAACAACTATTGAAGAACTGTCAGCTCTGTGGCTTAAGGAGAAAGCAAAGTCGATAGCGGCAAACACATTAAGCTGACGGTCCTTCAAATAATATACACCAGCGACTGTCCGCAAATGGTCTCTGTTGTAATACTCGAACATGTCTTGTGTTATTAAAGCATTGCCTTCATCGTTAGGGTTGTTGTAGTACTGTGAATAAAATTGTGACTTGTCTACATAGCCTGCTTTAATACGAGACAGTTCTTTAAAATCAAAACCATAATATTTACCATCTTTTCTCTTCTGTCTGTTCCATAAGAATTCACCATTCTCTTCAACAGATCTTTGAAGAATATCCCACTGAGGTTCTCTACCAATAATTTCACCATCATCACCAAAGATTTCTTCAACAGTGTCTTGCATGGTTGCATAAATATCTTTTGGGTGATATCTGGTGCCGACTGCTAAAATCATTCCACCAGGGTTAAGAATTGACTGAAGTTGAGAATATTGTGACATAACTTGTCTACGGCCTTCTTCAGTATTGTTCTTAGGTACTACCATATCATCTAGAATAATCAGGTCACAGTGTGCGCCAGTAATGTTAGTAGTTAGTCCACCACACTTTACAGTACTATCACGGGTACATTCTTTCTTTCTGATTGGGCTGTCAACACATATTTCTGTTGTTGTCCACTTTTCCCTTTTACCCTCATCTTCATTTACCAAATCTGGCCAATATCTTCTTACAATTGTCGATTCAAGAGTAGCTTTAATAGTTCTTAATTGAGATTCAGCAAGATCACTGGTAGCAGAAAGATAAACAATACTAATAGAAGGATCACAAACAATCCTCCAGCAAGCATACATTGCCGCATAAAAGCTTTTACGATGTCCTCGAGGATATAATACAAGCCTATAAGGTTTGAGATCAGGGTTTGTAAGAAACTTGCACAGGTCTTCATGGCATACTCCCATAACGTTATAAGGTGCAACAAGCTTTACAAAAGAAATGAAACTACTTTCAGCAACTTTTTTAATTTCTTCTATTGCTGCCATTATTATTCACCCTTCAGCCTCTTTATATCTTCTAAAAGTTCTGAAACATCAGTGTTTATAGGTTCTTTTTCTTTCTTTGGACGGCCTCTTTTAGGTGCTTCAACAGGCATTACCTTACGTTCCACCAGATATTTTAGGGCTTGAAAAGAGTTTTTGTTGTTTGGGTCGAAAGCGGTGTCAACAATCCTTACCATAGCATCTGATAACAGCTTTGCTTCAGCCTTTTGTCTCCATTTTTGGTAATGTTTTTTGACAAAGTGGGCATTTTTCATCATGTCCCAGTGTTTCATATCACCATCAAAGACATCTTGAACAAAAGTGTACTCGGTTGGATCTGAATAATGCTCTATATACAACCTTTCCATACTTAGTAAACCATCATGATCATAGCTTTTGATAGTAAATGTAGGTTTATAATCAGGGTTTTTCTGAAATCTGTTCTCAGGTATGTCAGCAAATGCTGTATTTGTTACATAATTGACATTCTTGCGATAGTCTTGCCACTGTATTTTCATAGTTTTCTCCTTAACTATCACATATTATACCATATTTTTTATCAGTTGTCAATAGTTTTTTGATAAGGCTTTGTAAAAACTGGTGAATTTTTGTGAGAAAATTTTTTAACGTAATATTCTCGAAGCCCCGAGACCAAAACCCCTTGCCACCCCTTTGACAAACTTAAACAAAATTGTCAAAATTTGTCAAAAATCTTTTTCATCTGTCAACAACCACTTTTGACAAAATTGGACAAATCTGTCAATATCTGTCAAAATCTGTCTAAATTTACCGGTGCATAACTTGCAAAATTTTAATGATTTTTTAAATAATTGTTTATATTATATAGTTATGAATAATGATAAAAACATATCTAAACACTTGACAAAAACAACAACAACAAACATATTGCATAAAATTGTAGACAAAAACTTGACAGATTCTGTCCAATTCGTCAAAAATTAACTGTTGACAAATTTTGACAAACTGTCCAAAGTTTCTGTCAACATAACTATTGACAAATTTTGACAAATCTGTCAAGGTTTGTCCAGATAAAAACAGCATTGCAGAAGGGACAAAATTTGACAATTTGTCAAAATCTGTCAAAAAAATCTTGTGCATAACTTTCAAAAATTTAATGATAGATTTTAAGGGCATTTTTTGGGCCGTGTAAAGACTTTTCATTTTTTAAGTATATAGTATCAAAAATTTTTGATTCGCTTAAAATTACTTTTGTCAAGTTTTTTTTCATAGCAAAAACAAGCACTTAACAAGTTTAGACAAAACCTATACAAAATTGTAACAAAATGTTACTGAATAACTCAAAATTTTTGTTGACAATATAAAAAAATCATATATCACGCGTGCGTTTATAATCTATATAAAATATAAAAAGGCCTTTTGTCTATTTTTGTCATCACAAAAAAAATATTTTTAATAAAATCAACAGGTTATAAAAAATTTGAAAACTTTTTTTGACAAAACCCTGTAAGCCGCAGAAATCCTAGAAAAAAAATTTTTTAAGTTACTTTTTTGGCTGAAATCCGCCATTTTTGTTTTGTCTATATGCTGTTAACCTATTGTTTTTACTGTATTTTTTTATAAATTTTTACCGGTTGACAATAAAAATTGTTTATGATATGAGTTTTTACATAGCAAGTGGATAAGATTCGCAATCATAAATTAAGGTTTATGAGCTATGGCATAAAAAAATTATTTAAATGTTGTGAATCATAGCAACGACAATGTTGGCAAGCGATAACCTATGGAATCGTGATAGGGACGATATAACCCCTAGCATTAAGCCGTAAATGCCGTGGTGTAAACAGTTAACGACACACCCAAAAGAGTGTGCGGGAAGTCCGTGAAAGCGTGATAGCAAGCGACCAGTAGGGGATTTCTGGCTTTGATAGTCGCAAGACTTATGCCTAAACCGCAAAAGGTTGTTCCGATTCCCTGTTGCTCACTTGTAAAGGGCTTGTTATGGGCTTTTTACAAGTTAGCAATAGGGCTAACTATAACAAAAGAAAAGGAATAAAATCATGACTTATACAATCAAAACAAATAAACAATTGAAAATTGCAGCAACCTCTTTGTCTAAATCTGTCAAAGGAATGAATAGGAATATTCAGCAATGGCTTGGAGATTTTCTTATCTCATATAACGACAATAGGGACAATACGCCTTTTAATACCCTAATGCAGGCGCTTGTTGAGTCAAAATATGACAAAACACGCATACAGATTGTGAAATGGGTTGCGGAAGTGAGCAACTATAAAGTAAAATACAGTAAAGATAAGGGATTCGGAGTAACCTATAAAGACAAAGATGACAAGTCTTTTACACCAAACGAAAAGTTTGAGAGTACAACTTTCTACACAATGGAACAACCGAAAAAAGAAAAGGCAGAAGGCTATAAAAACACCGAAGAAGCTATGAAAGGCATTGAAAAGGTGTTAGCTAAAGCTATGGCAACCGAGGGAATGACCGTTGAAATGGCCAGAATAGCTTTCAACAGGGCTTTCAACATCTAATGTAACAGGAAAAGAACAAAGCCCGTTGACAAAACTGTTGACGGGCTTTTGGGGTATTGTAACCATGACAAACATAAAAATACGCAACAACCTTATTCTGGCCCTGTTACTGATAGGAACAGGACTTTTATCATCTTTACCAATACTGATGGCAATAGGAATCATACCACTTTTTAGGGCTTGTTATCTGGACTTGTTATATAATATTTCAATAGAAGAAATTGCAAGGGAGATTTTTGGAGATGATTTTTTATAAAATACCGTTAACAACTCCGAAGGAAATCGGAGAAATACTTGACTCAATACCATACAAGTGTGGGACAAGTAATAAAGAAGTAGGAAGAAATCTGTTAGCAAGTAACTATCAGAAGAACTCTTACATCTTTTTGAAACTTGATGATAAAAAAGACTTTATATCTTGGTGGGAAAAAGAACCGGAAGGGGTTTCTGTTATAGATTTAACACCAAATAATCAACTATTAGGGAGTATTTAAAATGTTAAAAGCAAGTAGAAATTTAACAACTAGAATAAGACTTTTGAAGGAAGATTTACATCTGTATAAAAACTGTAAAAAGTTAAGTCCACAGATTTATTACAGACTGTTAACAGATTTAAATATATGTAAAAGATTATATAAAGAAGAAGTATTAAAAGTAAATGTTAACAACCTTTTATCAGCCTGTTAACAATCTTTATAAAAGATATTATAACATACTTTTAAAAGGTTGTCAAGAATTTTTTGGAGGGAACATGAAAAAAATTGAAATAGCTACCTGTAAAAAAGATGTAGTAGACATCTATAACAGGTGGAAAGAGTTAGGGGGCCGAGCAGACGGCCTTTTTAATTATACAAGAGCTGGAATAGAAGATGACTACAATGCCTGTTGGCGATTAGGTTATCCAAGATTTTATAAATTTAATGAAACAGATGGAACATATCTTGGAAGGTATTCACCAAACTTATGCGGAGAACTGTGATGACAATATATGTTTATGAAGAAGAATCTAGCACTGTTTATTACAGAACTAGGTATGCAGTGCCAGACAATCTGATAGAGGAAGCAAAAGAACAGTGGCAACCTGATGACGGAGACTTTAAAGAGTACTTACAAGAGTGGATAGAGGAAGAAGGTATGGCTGACTGTTGTACATATTGTGATAGGGAAGTGATAGACGAAGATAACTGGGAAAGTGATGGTTATGACTTATCTGGACTAGATAATTTGGAGGAGGAGTACCCAGAACTCTTTCCAGATTCTGAACAAGAACAATATCTGGGTGATTTTTAATATAAGGAGAAAGCAAATGTTAAACTTTGAACAACTTATCAATGCTCTTGCGGCAAATACTTCAAAAAATGTGACAATCAATATCTATACTTCTGGTGACTCTGTTGCAGATACAGACACTGATGCACCTGTTGAAGCACCGTACACAGATTTTGAAGTAGACGACAGAGTATTGGTATGCCACATTAGAAAGAACGGTGACAGAGTGCACACTGTTGGCACTGTTATAGAAACTTGTGGAAATGATGATAAAGGCTGGTACACAAGAGTGCTTGGCGATAATGGTAAACACTATCGTGCAGGCTTGACTTATAACGAAGAAAGACTTGGTACAATCATTTATCAACTTGATGATTAACTTTGGTAATGTGATGGCGAAAGCTGTCACATTATTTAAACAGTTGTTGAAGGGTTTCCTTTGTTCCCGCATGACATTCCTTCCCCTTTGGCAACTGTTTAAATAATGTTATGTAACTTAGGAAAGGAGTAAAAGAAAATGTATACACATGACATGTTGTTGACATTCAAAGTTATTGAACTGTTAACGAAAGGAGCAAAACTGGAGCAACTTCCAGATGAACAAACAATTAAAAACTCTTACTTCAACAAAGAAGGAAGGCTTATCTCAAGACTATCTGAAAATGTTGAAGACTTTTGTATCATAATGACAGATGACTTGAAAGATTATTTAGACAAGTCATACAACTGTATTAAAAGACAGGGCAAACAATTCTTTTCATGTGAACCCGAGACAGTTGAAGAAGGTGTAACAACCTTGAGTAATTTGTCAAAAGAAATGTTTATGAGTGTTGTTCAAGAGATTTATAAACATGGTATCTGTGATTATTGTGGAGTACCAAAGAGAGAAAAAGATGCTGACTTTGTAAAGAACTTGGAAAAACTTGATAGAGAGTTTACTCTTGATAAAGTACCTGAAGATTTTATTTCAGAAATGACTAGAGAAAAGACTGACTTCTATCTTAAAGCACTTCTTGCAACAGTTTATTATAGTCAGCAACAAGCCATGAGAGATTTGTATGACTTTGACAAGTCTGAAAAGGACTGGAGCATTCTTAAAAATAAATACCCACAATGTCAAATCGTTGACGACAGAATGTTTATACCTGTCAAACCCTCAACAAAACTTAATGAGTCTGATAACGAGTTTCTTATGGACTGTGACTACATTGTGATAAGTAAGAACGTGTATGATTATTTCTTCTGCAGTTATGGTTCAGCACATCAAAGCTGTTTCAGCTTAAACAGTTCGCATAAGGGATTCTTTGGCACGATTCCAATGGTTATGTCAGACAATCACTACATCATTTATGGTACCAAATCACATTCCCAAAAGGTGTCGGTTGGAGGTACCACCAATAAATATCCGGCACCGTATATGTTCTTCAGAGCTTGGGGATGGATAAGTGCTGACGATGAGTTGTTAGTAGATAAACTTTACACAAGCACTAACACCAGAGATGTAGAAAACTTTTTAATTAATAACAACATAAAAATCTACAATGCTCAAATTTTTGCACTTAAATCTGATGTATATTTAAACATTTGGGATAGATATAACTTTAAAACCTATCCAGATTCTGCTAGAAATAACTTCACTAGTTTCTGTAGAGGGGATGGAACAAGAATGTTTATTGGCGATGTGTCTTGTAAACTTCCTAATGGTGCAGACACTGTTATAGGTGCTTTACAAAGCTACACAGTTGATGAAAACATTGACTTGCATAAAGACATTGAAGTGTATGGTGATAGACTGCTGAACCCTAATAAATGTCCTATAACAAACATAGTAATAAGTTCATCAGAAGATGTTCACTGGTTGTCATCGGTAGTTAAAAAACCTGTCAACAGTTTAGTGCTGATTGATTGGGTTGATGGAGCAATAAGAGTAACTGAACACAGTATGAAATCAAATGTTGTTGTAGGTAAACACATGTCTTTTTATACCAAAGACAATTCTTTAAGTTGGTTTGATACTGGAGAAAGTAAGTTTTTCTTTACAAATAACTTCTCAAGTTCTAAAACACCTTTGCAAAAGATTAAAACATATATTCAAAACTATAAATCAGAAGTTGCAGAGTATATTGATTTAATCTTGTTAAGAGTTGTTGATAAGAATCAAATGACTTTCATTAAATATTTTACCAAGAAGGATTAAGAACATGAAAGATTTATTAAAACTATATTCTTTTGAATCTGTTCATGGTATAGAAGATGAACAAAGAATCTTTGAATGGATTTGTAAATGGTTAACAGTACACAACATATCTTTTCAAACCTATAATAAAAACATCTACAATCTTTCAAAGGTAGGTGCACCAATACTTTCAGCACACCTTGACCAAGTTCAAACAAACGGTAAAGCTGTTAAGTTTTATATGGTAGAAGACGATATAGTGGCATATAATGAAAACTGGGAAAGGACTTCACTAGGTGCTGATGATAAAAATGGTATATGGATTATCTTAAAACTGTTGGAGGCTGGTGCAGACTTTAACTTCATTATATCGTATGGTGAAGAAGTGGGTTGTGTTGGTATTAAAGAGCTTTGTACAGCAGGAATCTTAGAACAGATTATAACAGATAGTTATTGTCTTGTACTAGACCGAAAAGGGTTTACAGATACTCTTCATTCAGGTGCCGGCACAACATTCAACAAGATTCTTTCACAAACAATATCAAACTTTACAGAGTATTTTGTACCAGCTTCTGGAAGTTGTAGCGATACTGTTACTTTAAGTAACTATTGTGAATCTACTAACTTGTCGGTAGCTTATGAAAACCCTCACACAAGTAACGAGTCCACAAACTTTAAAAAGTTATGTGAAATCAAGGACATGGTGTTAGGTATTGTTAATAATATGGTGTTCTATCCTTGCAAACCTAGTGTATACCATGTACAGAAACCGGTAACAGTAACACCACCAAAAGATTGGAGAACATATTATGGATACTAAAAGGATATTTTATGCAGGAAACTACTACTTAGTAGATACTGAAAACAGGGTCATTGCACACTCTGATAATATGAAAGACATTAAAGACATTGCACAACCTACAGATACAATTCTTGTAGCCCTTACAGCAGAAGGTTCACACATCTACGACCCATTTGTAGACGAAGAGGTTGTTATGGCTGACAAGATTGTTATAGATTTTGAAAAAAATATCTTGACAGTAGAGGGAAACGATGTTATACTCTTTGACAAAGAGTTTAAAGTAGGAGTAAACAAACTTGATAAAGATGATTTAGAAGACTGGCCTGATTTGATAGAAGATGGAAAAAGATATGCTGAAGTGTTTGAAATTATTGGTAACCCACCTATTGAAGGAAAGGATATAACAAATGAGATGTCAGATTTGTAACAAAGAAACCGATAACTGGTCTTTAAACAAGCTAACAGGTAAGTATGAAAGTATTTGTAATGAATGTAAGAATCATATTACAAGTACTAAAAAGTATTATACAGACTTTGAAAACTGTGATGATATTGAAGACTTAAGTTGTGAAGATTTTATAACATTCTTAAAAAAGGAGGACAGTAACAATGGCTGATTTAAAAGCTTTTATCGTAGAAACTCTTGCAATAACTGTTGGAGTTTATTTGGCGCTTAATTTATTCAATATTATTTATTGGTAGGAGGAGGTTATGGGTAACAATGCACCAGACTATAACGACAACCTAGCTTTTGATCCCTCTGCCGGAACAGAAACAAAACTCAAGCTGATTGACCAAGTAGAACGGCTGACCAAAGAAAACACCAAGCTAAAGGAACTGCTGAAAGAGTGTAAAAGGCAGTTTGAAGAAGTGGAACTATATAGATGTGATGTTGCAGATACAGACCAAGAGGATTGGTTTAAAATTTCAACAAATCAAGCTAATGTTGCAAATAAAATGATTGCTAAAATCAACCAAGTATTAGGAGAAGAATAATGGAAAAGACGCCTGAAGAATTAACTATTGAAAATGAGAATTTGAAGCAGGGGAATATTAAAGTTTGGGAACAGCTTGAAAAATCAACCGAAATCTTATCTCATCACGAAGCCTACATTTCACTACTTGAGGAAGAGAACACCAAGCTAAAGAAAGATTTAAATCTGTTGATTGATAAGCTTTTGAAGGTAAAGCCAGAACTTGAAGAATGGGTTAAAATAAACTTTAGGTGTTGCGATGAGCAGTGATAAATATTTTTTAATAATGATGTTTATATGTGCTGTATTAATATTTTTAACAGTTTTCTTAGCAGGAGGTAAATATGATGGAACTTTTTCAAATAATTGTTGCAGCTGTTATAGTGTACACAGCTTACAAAATGGTAAAAAACAATAGGAGATTTTGATTATGAGAGATAGGTTTGAACAAATGGCAAAAAATGTTGGAGCAAGTTTGTCAAAGAATGCAGACAAGATTCTTGCAATTAAAGCAAGAGCTATTGACGAGTTTGCTTGCCCCTGTTATCCAGATGATAAAAATCATTTTTGTATTTCACCACTTTGTTTACAAGAGCTGAATACAAATGGTAAATGTCATTGTGGACTGTTTGTGAAAGAGATTATAAATGCTTAGATTTACTTATGCTTGTATGTTTGCAGGAAAGACGACACAGCTTATTAACAACTATGAATCGTATAAAATCAAAGGGTTAGAGCCAGTTGTTATTAAGCCTGCTATTGACGATAGAGAAGGTTCTTTTATTGGCTGGGGTACAACTAGCTCAAGACTTATTGGCAAAGAAATTCCTGCATACTATTACAGAGATATTAAAGAGGTTGATAACTTATCTTTTAAGACTTTGTTAATAGATGAAGCACAGTTTATGAGCAGAAAGGATGTCTTACATATTTCAAAACTTGCTGATAATGGTGTGTCGGTTCTTGCTTATGGTCTAAAGACAGATTCTTCTGGAGATTTATTTGAAGGTAGCAGGGCTTTGTTGGCGTTGGCTGATGAAATATATGAGATGGAAAACTTGTGTCAGATACATGGTTGTACAAATAAAGCAGTAGCCCATGCAAGGTTTGTGAATGGTGTTAGAGATTATTCCACAAACAGTATAGTAATTGAAAAAGGTAACGTAACATATAAAGCAGTATGTAGAAAACATTGGAGGGATTAATGTGGGAGAGATAGTTAGACTTCATATACCATGTCCTGAATGTGAAAGTTCAGATGCCCTGTCTGTTTACGCAGATGGTGGTGCAAAATGTTTTAGTTGTGGTCATTCTTGGAAAAACTTTGGAGGTGAAAAGGTGGTAGTTAAAAGTGATATTAATGAGGATGCTGGTAGATTTCCTCAAAACGGCATACCCGACAGAGGACTTACAGCAGAAACTTGTAAAAAGTATGGTGTAAAGGTTGTTGTAAAAGCTGGTGGAATTGCTCAACACATTTATCCATACCAGAATAAAGATGGAACAACAGTTGCACAAAAGATTAGAACAGTTGAAGGTAAACAGTTTCATTGTCTTGGTAACATGAAAGAGGCTGTTCTATTTGGTCAAACATTGTTTCCTGCAAATGGAAAATATATAACAATAACTGAAGGAGAGATAGATGCTTTATCAGTATATCAAATGCAAGGCGGTAAAGGTGCGGTCGTTTCTATCAAGGATGGTTGTAATGCCATTAAAGATATTAAGAAAAACTATGAATACATTGACAGCTTTGATAATATTGTTCTTTGTTTTGATGGAGATGAGGCGGGTAGAAAAGCGGTTACAAAAATTGCTGAACTCTTGCCACCTAAAAAAGTAAAGATTGTCAAGCTTCCAAAAGATATGAAAGACCCTAATGAGTTTCTTAAGGCTGGCAGGGCACAGGAGTTTATTAATAATTATTGGTGGAGAGCAGAAGAATACAGACCTGCAGATATTGTTAACTATAATGATTTATGGGATAGGGTACAAGAGTTTAACAAGACTAAATCATACCTTCCAACACCATGGTCTGGGCTTAATGAAAAAATTTGTGGCTTTAGGCCAACTCAGTTGATAGTGTTTGCTGCAGGTACTGGTATGGGTAAGTCAGCATTCTTAAAACATATCATTCATCATTATCTTAAGACAACTCAAGGTAAAGTTGGGGCATTCTTTTTAGAAGAGGTTGCAGAAGATACAGCGGTTTCTATGATGTCTTTAGAAGCTGGCCTAAACTTGAGAAGACCTGAAGTATGGAAGGCACAAAATGTTAGTGATTTGAAGAAGTGGTTTGAGGAATCTGGAGCAGAACGTAGACTTGAGCTTTACGATGGTTTTGATTTTGACGACATAGATTTGTTGATAGATAAAATCAGGTACTTGAACAAGGCTCGTGACTGTTCTCTTATCATTCTTGATCACCTGACAATGGTTGTTGACGATGCTGAAAATAGTACACAAGCATTGAACAAACTTGTTGCAGATTTAAAGAAGGTTGCAGTAGAGCTTGGTATAATTATTATCACGGCTTGTCACCTTCGTAAAGCACAGAATGCTGCTCACCAAACTGAAGAAGGTGGTCGTGTTACTTTGGATGACCTTAAACAGTCTTCTTCCGTTAAACAGTTAGCGGATATTGTGCTAGGTCTTGAAAGAAATGGTCAAAGTCCTGACCCAGTTGAAGCAAACACAACAAAGTTAAGGGTTCTTAAAGACAGAGACTTTGGTTCAAAAGGTTTAGCGGCAGCTGTGTTATATGATAAAGATACAACAAGATTAATTGAGAAATCTTTAGACGAGTTTGATGATGTAGATTAATTTTTAACAAAGGAGGAATTAATGAGAAAGGTTATCTGTGATATTGAGGCCGATGGTTTAAAACCTACTAAAATCTGGTGCTGTGTTTGTATGGATATTGCAGACAACTCAATAACAGTATTTAGAGATGGAGATGCAGACAAAGCGAAGGAGTATTTTAAAGATTGTGAAAAGGTTATTGGTCATAACTTCATAGGGTATGATTCAATATGGTTAAACAAACTGTGGAAGGTTGGACTAAAACTTGACAAGATTGTTGATACACTGGTTTTAAGCAGACTTGCAGATAGTTTTAGGTCTGGCCACAGTTTAAGAGACTGGGGAGAAAAGCTAGGTGTTTATAAAGACCACCATGAAGACTGGTCACAGTGGTCACAAGAGATGGAAAACTACTGCATACAGGATGTCAAAGTTACTTATGCTGTTTATAATAAACTTAAAAAAGAATTGTCAGGATTTACAAAAGAGTCTGTTGAAATTGAACACTGGTCTCAAGCAATTCTTGAACGACAGAGAATCAAGGGGTTTTTGTTAGACTATGACCTAGCTTTAAAGGTTAAAACAGAAATTGATCAAAAATATCTAAACATTATCAATCAACTACAAACATTGTTTCCACCAAGAAAAGTAATAGTTGGTGAATGGACTGCAAAAAGAACTAAAACCGGTGAGCTTAATGCAGTTAGTAAAAGAATTATTGATAGTGGTTTTGTAGAGCAAATTGAAGGAGATAAATATAACAGAATAACTTATAAAGAGTTTTGTATTGATTCACCAAAAGAAATTGTAGAACGATTAGAAGGTTGGTGGAACCCCACAGAAATGACTCCCGGAGGTCAGCCAAAAATTAGCGAAAGAAATCTTAACACTTTGAAAGAGGACGCCCCAGAGCAACTAAAACTTATTAAAGATTGTAAGGTTTTAAAGAGTCGTTCAACATTGATACAATCATACTTTGATGCTTGTGAAGAAGATGGTAGAGTTCACGGACAGGTTGTTTCAATTGGTGCAGGTACTCACAGAATGGCACATAGAAATCCCAATACTGGTAATATTCCTTCTAAAGGTTTGTACGGAGAAGTTTGTAGACAGATGTTTACAGTTGCACCAGGTCGTAAATTGGTTGGTTGTGATGCTGCTAACATACAGTTAAGAGTTCTTGCCCACTATCTTAAAGACGATGAACTTATTTATCAGATTGTACACAAAGATATGCACTATTTCTTCTCCCAGATTTATGGGTTGAATCCTAAAGATAAAGATTATGATGAAAGTAATCACGACATGGTAGCAGCTCGTAAGAAGGGTAAAACGTGTACATTTGCCATCATTATGGGAGCAGGGGTTGCAAAGATTGGTAGTATTCTTGGAGGGTATGACAAAGGTAAAGAGGCTTTTGACGGTCTAAAAAGAAATATTAAAGGTTGGTCAAGGTTCCAAAAAGAGATTGAGTACAGGGCTGGCGTAGGATATTTTGTAGGTTTAGATGGTCGCAAGATTCCTTTAAAATCTGCTCACTTTGGAATGTCAAGTTATTTACAGGCAGGAGAAGCCATCATAATGAAACGAGCCATGATTGAATCTTATAAAGAAATTAAAGAGCTTGGTTTAGATGCTTTTCAGGTTGCTGTTGTTCACGATGAAATGCAATATGATTGTGCTGAAGAATGTGCTGAACAGGTTGGCAAGATACTTCAGAAGCACATCATTGAAGCAGGGGTTCATTTCGGATTAAGATGTCCTCTCGGGGCTGATTATAAAATTGGTAATAACTGGTTAGAGACACACTAACAAGGAGGTTAAAATGATAAAAGTTTCTACACTTGGTAAGAATCAATATGTGATTGTTACAAATAGATATACTATCTTTCAAAGCTATGAAACTATTGTAGCTTTTATAGATAAGGGCGACCCTATGGGAGAAGTCCTTTATTATACACCGAAGAAATACTCAAAGATTACATCAAAGTATTTCAATTTGTTTAAACATGCTTATCATTTCTCAGGTATTTTTGAAGTATGTGATGAGCCAATATTTGAGGAGAAATTAAATGAGATATGTAACCTTTAGTTGTGAAGATGATGTTGGTGATAAACAAAGTATTAAAATCTCTTATGTTGATGACGGCACCATCAAGTCAAATCTGATGCACTTTAGAGAGTTTTTATCAGCTATGTCATTCACCGATGATACTCTAAACAAATTTTTAGATACCGATGAACTTTATTCTTGACAAAGATAGTTTTTAATGATACAATATATGTCGTGAAAGGAGAAAATAATGGCAGATTTAAAGTCTATTGTATTAAAAGATGTTGAACTTCGCTGGGCTTTTTTAGCAGCACCTCAAACAAGAGGAGAATATGCTTCTAACAAGTACCAAGTAGATGTTCTCATGGATGAAAAAAACATGAAGCAAATCAAAGAGCTTATCAACAGCCGTCAAAAAATTAAGAAGGTTGATGATAAGTATTCTATAACTTTGAAATCTTCACGTCAACCTAAAGTCGTAGGCCCTGATAAACATGTTTTATCTGTTGAAGAATTGAAAGCAATTGGTAATGGTACGACAGCACATGTCAAAGTTAATCAATACCAGGGATATAAAGACCAAGTTTTCTTAGGCCTGAAAGCAATTATGATTAAAGACCTTGTATCTTATAGCGGTGGTGACGACTTTGAAGAGATAGATGACAGCTCTGATGACACCTCATCAGACGATGACGAGCTTATCTAATCTTGTTGATGATATCAACAGATTCTTAGAGCAAACCCCAAAACTTGATGACAGCCTGTATCAAGAGTTAGCACAAGATATTGTGACAACAATTAAGAACAGGCTGTCTCAAGAATCAAGCAACAGGTCTTACTTATCTTTGTCATCAATAGGTAAGCCATTACGAAGAGTCTGGTACGATATCAAACAACCGCTTGAAGAACCTGTACAGGCTTCAGCAAGATTGAAATTTTTATATGGAGATATTATTGAAGACATTGCTTTGTGGTTAGCTAAAGTTTCTGGTCACAAAGTTGAGAGAAGACAAGAAGAAGTTGTACATCATGGTATTAAAGGACATATCGACAGTATCATAGATGGAGAGGTTGTTGATGTTAAGTCTGCTTCACCCCACAGCTTTACAAAGTTTTCTCAAGCAACACTCCCTCATAACGATCCTTTTGGTTATCTTGCACAACTTGAAGGATATGATGAAGAGGTTGGCAAAGGCAGCCCAGGTTTTTTAGCAATCAATAAAGTGACCGGTGAAATTTGTCTGTATCAACCTGATAAAATGTTTGATATGCCTAATACCAAAGTACTTATTGATAACGCTAGAGAAGCTTTAGACAAACCTACACCACCTGAAACAAAATGCTATGAGGATGTTGATGATGGTAAAAGCGGTAACAAAAAACTTAACACAGGTTGTTGTTATTGTCCATATAAATTCAGATGCTGGCCTGGTTTAAGGGCTTTCAAATATGCAGACGGTATAAAATATTTAACAGTAGTAAACAAAGAGCCTAAAGTAGAGGAGATAACGAATGGCAAAAATAATTGAAAATCAATGGAGACCTTTTGTGATATTAACATGTATTGAGGAGACTGAAGACGGTAAAACTATTGAGCATCCTCTTTACTTCGATGTTAACTGTCGTTGTGTTTTGATAAAAGACACTACAAAGAATGCAACTGTTCTCAACATTAAAGAGATTGGTTCATACTTGGTTAAAGAAACTCCCGAGGAAATCTTGGCAGTTGCTGATGAGATGATTAACAAACAAGCAGAAAAGATGGCTGAAGAAGCTAGAAAAAACTATGAAGCCACCATGCAATCTGTTGCTAAAACTGCTGAAAAACTTGGAGAAAAATAATGTATGTTCTGGTTATATCTGATACACATCTTTCACCATCGGTTGATATGAAAGACTTATGGAAAAAACTTGGTGAATATTGTGTTAAGTTTAGACCGGAATATATTGTACATCTTGGTGACGTTGCTGACTTTGATTCTCAAAACTGGTTGAAGGCCTCGAGGGGTCTTTATACGGTTGAACAAGAGCTCGGCAACGTTGCCAGCCATTTGGCTGCATTTGAACAAGAGCTTGATGATTATAAAAATTTGTGTCGAAAACAAAAGATAAAAATCTATAGACCTAAAAAGGTTTTGTGTCTTGGAAATCATGATATTCGTAATGATGTTTCTGGCTATATTTCAAACATGTTTTTATCAGCTGATTGGAGTATTTTTGATTACCAAAAACCGTTACAGATTGATGGAATATCTTTTGCTCACAACTTTACAAAGGGGCTCTCTGATAATGTATGCTTGAACTCTTTAGAGTTATTAGATAGTTGCCACAGTTCTGTTGTGTGTGGTCACAGTCATGTAAAAGATTATGCTGAGTCATATCGTATTGAAGACGGTAAAAAGATTTTTGCATTGAAGTGTCCTATGTTTAGCACGGCTTATCCAGAGTGGTCAAAGGGTTTAAGCAACAAATGGTCACGAGGATTTACAATAGTTAACACAGATTCTGGTGAGTTTCTTTGGAAAAATTTGGAGTCGTTAGATGTTTGATAAAGATTTTTTAGATTACGTTGATGAAATATTTCCAATTGAAGACGTCTTGTACATCATTGGTAAAGATAAACGTTGGTTATTAAAACAAATCTATGACGAGTTACTAGAACACAAGGAAGATTTCTTTCAAGGTGATGAATACTATTCGGAGATTTATGATGACTAAACGTTTTATTGGTATTGATCCAGGTTCTAAGGGCTGTTTAGCTATTTTACAAGGTAATTATATTGACTTTATAGACCTTGATAAAGAGTTAACAACCTATGAGAATATTGTTGACATTGTTCAAGATGATGGTCAAAGGTTTCATACATTTGTATGTGTCGAAGATGTTCACGGAATGCCTGGACAGTCTTGCACAGCTAATACAACCTTTATGAAGCTGGCTGGTTATGCAGAGTTAACAGGTTGGTTACTGGCTACCGCAGGTTTTATGAAGGTTTCACCATCCGTTTGGAAAAAACATTTCAATCTAATCTCAAAAGGTTTATCAAAAACAGAACGCAAACATCTTTCTATTGAACTAGCTAAAAATTTGTATCCGTCTGTTGCCGATCAGCTCACAGCTTCTAAAGATGGTAGAGCAGAGGCTCTTTTAATAGCGAGGTATTATCAAGATGTTTTGTCAGAACAAGAACTACAATGAAATAGCCCTTCGTCAGCTTGCACAATACTATTACCCAGCGTGGCTCATCCGTTACAAAGAATTTAAAAAACAATGTATGAAGATGTGTCCACGCTGTGGAAATCTTATAGCAATAGACAGCAGAGGTTGTGATAATTGTTTACAACAGTTTGATTTAAAGAGGAGAAAAAGTTGAGTAAAAGTATAAGTGTAAAAGATACCATTGAAGAATATGTATCACAATCTGACTGGAGGGTTAAAGCAAATGCTAATCAGTCTTATTCAGTTGGCGGCATGATTCTCAATGTTGTTGGTAAAGTTGTTGCCAATTATTGGTTAAATGAAATCTACCCAAAAGAGGCTGGAGAAGCCCACCGCAATGGAGATATTCATATTCATGACCTAGACTTTTTAGGTGGCTATTGTTGTGGTCACAGTCTTCGTGCATTACTTCAGGAAGGTTTTGCCGGTGTTCCTGGTAAGACCTCTGCCAAGCCACCAAAGCATTTGTCTGCAGCTCTTGGACAGATGGTAAACTTTCTTGGTACAATGCAGAATGAATGGGCTGGTGCACAGGCTTTCAGTAGTTTTGATACATTCTTGGCACCCTATGTTAGAGTTGATAATCTTGATTATAAGCAAGTAAAACAGCTTATTCAAGAGTTTATCTATTGCTGTGGTACTTCTTCAAGATGGGGTGGTCAAACTGTTTTCAGCAATATCACGCTTGACATTAAATGTCCAGAAGATTTAAAAGATAAAGCAGTGTTTATTGGTGGTGTTGATACAGGTACTACTTACAAAGAGTATCAAGAAGAAATGGATGTTATCAACATGGCTTTGTTAGATGTTGTATCAGAAGGTGATAAAGATGGTAGACCGTTTACATTTCCTATTCCTACTTACAACATTACAAACGATTGGGAATGGGATACACCGGTTGCTAACAAGATTTTTGAAGTCACTGCTAAATACGGCTACCCTTACTTCAGCAACTATGTAAGCTCTGACATGCAGCCATCAGATGTAAGAAGCATGTGTTGCAGGCTTCGACTTGACTTGAGAGAGTTGTTGAAAAAGGGTAATGGATTGTTTGGTTCTGCTGAACAGACTGGCTCCATAGGTGTCGTAACTCTCAACATGGCTCGTATAGGTTATCTGTTTAAAGATGGTTATCCTACTAATTACGAGGCTCTAAAAAATCACATAAGAACCCTTTGCAATATTGCTAAGAATGCTTTAGAGGTTAAGAGACAGTACTTAACAGAGCGTTTAGAGGCTGGTTTTTATCCTTTTACAAAGCGTTGGATAGGTTCTTATAGAAACTTCTTCAGCACTATCGGTGTCAACGGTATGAACGAGATGATCCGTAACTATACACACGATGTTGACAACATTACAACAGAGAATGGTATAGATATGGCTGAAGATATCTTAAACTTTATCAGAGATTTGATGGTAGAGTTTCAAAAAGAAACAGGACACTTATACAATCTTGAAGCAACTCCTGCTGAAGGTGCTACAACAAGATTTGCAAGGTCTGATAAAGAGAAGTTTTCAGATATTATACAGGCTGGTAACGAAGAGCATCCATATTATACCAACTCTTCTCAATTGCCGGTAGGTTTTACGGATGATCCTTTTAAAGCTCTTGATTTACAAGATAGATTACAAACTAAATATACCGGAGGTACCGTTCTTCACCTTTATATGGGTCAGAAAATATCTTCCGGAGAGGTTTGTAAACAGCTTGTTAAAAAGGTTCTTACAAATTATAACCTACCTTATATCAGCATTACACCGGTCTACAGTATCTGTCCTAAACACGGATATATTGCAGGTCAGCATAAGTTCTGTCCAATTTGTGAACATGAATTTGCTGCACAACGTTTAATTGAATTGAATAAATAGGAGGAAAAAATGTTATCAGAATTTGAAAAAGCAGTATTAAAAAACAACAGAATCAATGAAGACGATGTTGATAGTGTGTCTGAAGCATTGATTGTTACAATGAAAGATGGCACCAAACATCAGCTCGTTGAATGCTGGTCAAGGGTTATGGGATATTACCGCCCACAATCTGAGTACAATGTTGGTAAAAGACAAGAACATGAAGATAGAAAACTATTTAAGGAGCCTGAAACATGCAGTTAAAAATAGCTTATTTACCAAACTATGATATGTCTTGGGGGCCTGTTGGATTCGCTCATGAAACAGATGCTGGTATAGATCTTCGTTCAACTACCGATTTAGTTATTATGCCACATTGTTTTGCTAAGGTTCCCCTGGGCATTATCACAGAGTTTGAGCCAGGCTATGAAGCACAATTAAGAGCTCGTTCAGGCTTGGCTGCAAACTATGGTATAGGTCTTGTAAACGGTGTTGGTACAATTGATGCAGGTTATAGAGGAGAATGGGCTGCATTATTGATTAACCACGGGCCTTTACCGTTTGAAATCAGTCGTGGCGACAGAGTTTGCCAAGTAGTGTTTAACAGATTGCCACATGTAGAGATCGTTGATGGGCCTATTGGGTTTGATAATGATCGTGCGGGTGGTTTTGGAAGTACAGGAGTAGCATAATGAATAGAACAGAACTTTTAGAAACAGCAAACAAGATTGTCAACGGAGCTCGCCAAAATAACTACGGCAGTCCTGAGAATTGTTTTCAAACTATCGCAGACTTTTGGAATGTTTATTGGGGTCATACTAAGAGTCGTATGGTAAGTCCTAAAGATGTGGCTGCTATGATGATTCTTATGAAAGTTTCAAGACTTTGTAATGATATAAATCATGAAGATAGTTGGATAGATATTGCAGGATATGCTGCTAATGGTGTAGAGGTGTCTGATGGTGGATCTAGCAATGTGCAAAAATGAAGACTGTCCTGTAAAAAAGTCTTGTTACAGATATTTAGCAAAGCCGGACAGTTATCAGTCATATTTCACAGGCATAAAAGCAACTGAAGAAGGTTGTGATGTGTACTGGAAAGTATCTTCAGAAGAGGAAGTTAACAAATTAAATAAGGAGTGGTGGTAAATGTTAGAGCAATTTCAACAACTTACCAAAAAGTTTGAGGCACTTCGTCTTAAACCTTATAAATGCTCTGCTGGCAAGCTTACAATAGGCTATGGTAGAAACCTTGAAGACTGTGGAATATCTAGCGCAGAAGCCGATTACTTGTTTCAGGCAGATTTCAACAGAGCTATTCAAGATGCTATGGCATTATGTAATAAATTTGGCGTCAATTATAAAAATCTATCTGAAGCCCGTTTTTTTGTCCTTACAGACATGGCATTCAATATGGGCTATGATAGGCTATCAAAATTTAAAAAGCTCTTCAGCGCCTTAAAAAAGGGCCTTTATGACGATGCTGCCGATGAGATGGTTGACAGCCTCTGGTACAAGCAGACTGGTAACAGATCTAAAACACTTGTTAAAATGATGAGAACATCATCCCTCGTATAGCTTTGCACGACCTTGCTTAGCTAATAAATCAGCCAGTTGATTCCCGATACAAAGTTGTTGATAATGTTTTTGATGACCCTTTATCCACTTTATATCAGGTTTCAGCTGGCGTATTTTATATGCCAAGAGTCTCATACGCTGATGTCTTATATACGCATCTTTTGTTCTTGGCTTTTCTTTTATCTTATTTTCAATATAATCAATAGCTGTCAAAGAATCAGTATAAATTGTGCAATTCTTTCCATGACCTAAGATGGCTGCTAAATATACTGCAAACAGTTCACCATAATTGTTGTCGTCAGTGTTTAGATAGCTTGAAAGGGTTATGTTTTCAGCTCCTTTCTCAATGTATATACCAATCCCACAAACGTTTCTTTTATCATCAAATGAACTGTCTGTAAATATTTTCATTTTTTACTTGACAAACTCCATAAAGTATAGTATAATATCTATAAAGCCTTTCAGGGGGTAATTATAGATAATATAAAAGCTGTTAACAATTTATTAAAGTCTGTTAACAGCTTTTAAAGTTATTGTAAATTATCTAATTGTATCATACATTCAATAGCATCACCATACGTTACAACAGATTGTCTACAGTTATGTTTGATATTTCTATCAGTTCTTGCGCACCCTGGCGATAATGTCAACAGGGATATTGTGATTATAACAGTCACAATCTTCTTTAACATATTTTATTTTCTCCCTTATTTCTGTTATTACTTTAGCAGACTTATCCATAGACTTATTAAAGTTTGTGATAGTTGCTTGGGCATCTTTTAATTCCTGCTTAAGTTCAGTGTTTTTTTCATACAACAACCCTAGCAAAATCAAAGACACTATACAGATAATTGCAAGATATTTTGTCATACCCTATCTCTTTCTCTTAGAATAGGTCTGATGTAGTCCATCACAACACTTCTTACATATTGTGGCGTAACTCTTTTACGACCTATTGTAAAGCCATTAGAAGCAGCTTCTTCCAGCCAGTTGTCCTTGTTTTTGGCATGTCTGATAGCAGCTTTAACCCAGCTTGGCCCTTGATTGTAAGCAGCTAGTGCCTTGACTTCATCATTATCAAAGGTATTTAACATCTGTGAGAAGTACCATACACCAACTTTAGCACCGATTGAAGGGTCTTTTAAGTCCTCTAGCTTGGTTGATGCAGGAACTACACCAGCATTGATAGCATCTGTAAGAGCCGGTTTACGAACTTGCATAACCCCAATAGCACCGCCATCTTTGCTTACAATGTTTTTACCTCTGCTAGATTCTTTCATAGCGATGGCATCAACTAGCTCAGGCTCTACACCATACTGTTTAGCAGAACTATCAATGATTGTTTTATATTCACTGGACAAAGGCTGTTGAGCGGGTTGTTCTTCTTCCTCTTTCTCATACTTCAGACGTTCTTTAATAAGCTCGTTCTGTTTTTGTCTGAGGTCGTTGATTTCGTTTGTCCAATCTTCCTCATCTCTCTCCATAAGTTCTTGTATCCACCTATCATACTGTTGAATATTTCTTTCAAGTTTGTCTACAGGCAGCATATCTCTGAAAGCAAGTGTTTCACTGCCGCTTATAGTTGATGAAGTTACTTTCTCAGGCTGACCATTCTGTTCACGAAGTTGTTTTTTAACACTAGAAGGAGCTCTCATAAAATCTATCCTGGGTTCGTCACCTTCTTGTCTTGGCTGACCTTTTGTACTGTCTATTATAAAATCCTTAACAGTTTTAGCAGTTCTTGGTAGAGCTGATTTAAACTGGTCACGCCATTGAGGAGTCATGTCATCAAGTTCCCCATCAGTGTTTTTATTATACGGCAACACACCTTCTGTATATTTGGCGATAATACCTTTTTTAACCTCTGGTGAAAGACCTGCAACAGAGTTGTTAAACTCTTCACAAAGTTGGTGAGTATCTGATAAAGAGTTCCAAGTAGAATATGACTCATGGTCTTTTAACATTGCCAAAGTACCGTCATCTCTCATTCTGATACCACCTTTTCTAGCTGTTTCAGATATTTGAGCAAGTATTTGGGCATGTGGCTTATGTCTGTCAGAGTAATGGCCGATCCATTTAAGTTCCTCAACCCTGTTATTAACTTCTTTTAACTCTTTGTCACTAAATCTTCCAGAACCATTCTGAACAGCCATATTAATTCCGTGTGCAATTTGAGAAACATTGCCCATGGTTTTCTCTAAATCTTCTGGTCTTAAACCAGTCATTGTCATAGCCTGTTGAGCATAGTGTTCACCCATATTCAGGTTTGTTTTTACACCGTTTACAAACAGTTTATTAGTATACATACTATCGGTAGCAGCTCTATAGCTGTTGTTTAACGATGCTGTAAGAATTTGTGAAAACTCTCTATTTTCAACAGGGTTTCCAAAGTATGTAAACCATTGATTATCAGAGTCATAATCTATAATCCCTCTTGATGCCATATCAAAAGCTTTTTGCATAGACGGGTTTTTCAACAGTTCTGTCCTCATTTCAGCAGGCATCTGTTTAAACACTGCTAAATATGGAAACATATCTATTGCTTGTGCCCACGCCATATTTTCAGCATGCTCTGTAATTGATTTATAATATTGAGCAGCGTGTTCACTGTCTTGTTGAATCATATTAACAACAGTATCAAGACCTGTGGCTTTAATAATGGTGTCAGCTAATACAGCAGCTTGTTCAACACTTCCACCAGAACTTACAATATCATTCATAAGACTGTTTCTAACGTTTATTAGATCAGTAGCTGTGATAGCTTTATCAGGATGTTCAGACATTCTTTTAAATGTTTCTTGCATAGTACTGTTAATGCCGTATTTTACATAAGTGTCTTCAAGCATGGCGTTAATATTAGCTCTGTCATTTTCTGATAGACTTAGATTGTTTTTCTGTTGCTGAAGATTATAGATTTTATCTGACAGCTCGTTCATTTCGTCTCTTACAGCTTTAACTTTAGAATCAGACCAAGTACCCATATAGCTGTAACGATTGCGGTAAGCATCTAAAGAATCTAGGTCGCGTTTTGCTTCGTGCATTTCTTGTTCTTTTTGCACAGCTTCTACAGTTGCATAAACACCACCATCATACTTTGAACGAATTTTCCCCATTGTTACAGGATCACCACCAAGTGCAAACATGTTATCATCAAGCGCACGAATTCTGTTGCTAGCTTCTTCAACAGTGTAAGCACCTTGCCGCTGACCTTGCACAATCCTGTTTACTTCTCTTGCATAAAGATTGTAACGTTCGTCTTCTTCTTTTTTATTGTCTTGTGCTCTAGCTGTGGCCAAA
>Ga0310690_10001327_pt1 | contig 44159 bp, 21 predicted proteins | sample AusTroGonzalo_MG_2_FD_207661 | JGI IMG/M metagenome (GOLD analysis project Ga0310690, IMG submission 207661) | Bovine rumen microbial communities from tropical cattle in Woodstock, Queensland, Australia - Gonzalo_04 (v2) (version 2) | ecosystem: Host-associated > Mammals > Digestive system >... | reverse complement strand
GTCAATTGACGATTACTTTCTTTCCGTTGCGGATATAAATACCTCGTCCATAGGATTGCTTGTCCATTCGTCGGCCATTCAAATCAAATATTGGAGTGTTGGCAGGCTTTTCTGGTAAGGCGTAAGGTACTTGAATGGCGTTGGGCTGCGGCTCGAAGAACTGCCAGGCATCAAACTGCACGTTGGTGGCATTTGTAAAGACAAAGTAGACGCTTTTAACACCGGAGAATAGTATAGGGTCTAACTCTACCGTATGCTCACTGATGGTGGTGGATGAAAAGTCAATTGTTGCCGCAGCCTTGGCGGTCTTGCTTGCTAGACGTATCTCTAATGTGCCTGTGCCTTTTGCACTTAGAGTGAACTTCGAGGCACCTGTTTCTCCAAAGTCCACCCCACGCAGGAAGGTCCATGCACCGGCTGCCATCTTGACTTGTAGATTCTTTGAGGCATCGTTACCCAATGTGTTGATGGAAGTGACTTTGGATATGTTCGTGAAATCCTCGTAGCTGATGCCACCACTGGTCGACATGGTTTCAGCTTGCTGTAGTTCGTAGGGGTTTAGTTTCTTGATGGCCGTGATGCCAGTCTTGGACATGGTGACCTTACCGATTTTCTGTGTTGATTCGTTGACAGCGGCTTTATTTACACCGATGGAGCGAAAGCCAGAAGCGCCTGTTTTCATGGATTGTTCCAACATGGAGGAATGGTAAAACAGGTAATAGTTCCCTTCAAACTTCTGCAGGTGGGTGTGGTTGTTGCCGGACCCAAAACCAAAGTTTCCAGGATTGGCCACATATTCGCCACGGTACTCCCATGAGTCGGGGTCAAGCGGGTTGTCACTTACCATATAGCACATGCTACAGGTCGACGGGGCTGGCTGACCATTGCGTTTGGTAAATTTTGACCAATCGTTGCGGTCGCTCCACGATGTGTTATAGGTGTAGACGAATTTCCCGTCCATGATGTTTAGCTCACTGGCCTCAAAAAGATAGGGTGCAGGCATGTTCACGGCTTTACCGTCGACGGCTGTCATCGACGGCTTTAGTTTGGCAATACGTGAGTTGCCGGGCCATAGCTTTGAACCTGTCGACTGTGGGTCGCCACCTCCGAAGGCAATCCATCCGGTACCATTCTCGTCGATGACGGCACCAGGGTCGAATACCCAATTGCAAGGGTCGACGCCGGCCATACCGTGACGGATCATAGCTTGACTGTTTGGTGACTTGAAGGGCCCCACAGGTGAGGTTGTGCTCTTGATGACACCTACGCTGCCGCCACCATTGGCAAAGTAAATGAAGAATTCATCTACACCTTTGTCTGTGGTACGCCATACAGCAGATGGTGCCCATGACTGTCCACACCATCCACCGCATACCTTGCCCACATCGATGGTACCGTGGAATGTCCAGTTTACCATATCGTCAGTCGAGAATACAACCAGCGACTTGATGTTGCCATAGCCGTTCGAACCTTTTTTCCCATTTTTGATGAATTGCTGGTGGTCGTTAGTGCCATAGACGTATAGTCGTCCTTTATAGTCGATGGCCGTAGGGTCGGCGCAGAACACGCATGAACTGATGGGGTTGACATTGCTTGTACCTTTATAGTCAGTAGCCAGAGTTTGGGCGTTTGCGGTCAGGCCTGTCGTCAATACGCTGATTGTCAGGAATAGTTTCTTGTACATGGTTTATTGGTTTTGGTTTTTTTCTGGGTGCAAAGGTACGTTTTTTTTCTGACATTCTTATGCCTTTTTCGTGTCCTTCACGTTTCTTGATGTCTCAAATATTTTTTTGATTGTTTCTCTTTGGCATAGGTGCACACCTTATTTAATAGGTTTTTTATATCTTTGCATGTTAAATCAGGTTCTCTGATTTGTGACAATTACGCATCATGGGAATTATATTACTAAAAACAATAAGAAGACATGAAGAAATTACTATTTTCAGTGGGACTGATGTGCCTGTCAGTGACAGTAAAAGCACAGCTTTCATCCAATCCCGACAAATTTTTAGGTAACATCACTACCCGCTATCAGATGGATGCAGGGGGTGGTGTCCCTGAGTACTACAAACTATGGAATCAGGTTACGCCCGAGAATGAGTCGAAGTGGAGTTCTGTTCAAAATAACCGCAGTAATTTTAACTGGGGCTGCGACAATGCGTTCAACTATGCCAAGAATCACAAATTCACTTACAAGTTCCATGCTTTCCTTTGGGGTGCTCAGTATCCCAGCTGGCTCGAGAGTCTGTCCATTAAAGATCGTTATGACGCCGTCGAGACATGGTTTGACGCCATTAGGAAGCATTATAGTACTTTACCCCTAATAGATGTCGTGAACGAGGCCGTTGGTATGCATCAGCCGGGTAATCCCTTGATAAAGGCTTCTGTGGGTGGTGGCGGCAAGACGGGCTACGACTGGCTTATTAAAGCTTTCGAGATGGCTTATGAGCGTTTCCCGAACTCTATCTTGATTTATAATGACTATAACTCGTTCCAAAATGATGTAGACAACTATCTTACGCTGGTACAGGCTATTCGTGATGCTGGAGCGCCCATCGATGCCTATGGAAACCAGTCGCACGATGTAAACAACATTAGTGCAGATAATTTGAAAAGCGTGATGAAAAAACAGCAGGATGCCCTGAAGATGCCGATGTACATCACAGAGCTGGATATTGACATTGCAGACGACAATGCTCAAAAGTCACAATACCAGAAGATATTTCCACTGATGTGGGAAGCCGACTATTGTGCTGGTGTCACGTTGTGGGGCTATATCCATGGTGCTACTTGGGTTGGTAATTCTGGCCTCTATAAAAATGGTAAGGAACGTGCCGCTATGACGTGGCTCAAAGAATATATTGCCAGTGACAAGGCTGTGAACGCAAAGAGTCCCTTCCCCGGTATGAAGAAGGAGGCATCCATCTATATCCGTCCTGCTGACTATACGGTTGCTAAGGGCGACGTAGTAGCCATCAAAGTCCGTGCCCGCATGGCTACGAAGACCATTGAGAAGGTCGACCTTTATACTGGCACTTCCATAGCTAAAGCCACGACACTCATCGCATCGATGACTGAGGCTCCCTACATTGCAGAGTTTACGGCGCCGACAACCACTGGTTGGAAGATTCTGAAGGCTGTCGTCACCACAACTGATGGCTCCACCTATGAGCGTTATGGTCGCGTCAACGTGACAAATTCCACTATCAAGCGTGCCCCGTATAACGATACACCAGCTGTGATTCCTGGCACCATCCAGATCAGCGAGTACGACAAGGGCGCTTCAGGTGTGACCTACACCAATCCTTGTTACGATTATAGCAAGCGCGCCACCCTCTCGGCCACCAAGGATAATGCATGGATGGAGTACACTGTCGACGTGAAGGAAGACGGCTTATATAAGATTGATGCTGAGGTTGCTTCCACTAAGTCTGGAGGTACATTCCACCTCACAGAGTATGGTCTTGACAGCCTTACATTCATCGCCAATATGATTGAGGTTCCTATAACTGGTAGCACAAAAGACTTCGAGACTCTTACCGTTACATCCAAGAACCCCATCTCTGCAGGTCAACACCGTATCTGCTTGAATGTTGATAAGGGAGGTTTCTATATTAAGAGCCTTACTTTCCGCCGCTACGAGGAAGACAAAACGATGTCTGTTGCTGTGACGACGACTCCTGCTTCATTGGGAGTTGGCGATAAGACGACGCTCAAAGTGACCGCTTCGTCAAAAACTAGCTCGATTGCTTCTGTGAAACTCTACGCCAATGGCCTGCTTATCGCTACCATGAACGAAGCACCTTATACCTTCGAATACGAACCTGCAGAAAAAGGCACATATACTATTACTGCCATCGCCACTGATGCAGAAGGTAAGGAAAAGACATCGAGCGCCAAGACTTTGAAGGTAACAGGTAAACGTATTCCTTATAAGACAGTGATAGATATACCTGGCGTTATCGAAGCTGAGAACTTTGACAAGGGTGGTGAAGGCATGACCTTCCACGATTCTGATAGCAATGATGAAGGCGATGCTAAGTACCGCACGGATAACGAGGGCCTGGACCTTGTGAAGGGTAATGGTGGCTCTGCCATTGGCTATACGGCTAAAGGTGAGTGGACAGAGTATAGTGTCAATGTGAAAGAAGCAGGTGGATACTCATGTGAAGCTACTGTATCTTCCGGTACAACTGGTTCTGGCTTTACTGTTGGACTGGTCAGTGGTAAGGAGGTGAAGACTCTGTGTAAGATTTCTGTGCCACAGACAGCGAATAATAACTGGGACACTTATAAGGTGGTAAAGGTAGACAAACTTAATATGGAATTGCCTGCCGGTGAACAGATTATCCGTATTACTATTGACGGCAATAGCTGTAATATTGACAAATTGGCGTTCAAGAGCCTCACACCGTCAGGCATCATGACTATTGGAACTGACGTGCAAAATAATGCAGACGTCTATACGCTGCAGGGTGTCAAAGTGGGCTCTATGGCAGAGTGGAATGCACTTCCTCGCGGCATTTATGTAGTAGATGGTAAAGTAAGGACAAAACAATAAACTTACAGAATAATGAGATACAGTAGAATAAATCAGAGCTTAGTGGCTTGTTCTATGAAGAGAATTGGGCTGTTCCTGATTCTGGCTACTATTGTGATCACTGCTTCAGCACAGCGACTGATGTCGCCTAATGGTAAGTTGTCGTTAGAAGCAAAGAACGGCCAGTGGGTGATTGCCTTCAAAGGACAGCCAGTATTGGAAATGAAGGCGGCTGAGGCTGCGATATCGTTGAAAGAGCTGAAAGCCAAGAAGGTAAAGGCTGACTATACGATGATAGAGGGCAAGCGTAGTCATTGCATGAATGAGGCCAACGAGTATAGGGTAGGGGATATGACTCTGCGCCTATATAACGACGGCCTGGCCTACCGCTACGAACAGCCCGTGAAGGAACAGGCAGCCTACGTCATTCCCGAGGGTACAAAGCGCTGGATTATGCAGTGGACGGACGGTGCCGAGAACTTTTATCCTTTGACGACGACATATAAGGAGAAGGCACAGCGCTCGTTCAGTGCGGTGTCGAAGGATGCTGACGGTAACTGCGTGCGCTGGAGCTTCCCGGCTTTGGTAGAACTGAAAGATGGCGTGTTTGCGCTGCTGACCGAGGCCAACATTGAGAAAGGACAGAGTGCCTCATCGATGTACAATGAGGGCGAAGTATACCGTGTGGTGCAGGACGAGGGCGAGAACAAGGGTCACACGCCGTGGCGCTTAGTCATTTTGGGCTCGCTGGGCGATGTGGTGGAGTCAACATTAGTGACCGATGTCAGTGAGCCATGCAAGCTGGAGGACACAAGCTGGATTAAGCCCGGCGTGGTGTCGTGGGTCTACTGGGCCTATAACCACGGTTCGGACGACTATAACATCATCAAGAAATACACCGACCTCGCCGCTACATTGAAGCTTCCCTATGTGCTGATTGACGCAGAGTGGGATAGAATGAAAGATGGCAAGACGGTGGAGGATGCCGTCGCTTATGCCAATTCAAAGGGTGTGAAGCCGATGATATGGTATAACTCGTCAGTGGGTTGGGTTGATGGCGCTCCGACGCCAAAATTCCGTTTGAATAAGCCCGAGGACCGCGAGAAGGAGTTTGCTTGGTGTGAGAAGATTGGCGTGGCCGGTGTGAAGATTGACTTCTTCAGCGGCGAAAACCAACGGAACATGGACTACTGCATCGACCTGATGGAGAGTGCTGCCCGTCATCACCTGTTGGTGAACTTCCACGGTGCTACTGTGCCTCGCGGCTGGCAACGCACGTATCCGAACCTGTTGTCGACGGAGGGCGTCTATGGTGCCGAGTGGTACAACAACGTGCCGACATTTACGGATAAGGCGGCTTGCCACAACGCCACATTGCCCTTTACCCGCAATGTTATTGGCCCAATGGACTACACGCCCTGTGCCTTTAGCGACTCGCAGCATCCGCACATCACGAGTCACGCTCATGAGCTGGCGCTGACGGTGCTCTTCGAGAGTGGTTTGCAGCATCTGGCCGATCGTCCTGAGAGCTTCTTGGCTCAGCCACAGGCTGTGCAGGACTTCCTCGGAACCTTGCCTGCCGCCTGGGACGAGACTCGCTTCGTGAGCGGTTATCCCGGCGAGAGCTGTGTACTGGCCCGCCGCAGTGGAAAGACGTGGTACGTGGCTGGCATCAATGGTACCGATAACGAGAAAGTCCTCACTATGCCTCTTGATTTTATTAAGGGAAAAATTACCGCCACCCTGTTTGCCGACAGCGGTAGCAAGGACGAACCGTGGCGCATAGAGACCATTAAAAAACTCCCCTCTACTGTCACTTGCCAGCCGCGAGGAGGTTTTATCTTCCGTATAGACTTATAATTTGATTTTCGCCGTAAGGGCACTTACGCCCAGTTCGGCGTTACGCGACGAGGGAGCCGCACTGCTGACAGTAATGGTGTATTCACCTTTCAGCAGTTTGCGGCTTCCGTCTTCTTGTACGGTCATCATACGGTCAACGGGAACTTCCAGAAGAACTTCAGTGCTGGCACCAGCAGTTAACTGCACGCGCTTAAAGGCTGCCAATTGCTGGAACGGAGCCGTGGTGCCGGCACCAGGAGCGGAAACGTAGACCTGGACAGTCTCGGCAATGTCCCATGTTGAGGGATTCGACAGCTTGATGGTGACAAGGGCGTGCTTGCTGTCGGCCTTCACCTGCAGGTTACTGTAGTCTGCTCTACCATAGCTTAGACCGTAGCCGAAGGGGAAGTAGATGTTGTCGGACATATACTTATAGGTACGTCCGCGCATGGAGTAGTCCTCGAAGGAAGGCAACAGATCGCCGTCAGCAGGGAAGGTGACAGGCAGACGGCCTGAGAAGTTTTTATCTCCGAAGAGCAGATCGCCGAGGGCATAGCCGCCTTCCTGACCAGGATACCAAGCCATGACGACTGCATCAGCCAGCTTGCATACCTCGCGCACGTCGACGGGGCTTCCGCCTGTGAGCACAACGATGACACCCTCCTTCTTGCGGCGGCATATCTGGCGCAGGTAGTTCATCTGGCTTTCAGGAATGCGGATGTTGTCGCGGTCGCCACGCTTCGAGTCAATGGCCTCGCCTTCCTCGCCCTCTAAATTACCGTTGTTGCCCATGACGACGATGGTTTTCTCAGCACCCACTGACTCGTCGACTGCCCAGTTGATGGCATTCAATGTGGGTGCACTCTCTAAGCAGCCAGGACGATAGTTGACGGCAGTGCCGTTGGACACCTTCGAGACGATGCCTTGCAGGTAGGTGCAGTAGCGGTCGCTGATGCCGAAGTAGTTGCCCATGAGCCAGAAGGCGTCTGCAGCACCGGCACCCGTGACGAAGAGCGTGTGAATGTTCTTGTCGATAGGCAGGGCATTGTTGTCGTTCTTCAATAGAACCATGCTCTCGACGGCGGCCTCGCGGGCCAGAGCAATATTCTTCTCTGAGCAGATTTCGCTTTCGTCGAAGTGATTGTAAGGACAGTCGGGATCGGGCTTGATGATACCAAGCTTGAGACGTGTCATCATCAGCGGGCGCAGGGCGTTGTCGATATCCTGCTCGGTCAGCAGGTTCTGGGCTAATGCGTCTTTCAGGGCCTTGAAGGTAGAGCCGCACTCTACGTTAAGGCCAGCCTTGATGGCGATGGCGCAAGCCTCGGCTTCAGTCTTGGCTATCTTATGGCCTTTCCAAATGTCGGCGATGGCGTCGCAATCGGAGACGATGTGTCCCTTGAATCCCCACTGTTTGCGCAGGATATCGGTGAGCAGGAACTTGCTGCCCGAGGCTGACTCGCTATAGACGCGGTTGTAGGCGCCCATGATGATTTCGACCTTTGCATCTTTGACTAGCATCTCGAAGGCAGGTAGGTAGGTCTCCCAGAGGTCGTGCTTCGAAGGCTCTACGTTAACCGTGTGGCGTGTAGCCTCGGGGCCACTGTGTACGGCGTAGTGCTTGCCACAGGCGGCGACTTTCAAGTAGTTAGGGTCGTTGCCCTGCATACCTTGGACGAAAGCTGAGCCCATGGAACCAGTCAGGAAGGGATCTTCACCCCATGTTTCCATGCCGCGTCCCCAACGTGGGTCACGAAAGATGTTGACGTTAGGGCTCCAGAACGTTAGGCCGGTATAACGGGAATAGTTCTTGTTGCGGCGGGCTACGATGTACTTGGCGCGAGCCTCGGTGGCTATGGCATCACCAATATCACGGATGAGAACGGGGTTGAAGGTTGCTCCCAGTCCGATAGGTTGTGGAAATACCGTGGCGCGACCATCACGACCAACGCCGTGCAGGCCTTCGTTCCACCAGTCGTAAGGCTCGATGCCCAGTCGGGGAATGCCCGGCGTTTCATTCATCAATTGTGAAAACTTCTCTTCCAACGTCATCTGTGCGATGATTTCGTTGGCTTGTTTCTCAAACTTCTCCATAGTTGTTTGTGCGTTGGTTGTAAGTGCAACCAGAATTATGGTTGTAAGATATACCCTTTTCATCTTTAGTGCAGTTCTGCTTCTATCCATCCAAGTAAGGCAAGAATGGAGGCGTTCCAGTTGATAGCTATTTCATTGCTGGCATACGACTGCATAGCATCAGCGTATGATTCGTCAGGTTGTTTCGAGGTGTATGACTTTACGTCAGCAATGTCCTGCTGTCCAGGATTAGGTCCACCTGCCACCAACCCTGGGAATGGAGCTTCGATGCCGTCGGCCTCAGAGATGCGATGGTGGGGGTGCATTGGACTCTTCGTTCCGAATCCCGTGATATAGCAGTAACCTGTAGCGTTGCGTCCCAAGACATACTCAGCATTTTCAAGAGCGGCGGTCAGGTATTTCTTATCGCCTGTCAGCTTGTAAGCGTAGCAGAGCGTCAGACCGTTGGTGCCGAAAGTCTCTGCCAGACAACCCCATCCGTAGTCGCGTGGCGAGTTGCCGTTAGGAGTCTGGAATGATGACTTGGAGGTAGTAGCGACAAGGCTGTCGCAATGATTAATAAGAGAAGAACGGAGCGTGGAAAGTTGTGCGTTTTCAACGTTTGTGGCGGTTAGCCAGTCGTAGGTGCCGAGGGCGGCAACGTTGCCCCAGGTAGGTGCATTGAAGCGGCGTGGCTGGTTCTTGGCGGCAAGTTCGGCAAATTGTTGATCACCAGTCAGCAGATAGAGCTCGGTAGCGGCCCAGTACCACTCGTCGCTGAGGTTGAAGTCTCCGTATTCTCCAGTGGTGACGGCGGGTTTAAACTGCTCACCCATCTTCCGTTGTTGATATAGCACATGAGGATTACGCTCGGCCCAGCCATAGGCAGCCATAGCGGCACGGGCGGCCTCGTCGGCAAATGTCGGATAGTCTTTGCTTCCTTTGAAAATACGCGCAGCCTGAGCCATCACGGCAGCAAAGTCAAGTGTGGCAGCAGTGCTTTTCTGTACGACGTAGCGTTGCTGCTTACAGTCAGCGGGCATAACGAATCCCTCGAAATTGGGCGTGGTCAGCTTGTGGTAGACACCGCCGTCATAGGGATCTTGCATGGTGAGCATCCAACGCAGGTTGAACATCATCTCGTCGAGCACATCAGCCGTCTGATTCTGACTTTCAGGAATGTTGACATTCAGTGTTTGGTAGTAGTCGCGGTTCTGGTCGTAACTGCAGAGGATGACACCAATGGAGAATGCCGAGTTGACGATGTACTTATTATAGTCACCAGCATCGTACCAGCCGAAAGGTGACGAGATGACGGTGCCCGCAGGACGACCTGGCGAAGCTGCTGATGGGTGGATAAGCACCTGAGTATCAGGATGTCCGCACGGACGGGCATAGTCTCCAGCATATTTTGCTTCGATGGGTACACCCGAGCGGATAAGGTAGAAAGCCTTGAGTGTGGCGGCAGTGACATCGTGCAGGGCACCATCTTTGATAGTGAACGTTGCCGATTCCTTGCCACTGGTGATAGTATAGTTGCCAGGCTTTGTCAGACTGCTGAAGTCGACGACGGTACGCTTCTTTCCTGACCACGGTGAGGTAGCGGTACGAAGTACGCGTGTCTTCACAGCGGCCTTGCGTCCTGTGGCAGCATCCTTGATGGTGACAGACTTGGCAGTACCCTCAACGACGGCAATCTTTTCTTGGTTAGGGTACATGCCGACCTGATTGAGTCGGATTTGTGCGTGACAGACTGTTGGTACCGTGAAAAGTGCTCCGACCAGTAGTGAGCAGATAGTTTTTGCCATAATAGATAGATTGGAGGTTAAGAAAGGGAAACTCCCGCAATCAATGATTGCGGAAGTTCCATTTTGAATTGTCGCTGTTGAAGTCGTATTCGGCCAGGGTGGGGGTGGAGTCGCCTGCTGAATAGAGGCAGTACTTCTGGTTCTTGCCCTCCTGTCCAGGAATGACATAAGGCATGATGCGATATGTACCGTCGGTAAGCTGTTCGACGCGCCATAGCTGCTCGTTCAGTTCAGCATATTCCTTGGTAGTTAGCTCCAGGTCGGCCGTAGCGGTCAGGGCACGATTGGTGCCTGCGATGCGGATGATGTAAAGCGGTCCGGCAATGGTGCCCATACCTGTGCGTGCCAGCTCCCACTTCTGCCAGGGACGGAACATGTAGTCGCCAATGCGAACGGGGATGTCGCCTGCAGGCCACTTTTCCTGTACCTCTTGCAGAGTCTGAACAGGAATAGGCTGGGGGGGAGCAGCATTCTGCTGTGGACGACCGAATCCTCCGAATCCCCCCTGACGGGCCACGTTCATGCGAACAAAGTCGACAGCCAGCTCCAGGGCATAGCCACGACGCTCACTTTCAATCTCATAGACGCCGTCCTTGATCTGTTCACCAGCGTAGGGCCAGTCGTTCTTCCACAGCAGGGGACGGATGGCCAATGTAGAGCGACCACCCATGTCGAAGTCGGCCTCCCAGTGGAATGACATAATCTCGACACCCTCGTCGAGGATGGTACGTCCGAAGTGTCCAGCACCCGTTTTGCGGTCGCCAGCGGCAACAACCATGCGGCCACCACCGTGGAACATGTCGCGGCCTACGTTGTCGATATACGGCCCCTCAACGCTCTTGGAACGGCCTACTACTATATTATAGGTGGAGTTCACACCGTCGCAGCAAGTGCCGTGGGTACCCAGCAGGTAGTACCAACCATTGCGGTAAATCAGGTCAGAGGCCTCGCAGTCGATGGCGATGTCCTTCTCCTTGTTACCGCTCTTGCGGTAACCTGTCGTTGGATCCAATTCGATGAGGCGAATGGTGCCGAAATAGGTACCGTAGCTTACCCACAGACGACCTGTCGTGGGGTCGAGCATAATGCCTGGGTCAATGGCATCTTGGTCTTCCATACCGTCGCTGGAGCATACTTCCACAGCTGTACTCCACTTAAAGTCGGGTGACTTCGGGTCGAGGGTCTTGTTCCACATTGTCAGGATGCGGCCGCTGTGACCGCCGCCTAATCCTCCTCCAGTAGCACCGTAAATGCAAAGGTAACGGTCACCAATCTTAATCATATCGGGGGCTGCGCCACCACCAGGACGCTCAGCGCCGCTATGCCAGCTCCAGCCGTCTTCGGAGATGAGGCCACCTCCTCCGGTGCCGAATGTATAGTACTTGCCTTCGCACTCTGCGATGGTCGATGGGTCATGGATATATGGTTCGCCGATCTGGGCGTTTGCGGCTGTTGCTATTGCCATTGCCGCAAGGATGCTATGTAGTCTTTTCATTTTATTGTGCTTTGATTGAATAGTTCTTTACTGGGTTACCTTTCTCGTCGAGGAAGCGGACGCAGAAGTCGCTCATGCCCGGGCCGTTGATGATGGCACCGCGCAGGATGTTGCGGCCTTTCTTGAGGGTGATACGCTTCGACATGGCGTCGTCCTTCACCATACGGCGGTCGCCGCTGAGGAGCAGGGCCTCTTCACCGTTGAGCCACCACATGGAGGCAGAGTTAGAGCCGACAGCCAGACGGACGTTCTCGATATCCTCGTCGCAGTCGATAATAGTCACGGCCCAGAAGAGTACGCCATAGACTTTTTCTCCGTACTTCTCGGCAAAGCGGAAGAGCTTTACGTTCATGTTCTCGCTGTCGAGTGCGTGCCAGGTGAGGTTCTGGGTGACGGTCTTCACCTCAGGCTGGGCAGGTGCCTGCTGCATGCCGCGGCCAAAGCCAGCGGGAGCCTGTTCCTGCTTGAAGGTGGCCTTCACCTTCTGGCCGTTCTTCGGAACGATGGTCTGCTGACCCTTGAAGTACTCGCGGTTGAAGTGCTCACGCAAATAGCTGTCGGTAAAGACGGTATTGCCGCTGTTAGGCTTGTCAATAGGCTCTAAGAGCATCCAACGACGAATGAAGCCTTCGTTATCAGGCTGTGCAGAAGGCGTAGTAACGGCAGAGAAGTACTTGGGACGGTTTTTGAACTGTACCCAGTCGACGCTGACAGCCCCAGTTCCCTCGTTGGTAATCACCAAGTCGGTGACACCCTTCGGTGTGTACTCCAAAGTAGCTGTTTGAGTGAGCCACTGGTTGCGCATGTCGCGGCGCATACGGGCCATCATGGGATTATTGGCTGCACCAGCTGGAGGCTCTGGTGGTCTGACAGTCATCTTGATACGTGCCAGCACCTTGCCGGTAGCACTCTTTTCGCGGATGCAGAACTCAGTATCATCGCTGGCCTTGGCAGAAATTACAAGGTAACCATCGGTGATGCAGTCGAAGTCCACGTCTGCATATTTAATCCAGCTACCCTTTGTGGGCATGGTGGCGCAATCGCCACTGAATGCTCGTGTGGTGTCTACGTGTTCAGTGGTTACACCGTTGGCAGCCTCGCTATAGCGGTCAATCTGAATCTTCTCAGTAGCCTTATTGATACCTACTCCACGCATAGTGGGCTTCACTTCCTGAATGGTACCATCGGCATTGAAGTACAGCTTCTCAATCTGTACGGAACGACGCTTGTCATCCCTGGGCGAGAAGAAATTATGGTGATAGAACAGATACCACTGGCCCTTGTAGTTCACGATGCTATGATGGTTGGTCCAGCAGCCGTTGGCGTGCTCGGCCATAATAAGTCCCTTGTATTCGTATGGCCCCATTGGATTCTTACTCATGGCATAGCCAAGGACTTCAGTATTTTCCCTCACGTAAGGATACGTCAGGTAATAGTTGCCGTTATACTCGAATGCAAATGGGCCTTCAGCCTGACGGTTGGGCAGGTCTTTAAGGCAGTGGACGCCTACCATCTCCATCTCGCGGTTGCCCCACTTAACGGTTTCCTTGGGGTTGTCGTCTGCCAGTTCCTTCATGTTGGGCTTGAGCTTGGCACAACGTCCATTGCCCCAGAAAATATAGGCATTGCCATCGGAAGCCTGGAGCACGCATGGGTCAATGCCGTTAATGCCCTTAATTGGCTCTGGCTCAGGAATAAACGGTCCCTCTGGTTTGTCTGCTATGGCTACACCTACAGCGAAGCCTCCCCTTCCTTCAGCAGGAGCAGACGGGAAATAAAAATAGTACTTTCCGTTTCTCTCAACGCAGTCGGGTGCCCACATGGAATAGGAATTGGGTCGTACCCAGGGCACCTTATTCTGTGTAACAATCATACCATGGTCTGTCCAGTCAGTAAGATTCTCTGACGAGAAGACGTGGTAGTCTTCCATGCAGAACCAGTCCTGTCGCTGACCAGCGGGGGGCATGATGTCGTGTGATGGATAGAGATACACTTTGTTATTAAACACGCGTGCGGTAGGATCAGCCGTAAACTGATCACGAATGATTGGATTTTGCGCTGCCACACATAGTGGTAGGGCAAGCATCAGTAGAGTTAATGGTTGTTTCATACGTATGTATTGGTAATATGATAGTTTCTGCAAAGATACACATTATATCTCAGATAGCAAGACCAACTACGGTACTTATTTCGTGTTTGCTACGAAGACAAAAGAATCTGAAACAATCAGATAAATGAATCTACGTGTAAAACGTTACCTTTGTGGTCAAATATTCATAAAAATACCTTAACAGATGAAACGTTTCTATTTTCTTTTGACAGGCCTTTTGATGGCCAGCATGATGGTTGTAGCACAAACTTTACCGTATCAGAACCCGAATCTGTCGGCCAAGGAACGTGCTAAGGATTTGTGTTCCCGTTTGACATTGGAGGAAAAAGCCCAGCTGATGCTGGACGAGAGTCCTGCTATTCCCCGACTGGGTATTAAAAAGTTCTTCTGGTGGAGTGAAGCCTTGCATGGCGCCGCCAACATGGGCAATGTGACGGTATTCCCTGAACCAGTGGCAATGGCTTCGTCGTTCAACCCCTCTTTATTATATAAGGTGTTCGATGCTGCCAGTACGGAGTTTCGTGCACAGTACAACCGCCGTATGTTAAATGGTGGTGAAGACGAGAAGTTCCACAGCCTGTCGGTGTGGACACCTAACGTCAATATCTTCCGCGACCCGAGATGGGGTAGGGGACAGGAGACCTACGGAGAGGATCCCTATCTGACCAGTGTCATGGGAACTCAGGTGGTTCGTGGACTGCAAGGTCGCGAGGATGCCAAATACCGCAAGTTGTGGGCCTGTGCCAAACACTATGCTGTGCACAGTGGCCCGGAATATACCCGCCATTCAGCCAACCTGACCAATGTCTCGCCTCGCGATATGTGGGAAACCTATATGCCAGCCTTCAAGACTCTGGTGCAGGATGCCAAGGTCCGCGAGGTGATGTGTGCCTACCAGCGGTTGGACGACGACCCTTGCTGTGGCTCACAGCGTCTGCTGCAGACTATTCTGCGCGATGAGTGGGGCTTCCAGTATTTGGTGGTCAGCGACTGCGGTGCCGTCTCTGACTTCTACGAGTCGCACAAGTCTTCATCGAGCCCTGTCCACGCTTCAGCCAAGGCTACCATTGCCGGAACTGACGTGGAGTGTGGCTATGGCTATGCCTATCGCAGCATTCCTGAGGCAGTGAAGCGTGGCTTCATCACCGAGGCAGAGGTTGACAAACATGTCATTCGCCTATTGGAAGGCCGCTTCGATCTGGGTGAGATGGACGACCCAAGCCTGGTTGAGTGGTCGAAAATTCCCTATTCGGCTATGGATTCCAAGGAACATCGTGCCATCGCCCTCGATATGGCCCGCCAGACCATCGTTTTGTTGCAGAACAAGAATAATATTCTGCCGTTACAGAAAAATAAAGAGAAAATCGCCGTCATAGGCCCCAATGCTGATAATGAACCAATGATGTGGGGTAACTACAATGGAACGCCTAACCACACCATCACCATCCTTGACGGCATCAAGACGAAGCAGAAGAAACTCTACTACGACGCTGGTTGTGACCTCACCTACGACAAGGTGATGGAGAGTCTCTTGGCCTCTCAATGCAGTTTTGAAGGTAAGAAGGGTATGAAAGGTACATTCTGGAACAACCGCCGTATGGAGGGTAAGCCAGTCACCACGCAGTATTACACTAAGCCACTGGCTGTCACCACCTTTGGTATGCATAACTTCGCTCCCGGCGTTCAGCTTGAGGACTTCTCGTGCAAGTACGAGACGGTGTTCACGCCCAACGAGGCTGGCGAATATGTAGTCAACGTTGATGGTTGTGGACAGTTTGAACTCTTCATCGATGGTCAGCAGAAGTTCCGTCATCGCATTTGGCGCACTACCCCCAATCGCGTAGCTATTCAGGCCGAGAAGGGTAAGAGCTATAATATAGAGGTACGCTTCGCGCATGTACATACTTATAATGCTAACCTGGCCATCAACATTGCCAAGGAACATCCCATTGACTATCAGCAGGTTATCAGTCAGCTGAAAGGTATCGATAAGGTCATCTTTGTAGGTGGTATCTCGTCTGCCCTCGAAGGTGAGGAAATGCCTGTCGAGATCGACGGCTTCAAGGGGGGCGACCGTACGCATATCGAGCTTCCTAAGGTGCAGCGTGATTTTCTGAAGGCACTGAAGGCTGCCGGCAAGCAGGTCATCTTCGTCAACTGCTCTGGTTCGGCTATCGCCCTGTTGCCTGAGACGGAAACCTGTGAAGCCATTGTTCAGGCCTGGTATCCTGGTCAGGAAGGTGGTACTGCCGTTGCCGATGTGCTCTTTGGCGATTATAACCCTGCAGGAAAACTGCCCGTCACCTTCTATAAGTCGAGCGACCAGCTGCCCGACTATGAGGACTATTCCATGAAGGGACGCACCTACCGCTACTTCAGCGATGCCCTCTTCCCCTTCGGCTATGGACTGAGCTATACCAGTTTCTCAGTTGATAATGGACAGGTGAAGGTTGATAACAGTGGCAACGGTACGCTGACTGTCGACGTGAAGAATACGGGCAGTCGTGATGGCGATGAAATAGTTCAGCTTTATATCCGTGACCTTCAGGATCCCGATGGTCCTCTGAAATCACTCCGAGGCTTCCAGCGCGTCAATGTAAAGGCTGGACAGACCCAGAAAGTGACGTTCCAGCTTACACCGAAGTCGTTCGAGTTCTGGGATTCGCAGACCAATACCATGCGTGTCAAGCCTGGACGTTATCAACTGCTCTACGGTAATAGCTCAGCTGCCGACCACTTGAAGGGTTTGGAAGTGTCATTTTAGTGGGTTAGGCTGCATTACCCTGAGAGGTTGTGATGTTTAAGCAGGGTAAACTCTTCATATACCAGCCACTCTGAAGATGGCTGGTGGTGACAAACGGCTGAATTCTCGAGAGAATTCAGCCGTTTACCCGTACTAAAGTGTTGCTTTGCCCGCCATTTAGCGCTGAATTCTCTAGAGAATTTACCTGCAAGTGGCGCGTTCTTCCTCAGAAACTTCGGTACTTCATCGGACTTTAAAGGGGGTAAAAAGTCGTTTTTCTGCCCATTTTCTGGTTGTGTACGGACACACCTGACACCCTCCTGTCACCCTTGTCACCCTCAAAAATGGGTGCAAATGCCCTGTATATCGGTGTTCTGTCACCCTGTCACCCTAAAACGCAAAAATCTCTGTATATTGAAAGATGCCGCGTCATCACGACGCAGCATCTCCTTCTTCCTATTTAATAACGTGTTTTTGTATACACATTATTTCTGTTATAATACCAGTAAGTAGATTTAACTTTACACGTGGGTTAGAAGGCCCGACTGAATTCTTCGACGCTGATGTGGACAGGTTCAACCATGAACTCCTGGCGATTTATAGTTATCTTTGTCGCGCCGGCTTCCATGTGCCATGGATTATCCCCCTTCGTCGTAAGTCCAGGATCCCCCCCCTTCCAGGTAAGGCTTCTTGATATACCTTATTCATAATATAATATGTCGCTACTGGAAAAATGACAATGTGAGATTATTTGATCAAATCAAGTACAGAACCCTGGCAAACTTAGTCAATAAAATTATAACCACTCAGATTTAAGCCTACAGATAATTTTACAAAAATTGGAAGTTGATATGATGGAATTTGAGAAGAAACGATGTCTCAATTAACGTTTAAAAACGTATCGGAATCCTTTGTTTTGCCGTTTCATCTACTTTTCTTTCTATAATCAAATGTAGTTTATATGTGGCATTTGAGGGGATTTGTGACATAAAGAAAAACTTTTGGCACATACAGAAAAGCTCTTATAATATATTTATGATAATTTTGCGGTCGAAAACTAAAACCATAAGTATAAAATGAACTATAAAAACAATACGCGGATACATTCTCCGTCTTTTGCATATTTCACGCGAAAGTATGAAATTATTGTTCAGTGTGTAGAATTTTAAAACTTTTAAACAATTTATTTATTAACTTAAACTTATCTAAAATGCGAAAACTTGAAAAGTTGGGAACTTGGAGCAGGTCGCTCCTCATTCTTTCCATTCTTTGCTTTTTTGCCATCTGTGCTAAGGCTCAGACAGTGTCAGGTGTCGTAAATGACGAAGCAGGCGAACCGGTTATCGGTGCCACTGTTAAAGTACAGGGTACCAATGAAGGTGCGGTTACCGATTTTAACGGTAAATTTACCGTCAAGGCTGCCTCAAATGCTACACTGACTATTTCTTCTGTGGGCTATACGACCCAGAAGGTTAATGTAGGTGGAAAAAGCAACGTTACCATTACTCTGGCGGAGGACAACACTACGCTGGAAGACGTGGTTGTAATCGGTTACGGTGTCCAGAAGAAAAAGCTGGTTACCGGTGCTACTGTTCAGGTGAAAGGTGATGAAATCGCTAAGCTGAACACTACTAACGCTCTCGAAGCTATGCAGTCGAGCACGCCTGGTGTACAGATTACCAGTTCATCTACACAGCCTGGTAAGGGTTACAAAGTTTACATCCGTGGTATCGGCACTATTGGCGATGCTCAACCTCTTTATGTAATTGACGGTGTAGCTGGCGGTAACCTTGACGGCATTAACCCGAACGATATCGAGAGCATCGATGTGCTGAAAGATGCTGCATCGGCTGCCATCTATGGTTCACGTGCTGCTAACGGCGTTATCCTCGTTACTACTAAGCAGGGTAAGGCTGGCAAGATGGAAATCAGCTACAATGGCGCATTTGGTTGGTCTAACGTCTACAAGCGTCCTCAGATGCTCAATGCCCAGCAGTTCATGACTATCATGGACGAGTATAGCTTTAATACATCAGGTCAGAAAGTTAATTTTACGGATTATGTCCCACAGGCAATCGTCGAGAAGGTTGCTAAGGGCTGGGAAGGTACTGATTGGTGGGGTGAATTCGAAAACAAGAATGCTCTTCAGCAGAATCATTCTGTGACCCTGACTGGTGGTTCCGACCGCAGTAAGTTCGCCATGTCATATACCTATACTGGTAACGAAGGCGTAATGGGTGCTGGTCAGGCTTCTTACTACAAGCGCCATACCATCCGCCTCAACAGCGACCATGTGCTTTTGAAGGCTAAGGATTTTGATGCTATCACTATTGGTGAGAACATTTCTATTGGTTATAGCAGAAATCACGACTTGGCAGAGGATGGCATGTATTGGAGCTACATCCACAGTTTGCTCCAGACGAACCCTCTCGTACCTATGTATGATGATAATGGTGAGCTTTATACTTATACTAAGGATGGAAATAAATTTGATGAAGCAGGCAATCCTATTAAGGGTACAAAGTGGAATGACTATTGGTTCAACAACCCATACGAAGCTCTTTCAAAGGGTGGTTGGAATTCTATGGCAGAAAGCCGCAACATCAACACTGCTGCTACCGCATTTATTACCATCCAGCCGATTAAGGGCCTGAGGTTCCGCTCTCAGTTCAGCTACAACTGGGGTTCTGGTGCATATCGCAATTTTAGTGTGCCACGTTCTCCTTCTGCAGGTTCAGGTACTGTGTCGACATACGGTGTTAATCAAAGTGCTTGGATAAATACTAGCTGGTCTGTTAACAATACTCTGACGTATGACCTTCCTATTATCTCAGGCCATAAAATCAGTGCCATGGTCGGTCAGGAGTATCAGAGCACTGCTTGGAGCACAAACCTCAGTGGCTCGAACTCAGTTAACGAAGGCTCGCAATATGCTACCCTCAAGGATTGGAAATCTGCATACCTGAAGAATTTCAGCACAGACCTCAGCAATGCTACTCTTAGTGGTTATCCGAACGATGAAGAGTATCTCGCATCATGGTTCGGTCGTTTGACTTGGGACTACAATGAGAAGTATATGGCTACCTTTACCATGCGTTACGACGGATCAAGTATCTTCAACGATGGTCAACGTTGGGGTACCTTCCCCTCTGTGTCAGCAGGTTGGGTTATCAGCAATGAGAGCTTTATGGAGAGCACCAAGAGCTGGCTGGACTTCTTGAAGATCCGTGCAAGCTGGGGTCAGAATGGTAACAACCGTATTGCCAAGTACCAGTATCTGGCAACAATTGCCCAGTCTGGTAGTTCAGGTGATAGCGGTTATAAGTTCAGCGACAGCATGGATGTCACCTTGAATGGTAAACCTAATACAGGTGCCTACGCCAATATCGTACCTAACCCCGATGTTACATGGGAGACATCCGAGCAGCTTGACCTTGGTTTCGATGCTCGTTTCCTCAATAGCCGTTTGGGTCTGACCTTCGACTGGTATAAGAAGACCACAAAGGACTGGCTCATCGTAGCTCCGCGTATTGCCATCGAGGGTACTAACCCCGCATACATCAATGGTGGTGACGTTGAGAATAAGGGTGTTGAAATCGCTCTTACTTGGAACGATAAAATTGGAGACTTCGGCTACAACGTTGGCGTGAACTTTGCTACCAACAAGAACGAGGTTACTCGTATTGCTAACGAGACTGGCCACATCAATGGTGCTGGCAGTGTGCTCTCACAGGGTACAGAGTATATCTACCGTGCTGAGATTGGCAAGCCCATCGGTTACTTCTATGGCATGTCGTACAGCGGCATCTGGCAGAATCAGCAGCAGATTGATGATGCCCGCAAGGCTGGTAAGGCCGTTCTTGACAACGCACAGCCTGGTGACTGCATCTGGGACGACTATAATGGTGATGGCGTGATTACCTACGCAGAAGCTAAAGACGCAGACGGTAATGATATTTGCGACCGTCATGAGATTGGTAATCCTAACCCCGATGTCACCCTCGGTATTAACCTTGGTCTTACTTGGAAGGGTCTTGACTTTGCTATCAACGGTGCAGGTGCATTTGGTCAGCAGATCATGCGTTCTTACCGTTCATTCAGTGACTCATGGTGGCACAACTACGATACAACTATCCTGAATCGTTGGACTGGTGAAGGTACCTCTAACGACCAGCCACGTATTTCTGGTACTGGTCATGCTAATACTAACTATGTATCTACACGATACATGGAGGATGCTGACTACTTCAAGATCAAGACCGTTACGCTCGGTTACGACTTCAAGAATCTTTGGAAGGGTTGCCCGTTCCAGCAGCTCCGTCTCTATGTACAGGCTCAGAACCTCCTTACTATCACCGGCTACACTGGCCTTGATCCTGAGGTCGGTAATGCTGCTGGTGGTGACAGTTGGGCTTCTGGTATTGACCTGGGTCTCTACCCGCCATCTCGTACTTATCTTGTTGGCGCAAGTATTAAGTTCTAAGATTGAAAAATTGAAGAATTGAAAAATTGAAGAATTAAAATTATGAAGAAATATATTTTATCATCGTTAGCTGTCTTGTCAGCAGCAACTATGTTTACATCCTGTAACGACATGCTGGACACCGATCCGCGTGTTACAGATGCTACCCAAGCTACTTTCCCAGGTAAGATTGGAGATGTTGAGGCATTGAATACTGCAACCTATAGTATCATGAATACAATGGGTGGTGGAGATGCTGACACACAGAATCCTTTCTATTGGTGGGAAGTCATGTCGGACAACTGCTATGGTTCAGGTGGCTTGCAGGACAACAAGGTTAAGGCTATGCATCATCTCGTTGAGATGAACGTAAATCAATATGAGCAGGCGTTTGTCCTTCTTTATGGCGGCATTAACCGTGCTAACAACCAGATTGAAACAATCGACAACGTTGATTGGAAAGGTAATACGACAAAGCGTAATCAGCTTCTTGGTGAGGGTTACTTCATGCGTGCTCTCTACACTCTCTGGCTCACACAGTTGTTTGGTGATGTGCCTTTGATTACTTCTACCACTATTACTGAGGATATGAAGGCTGAGGCAGATGCTGAGACAAAAATCTATCCTCAGATTCTTTCAGACTTAGTATCTGCTAAAAATCTCATGGGCACAGAGAAAAGTTCAGGTCATGCTAACAAGTACGTTGCTGAGGCTTTCCTTGCTCGTGCATATATGTTCTGGGCTGGCTTCTATAAAAAGGTCGGTGAGTTGGCTAGCGGCTCTGCTCCTGCCATTGATCTTGTCAAACAGGAGGGCTGCGAGTCTGCTACTCTTTCTCAGGCAGAAGTGGTTAACGGCCTTAGGGACGTCGTCTCCTCTGGTGCTTACAAGCTTCTTGAAGACTACCGTTCACTCTGGCAGTATTCTAATAGCTTGCTTTGGAAAGAGGCCCAAGACGAAGAAGGCCATGCCTATGCTTTCATCAAGGACATGAAAGAGGAGAACTGCTTCGACAAACCCGGTATGGGTAACGGTAACGATGAGGAACTCTTCCAGATTCAGTTCATGAATGCTTCTAGTTGGGGTATCAATGGCGCCATTGAAAATGGTGGTACTTACTCTACAGCTCGTATGTATTGCAACTATCTTTCCTGCTGGTGGGGTCTCCGTGTAAACGGTAACAATGGTAACCGTGATTTCACATATCCGTTTATGCAGGGCTGGGGCCAGGGAACTCCTTCATGCAATATTTGGGACGACTGGACTGCTGCTGAGAATAATCAGGCTAATCCTTATACGGATATCCGTAAGCTTGGCTCATTGATTGACTGCGATACCGAGTTTGGTGGTAAATATTCCTACGTGAAGGACGACTGCGAGGAGTCTGGCTATGCTTGTAAGAAATGGTGCGGTGTAACGCTTGATGCTTTGACAGGTGATACTCCTTGGTGGCACGCTGTTAATGCGGAATTCAAGGGCACGCTTGATAACCCCATGCAGGGTGAGCACTTCGAGGATTTCTACCTGATGCGTTATGCTGACGTTCTCTTGATGTTGACCGAGCTTACAGGTGATCCCTCTTTCATGAACCAGGTTCAGGCTCGTGCAGGTGTTCCTCAGACAGCTTACTCACTGAAAGCTGTTCAGGACGAGCGTCGCTGGGAGTTTGCCTTCGAGGGACTTCGTTTTAACGATATGCGCCGTTGGTCAGGTAAAGATGGTGGTGAGTCTTGCTACGCTGCTAGGGCTCTTCAGGCTCAGGCTGGCAAGCAGGTCGTTGTCAAGGGTAATGTTGCAAACAAGGTCGCTATGAAGCACATGACTTGCTCATGGGCTAAGCGTTATGCCGATACTGATGGTTTCTTGTCAAAGCCACAGTCACAGATTACTCTGATGAATGGTAATCTCAAGCAGAACAAAGGCTGGGATGCCGCCAATGCTGAAACACAGTATGTTGATCTCTATAATTAACCAAATAATTAGATGTTTAATATGAAAAAGATATTTTTGTTTTTTGCCGCAGCATGTGTCTTTGTAGCTTGCGATCCTACTCATGAGGATATCAGCAATGGCGGGCACATCAGTGCTGAAGAACTCCGTGCGAATACCACTGTTACTGTTGACAAGGCAGAGAATGGCCAGAATGGTAACGTTATTACCTGTAAGACCTCAGCACCAGTCAATGCAAAGTGGAATATCGGTGGCAAGGATCTCCTTGGCAACTATGCATGGAAGAAGATGAAGGTAGGCGAGCATAAAGTTTACATTGATGCTCTTTGTGCCGATGGCACCTTGCTAAAAGATAGTTTTGTGGTGAAGTGTGAGACTATCACTAACGCACTCGAGAAGCACTATATCTATGGTGAGAATCCTGCTGCCCAGCCTCCTTTCAAACCAGCAGCTTGGAATGCAGCTTGCATGCGCTTCAGTGACAATGAAGGTAAGTTCGTTGATATTAATGGCAACGAAGGCTTCCTGCCCTATCTTTCTGATGAAGTGTACTGGGGCTTCAAGACCCTTATCTTCGACATTTCAGAAGCTACACCAGATTGTGCTGGTCGCATCATGAATGGTTGGTGGTCTGCTCGTTACGATGGCGAACAGGATGTTCATTGGACTAACGGTCTCTGGGAACTTCCACTCACCGAGGCTATTGCAAAGGACTGCGCTCGTGGTAACGGTGGTAGTGGTAAGGACCTCGACATCATGGTTACCTCAGGTAGCATGCAAGTTAACGCTATCTATTATGAGGAATAATCATTCCTGAAAGTATCAATAATAAGGCTGGCTCAATCAAATGAGTCAGCCTTTTTTCTTTGTTGTTTGGCAAGGGTCTCCAGATAGTTTACGGGGGCATCTGCAAAAGGCACTGCTTTTCGTTCAAAACCCGGCTCCTTTCGTTCAAAAGGCACCGCCTTTTGAACGAAACGCGATGCCTTTTGAAAAACACAGGCCATGGGATGTCTCATTTTCGTTTTTGTTTCATGACAGCCGTTTTTCCTATGGATTGGGAATCGCACTTTTTAACCGACACTTCCTACACTTCCAACACCCGATTAGGTGTAAGAAGTGTAGGAAGTGTCGGTTGTTTCCTTTAAGCTATACCATATGTAAAATCTGAACTATTATTTGGCCATCTGGTAGAAACTGCGTAGCTTTTGTTAATCATTTTAAAAAAATTGCCTTTGAGTAACTTACCTTTGGCTAACTTTTTGTATCTTTGCATCACACAATTTGTGTCACACCAAAAGTGTCATACTAAAAGTAAGATGGTAGAATGGTAAAAAAGAAACAAAAGCAACTGAGAAACCCCTTTGTTTATGAGGGCTACGTGGGACCTGACTATTTCTGTGACCGCACGGAGGAGATGGAGAAAGTGATATCTCATCTCCAAAACGGACGAAATCTGACGCTTGTTTCTCCTCGGAAAGTGGGGAAAACAGGTCTCATTAAACACGTCTTTCATCGGCTAAAACAAGAAAATGAAGACGTCGTATGTATCTACGTTGACATATTTCACACCCAGAACCAATATGAGTTAGTGCAGACATTGGGCAGAGCCATTGTTGAGGAGCGGCTGCTCGGCTCACGCGGTTCAATGGATAAGGTACTTAAATTCTTCAGTATGTGGCGTCCTACGGTCACTCCAGACCCTATTACCGGAATGCCCACCGTTTCTGTCAGCATTGAGCGCACACAAACAGAATATACGCTCAAGAGCATCTTTGAATATCTTGAGAGAAGCGAAAGAGAAGTGTACGTGGCTATCGATGAGTTCCAGACCGTGACAGAATATCCGGAGAAAGGTACCGAGGCCTTGTTGCGGTCGTATATACAGTTTGTCCATCATGCACACTTTATCTATGCTGGCAGTCGGCAGCACCTGTTGTACGAGATGTTTGGTTCGCCCCAACGCCCCTTCTATCAGAGTACGGCGATGCTGTCCCTTCATCCCCTGCATGAGGAGGTTTACTATGACTTTGCTGCCCGCTTCTTCAAGGCTCGTAACGGCGATTTCTCTGCAGATGTTTTCTGTCAGCTCTACAAGCAGTTCGACGGATATACCTGGTACATGCAATCCGTACTCAACCGGCTGTACGAACGTGAACGGAGTGTGACAGACTATCAGCAGGTGAACGAGGCTCTTCTCAGCATTCTCGCAGATAAGGCCAGCCAGTATGAGACATTCATGATGTTTTTGACCGACAATCAGAAGAGTCTCCTGAAGGCTGTGGCTATGGAAGGCATGGTTGCGCAGCCCCAGTCGCTTGCCTTTGCCATGAAGCATGCGCTTCCCAGTGCCAGCAGCATCAGGAAAGCCCTTGAAGTGCTGAAAGAAAAAGACGTGCTTTACCAGACCCCAGAGGGCTATATTGTCTATGACCGTTTTCTGGACTTATGGCTGAAGCGGACATTTGTGTGACTTTATTTGGCCATTTGGCAGAAAATGCTTAACTTTGTCGCCCAGAAACAAACAGCAGTAGAATGAATAAGAAAAGCAAGGTATCTGGTGCCATTCTCTATGGAAGCCTGTTGGCTTTCATGGGGTTTGTTATATACATATTATATATTAATCAAGAGGTGCTCTATACGGCACATGACCGTTCAGAATTCCTTTACGGTTCCCCTTTTTTCAACACGCTTATGTCAAGACCTTTCGGGTTGATGCAGTATGTTGGAGCTTGGCTGACGCAATTCTTCTATCATCCAGCCTTAGGCGCAACCATGTTGGGGTGTATTTGGCTCCTCATTTTCTTTGTGGGTAAAAAGGCATTTCGGTTAAAGAAAAGCGCCTCTGCACTGATGCTATTGCCAGTAGCTTGTCTTCTTACATCTGTTGTTGATTTAGGCTATTGGATTTATACCTTTACTATCAGAGGCTATTGGTTCTCTCAGTCCGTTGGTTTCTTAATCATGTTATTGCTTTTGTGGGGCGCACGTTGTACCCCACGCAGATGGCATTTCGTATGGTATATTTTGGGGTTCTTCCTCTTTCCTGTACTTGGCTGGTTTGCCATGCTTTTTGTTCTCTGTCTGGCGATTGTAGAGAGACCCACTTGGCGCGAATTACTGAGTATTGCCGTGCTTGTTTCAAGCGCTATTGTTTGGCATGCTTTGCTCTATTCAAATATGAAACTGGAAACAGTATTTTATGGCGGTTTTCCTCGTTTCGTCACACCATCAGACTTCAGCGAGTCTCTGTCAATTCCTTTCTGGGCGCTCGGTGGAGTATCCGTGCTGATTGCGATATGTGGCAGGTATTTGTCCAAATGGTTCGTTCCTGTGCTATGTACTGTTGTCGGTATTATTTTTACCATGTCGCTGATGTTCCAGGACCGTAACTATATCAACGAAATGCGCATGTCGCGCTATGCTTTTGATGACAACTGGAAAGAGGTGCTAAAGATGGCAGAAGAGAACAAGAAACCCACCAACACGATGATATTTCTCAAAAATGTTGCCTTGATGCACGAAGGCGGTTTGCTCGACCGTTCTTTTGCGATGGGTAATGAGGGAACCAGCATATACAATCCGGATTCCGTTCATGTAAGTTTTCTGGAAATAGCAGCGCCATTGACATATTACAACTATGGTATGTTTAACGAGGGGTTCCGCCTTAGTTTTGAATGTGCTGTCCAGTCAGGTTTTTCCCCTGTCTATCTGAAGATGCTTGCACGCTGTGCATACGCTAACGGTGAAGATCAGCTGGCCAATCGTTATATTGCTCAGCTTCACCACCATCCTTTCTATACCCACTGGAAGCCTGCGGCGGTGCCGGAAACAGTTTGTGAATTGCACAATTCCTACCCAGATGAAATTACTGGTGTAGAGAGTAGCGATGGCTATATTGTTACCAGCATCAGTCTGTGGTACGAATCGGATAGTAAGTTGGCTTCCGAACAGGCGTTGTTCTATTCTATGTTACGAAGAGATTCGCGTCGTTTCTGGGCTTCGTTCCGCAAATTTATCAAGTTGCACATGGGCGAGGCATTCCCTGTGCCTGTGGCTGAGGCCTACATCTTGTATATGGACAAAGCACCCGAAGAAAAACGTGTGATGATTCCTGTAAATGAGGATCTCTATGAACGATATAAGCGTTTCTGGGAAACGCTTGGGGAGTTGTTGCAGTTAGGCAAGAGTCGTGAAGAAGTTGCTGAGAGAATGCGCTCTAATTATGGCGATACTTATTGGTATTACAACCTCTTCAGCCGAAGAGTCTATTAATAAAGTTTACTTATCCTCGAAAATTATCCTATGCTAACAATGAAAAGAAATATACTGCACTGTTTTCAGATTTTGGCTGTTGCCTTGCTGCTGTTGTCATCATGTGCAAATCATCCCGATGTGCCATCTACAAGTCAAAAAGCGAATAGCCTACCAGCCATTTATCCCGATTATTGCAATGTCACTGTTCCTTGCAATATTGCGCCTCTCAACTTCATGCTCCCTGCTGACGAATTTCAGGAATGTGTGGCACGTCTTACCACCCCCGATGGACTGCAACAGACCTACGGTGATGGTCTAAAGGTGCAGATACCTGAGTCGGAATGGCATGCTATGCTTGGTGCCTCCAAGGGCAAGAGCATCAAAGTGGAGGTCTGGGGCCAGAAGCAGGGCGAATGGCTGTCGTTCAGCCCGTTTGAGATACATGTCGCCACAGAACCTATCGACGAGTATATTTCCTATCGTCTTATTGAACCGACATACGTTGCATGGAGCTATATGGAGATAGCCCAGCGCAACCTTTCCTCGTTTGAAGAATCACAGATTTTCAACAATGAGGTGACTTGTGTTGACAGAGAAAAAGGCCAGTGTCTGAATTGTCACAGTTATCAGAACTATAAGACCGACAACATGCTCTTCCATGTGCGCCTCTCCAATGCCGGTACTATTATCGTGAACGACGGCAAGGTCTCGAAGGTCAATCTAAAACGCGACTACACCATCTCGTCGGGTGTCTATCCATCGTGGCATCCAACTGAAAAGCTCATCGCCTTCTCGACAGATTTGACCCGCCAGGCCTTCCATACACAGAATCATAATAAGATTGAGGTTTATGATGAAGGCAGCGATCTGATACTCTATGATGTAGAGACCGACTCAGTGAGCGTTGTCAGCAACGACTCCACACTGTTGGAGGTCTATCCTACCTGGTCGCCTGATGGCAAGTTCCTGTATTATTGCAAGACCGTTCCGCTGCCAGAGGAGATGCATGACAAGGATATCAGAACAACTTTTCCCAAAATACAATACAATTTGTATCGCCGTTCGTTCGATGTGAAATCTCATGACTTTGGTGAGGAGGAATTGGTTTATGATGCTGTGTCGCAGGATAAGAGTGCAACGTTGCCACGTATCAGTCCCGATGGTCGTTATCTGATGTTTGCCGAAGGCCGGTATGGTTGTTTCCATAGCCGTCATGAAGAAGCCGACATCGTTTGTATACCGTTACGTGAGGATTCTGCTCTCGTTGAGAAAAGCGCTGCCCTCGATTTTACCCCAGTGAACAGCGATGGCTATTCAGAAAGCTATCCCACATGGTCGAGTAACGGACATTGGATTATGGTAGCCAGCCGTCGTGATGATGGAAACTACAGTCGTGTCTTTTTTGCCTATTTCAATAACGGGAAAGCCGAAAAAGCCTTTATGCTGCCGCAGGAAGACCCTGAGCATAATACCTTCCTCCTGAAAAGCTACAACCGTCCGGAGTTCATGGTTGAACCTGTTCGTATCAGCGTCGATGAGTTTAGTAAGGTGTTTGATAAATAATACAAATGAAGCATATTCATCTTTTATACACCTTGTTATTCGGCGTGGCAGTCCTGCTCTTTTTCGGCATGGCCTATCCACATCATCTGCATTATCAGGAGCAGTACCAGCTGTTCCTCTTCGATAGCACCTATGTGTGGGATATCATCCGTCTGCCCGGTGGCATTGCCGACTTGCTGGGCCGCTTCTGTACCCAGTTCTTCCTTTTTGCTTGGGTGGGAGCACTCATTATTGCGCTTCTGCTTTCGGCAGTACAGCTCTTGACGCTACGGCTCATTTCCGTTTCAGGTAATGGGGCAGGGGTAAGGGCTGTATTCCATGGCCTGAGTTTCGTACCTTCGTTCCTGCTTTGGCTTTTTCTGCTTGATGAGAATGCACTCTTAGGTGGTGTCTGGGCGGTTTTGCTCACGCTGCTCGCCTTATGGCTTTTCGTTAAATTGCCAAAAGGTTGGGTGCGACGCATCGTAATAATCGTCACCATTCCTATATTATATTGGATGGTAGGCCCTAACTGGAACGGTAGTCATTATCATCGCTACCCCACGGTCTTCCCAACGTTGCTCTATGCAGCCTGGTTGACTGCCGTCGCCCTCCCACTTCTCCTAAGTATAAAACGAAAAGTGAAGAGCGAAAAAAATCTTTCCAAGCAAAGCGACCGAGGTCGAGCGGCTTCCGCCGTTCCTGCATCAGCCTCAACGGGAAGGCGGCAGCAGATTCTTCACTTTTCACTCTTCACTTTTACCTTCATCATCATGATGATGCTCGTCTGGAAAAATGCTAACTTCAAGGCTGAGAAAGTGATGCAGTACGACTTCATGGCCTGTCACCAGCAGTGGAACCGCATTCTCCAGACCGTTAATGCTGAAAAACCTAACAACCAGATAGGCGTGACGGTCCAGAATCTTGCCTTGGGCATGCGTGGCATGCTCTCTGAGCGCCTGTTCGACTATCACCAGAACGGCCTTTTGGGCCTTTTGCCTGATGTTGAGCGTGACGCTACCAGTCCAATGCCTACCGCCGAGGCCTTCTATCAGTTGGGCATGATCTATGTCGCCCAGCGAACGGTGTTCGAGGCTCAGGAGTCGATTCTCGACTTCCAAAAGAGTGGCCGGTGCTACAAGCGGTTAGCACAGACCAATTTGATTCTCGGCAGCTACGAAGTGGCCCGAAAGTATCTTACGGCGCTGCAAAAGACCCTCTTCTATCGCGACTGGGCCAATGAGACACTACCGTTGTTGGGCAATGAAGAGGCCATCGCCAAGCATCCAGAGTACGGACGTCTGCGCCAGTTCGTTTGCTCCGACGACTATTACTTCAGCGACCACGTGACCTCTGACATGCTTGAACGTCTCTTCCTCTGTAATACCGAGAATCGCCTGGCTTTCGAATACCTGAAGGCCTATTATATGCTGACGGGCGACCGCGAGAACTATGCTAAACTACTTCTTCACCTCCAAAAACTTAAGCAATGAGACGCATTCTCACCTTTTACATTTTTCTCATTTCACTGTTGTTCGCTGCCTGCACTGAAACAGTCAGCGATGCAAAACAGGAAGCCGCTCAACCTCAGATCTATCCCGACTACGTCGGGGTCACCATACCCGTGAACATTGCGCCTTTAAACTTCAGCATGGCCGATGAGCAGGCGCTGTGTATCGATGCCGTCATTACCGATAACCACGGCAACAGCCTGCATAGCCAGGGTGAGGCCGTTGACTTCGACCTTGACGACTGGCATACGCTGCTTGGTCAGAACCGTGGCGACTCGCTCAACATCACTGTTTCGGCCAAGTACGATGACGGCTGGCACACCTACAGTCCTTTCTCCATCTACGTTAGCCTCGACAGCATAGACTACGGCATCTGCTACCGTCTTATTGAGCCCGGCTACGAGGTGTGGAGCAAGATGGGCATCTACGAACGCGATCTTTCCACCTTTGACGAGCGTCCGCTTATCGAGAACACTCAGTTCGAGGGCTGCGTCAACTGCCATAGCTTCAACCGTGGCAACCCTGCCGACATGAGCCTTCATATTCGTGGACCTCATGGTGCCACCCTGCTGCGGCAGAACGGTGGTCCCTTCACCGCCTACAACACCAAGACTGATCAGACGCTTGGCCTCTGTGTCTATCCTTACTGGCATCCCTCGGGCCGCTATGTAGCTTATTCCACTAACGCTACGAGCCAGCTCTTCCACAATGCCCATCCCAATCGTATTGAGGTCTTCGACACCGCCTCCGACCTCCAAGTCTACGATGTCGAGAAGAACGAGCTGTTGCTCTCGCCCCTGCTCAAGCAAGACTCCGTCTTTGAGACCTTTCCTGTTTTCTCGCCCGACGGACGCTCCCTCTATTTCTGTGCAGCGATGGGACATCCTCTCGAGTTGAAAGGTTCAGGAAATGGACTCGACTCCCTCCACTATAGCCTATGCCGCATCGACTTCGACCCTGCAACAGGCACTTTTGGTAACCAAGTCGACACCATCGTCTGTGCCTCAGCTTCCTCCACATGGGGAGATCGGAAGGGGGCTTCCGTTTCCTTCCCCCGTCCCTCCTACGACGGCCGTTTTCTTTGCTACACGCTCTCCGACTACGGACAGTTCAGCATCTGGCACCATGAGGCCGACCTCTGGCTGCTTGACCTTGCTACGGGCGAGAGCCGTCCCATGACTGAGGCAAACTCCCCCGACACCGAGTCGTTCCACAACTGGAGCACCAACTCGCGCTGGCTCGTGCTGAGCTCACGTCGTGACGACGGCTTGTATACGCGTCCCTATTTCTGTCACGTCGACACAGCGGGCGTTGTCACCAAGGCCTTCATGCTGCCGCAGCGCAATCCGCGCCGCTTCTATCGCGATAGGTTCTTCTCCTTCAATGTGCCCGATTTCATCATCGCCCCTACGCACTTCGATGGTCGTCAGGCCAGCCGTCTCATCAACGACGAGTCACGCAAGGACTTTGGCGTTCGCCAGCAATAAACAGAAAAACGTTCGTTTCTTTCAGAAATAATGCGTATCTTTGCACGCAGAAACCCCAAAACAAATAAAAACTATGAAAATGAAGACTTTACTACTGGCCCTGTTGGTGCCCGTTTGCACCATGGCTCAAAACCCGTTCGGTCGGAGAACCCCTCCCGCCGAGGTCAATCAGGAAACCCAGCCCAAGGTGGTTGAGAACATCCAGAACCCCATGTTGTGGGCCGATGTGCCCGACCCCGATGTCATCCGCGTTGGCGACACCTTCTACCTCGTCTCCACCACCATGCACCTCATGCCAGGAGCACCTGTCATGGCCTCCAAGGACCTGAAGAACTGGGAGACTGTGGGCTATATCTTCGACAAACTGACTGACTCTCCGAAGTACGACCTTCAGGAGGGCACCGTCTACGGACGTGGTCAATGGGCCACTTCACTGAAATACCACGACGGCAAGTTCTGGGCACTCCTCGCCCCAAACGAGCAGGGGCCCATGGGCGATACCTATATCTTCACTGCTCCTAAGGCTGAGGGTCCGTGGACCATCCACTCGCGTCTGCGCCACTTCCATGACGCCACTCTGTTCTTCGACGACGATGGCACACCCTACGTGTTCTTCGGTACTGGTGAGATGTGCCAGCTCACCCGCGACCTCAAAGGTGTTGTCGAGGGTAGTCTGCGCCATTACTTCCAGCGCGAGGCCGATGAACGTGGTCTTTTAGAGGGCACCCGCGTCATCAAGCACCGCGGCACCTACTACGCCCAGCTCATCAGTCATGTCTATGCACCCGGCCGTCATCGCCGTGAGGTGTGCTATCGTACCAAGGACCTCAACGGCACCTGGGAGAAGAACGTCATCCTTGAGAGCGACTTCGGCGGCTTCTCCTATCTGGCACAAGGCACCATCGTTGACACCGAGGATGGTGACTGGTATGGCATCATGTTCCAGGATCGTGGCGGCGTGGGCCGTGTGCTCACTCTGTCGCCCGTGCGCTGGATTGACGGTTGGCCGATGCTCGGTGACGAGAACGGAAAAGTGCCCGACACCATGCGCCCCTATAAAAGTGGTGAGCCCACGAAGGAAATCGTGTGCTCCGACGATTTCACATCGTCTAAACTCGGCCTCCACTGGCAATGGAACCACAACCCCATCGACAATGCCTGGAGCCTCACCGAGCGTCCTGGCTTTCTGCGCTTGAAGACCAACCGTGTGGTCCCCAACCTCTACTTGGCACCTAACACGCTGACGCAGCGCATGTTCGGCCCCACCTGCAGTGCCGTGGTCTGCATCGACTATTCCAAGATGAAGGACGGTGATTGTGCCGGCTTCTGTGCTTTCAATGGCGACACTGGTGCCCTCACTATCAAGTGTATGGGTAAGACGTTCTATTTGGAGATGAGCGAACAAAAGGTCAGCCTCACCGATCGCGAGAAGGCCGTCACTAACGTGGAAGACAAGATGATTGAGGGTGTAGCCCTCAGCAAGCTCTCGCCTAAGTCGAAGAAAATCTGGCTGCGCATCGACGGCGATTTCCAGCCCGGCCATAACGACGCTGCCAACTTCTTCTACAGCTTCGATGGTCAGGAGTGGAAGCAGATAGGTACCAAGAACTACCGCTGCATCTTCGACTATCGTCGCTTCTTCATGGGTTCCAAGTATGCTATCTTCAACTATGCCACCAAGAAATCAGGTGGCTACATCGACGTCGATGACTTCCGACTGCTATAACTCATTACAAGGAAAACGCATTGCGGTGCTGCTGTCGGGAGGCGTCGACAGCAGTGTCGTTGTCTATGAGCTTGTGCGTCAGGGGCTCCATCCCGATTGTTTCTATATCAGGATAGGTGCCACCCCCGACTCCTCCGAAGCTGGGGAGAATGGATGGGACTGCACCGCTGAGGAAGACATGGAGATGGCCACTGCCGTCGCCGCTAAGTATGGCTGCCACTTAGAGCTCGTCGACTGTCACCGTGAATACTGGGACCAGGTCACCCGCTATACTATAGATAAGGTACGCGCGGGACTCACTCCCAACCCCGATGTCATGTGTAACCGCCTCATCAAGTTCGGAGCCTTCCACGAGAAGCGCGGACACGACTACGACTTGATAGCCACAGGGCATTATGCGCAGAAAGAATGGGAAGCCCCCTCCAACCTCCCCCAATTGGGGGAGGGGAGGATGCTTCCGTGGTTGTGCACCTCGCCCGACCCAGTGAAGGACCAGACCGATTTCTTGGCACAGATTTACGACTGGCAGCTTGCCAAGGCCCTGTTCCCTATAGGCCATTATGTCAAGGACGAGGTACGTCAAATAGCTGAGCGTGAGCACCTTGTCAGTGCTCACCGTAAGGATTCTCAAGGCATTTGTTTCCTTGGTAAGATCAATTATAACGACTACATCCGCCACTACCTTGGCGAGCAGCCCGGCGATGTCGTTGAGTTAGAGACCGGCCGCATTATCGGTCATCATCGTGGCTTGTGGTTTCATACCATTGGGCAACGCAAAGGCATGGGGTTCGGCGGAGGGCCTTGGTTTGTCGTGAAGAAAGACGTAGCGCTCAACATCCTCTATGTCAGCCACGGCTACGACCCTCAGACCGCCTATTGTCAGCATTTCCCCATCTGCGACATGCACTGGCTCACCATGCCTATGGATCATGTCACCGATGTCACCATCAAGATACGTCACACCCCAGGTTATCTCCCTGCCCGTCTTGAAAAGCTTCCTGCCGACGGCTGTTTCCTAATCCACGCCCAGCAGCCCATCCATGGTGTGGCACCTGGCCAGTTCTGTGTCATCTACGATGCCAACCACCATCGCTGCTACGGCTCTGGCGAAATCACCGTTTAACTCTGCAATATTAAACTTCTCATCCAACTATTTACCCGTCTGCTACTGCGGTTCCAGTCCCTGTTCCATCAATCTTGAGTTGGCTGTAGTCTTCGTGCCGAGAATCATGTCGACAATAATACCGATGTCGGTTACTGTGATGGAACCGTCGCCGTTGGCATCAGCACCATATTTCGAGAAGCCGCCAGTGTTGTTCAGTTTCAGGATATCGTTCACCACCACTGCAATGTCGGTCACCGATACGCTGCGGTCGGCATTAGCATCACCACGCTTGTACTTACTCGTGATGTTCACAGGCAGCACATTGTTCGACGGCCGCACGTCGGTGAGCACCTTCGAGTCTTCCATTGGTGTGGAGCGCAAGTAGAGTGTACGCTCACCGTCTATTAGGTCTGAAGTCAGGGTAATAATCTTTACCTTGTTCTGCTTGGTATCGGTGTCATAGAGGTCGGCTTTGTCCACCGTCACTTCCGTAGTGCCGGTAGCTTTCTCGGTAGCCAGAGGCGAGTCATAGAGTCCCACCTTGACGCTTATATCCTCAGCCAGCGGTAGCAGCGAAGCGTTGTTCACCTCGGCTACGATGGTTGTCTTGTCACCCACGGTTTTCTTGCTCAGCACCTTCAGCGCCATATCCACCTGGCGCACGTTCAACTGTGTGCCGCTCTGCTGGATGCGGCGTGGACGGGCAGCCATGACCTTGCGGCGCGACCTCAGTTCGTTGCTGTTGCCACGGATGAAGTTGGCAGTCACATCATACTGGATGGTGCCGTCGAAGTCGTCGGTAACAGGATAGTAGACTGTCAGGTCAGTGGTTTCCTGTGGCATCAGCAGCATTTGGTGGTAAGTGGTCTGGTCACCCATGGTCACGTCGATACTCTCGATAGGCTCGAAACCATTATTGGCCACGGTGATGGTGACGGGCACCTGCCGGTTGTCGTTTACCTCGTAGGCATTGAAGCTTATCTTGTGGTCTATAGCGTTGGTAAAGGTCACTGGTGTCTCCAGTACGGCAGCACCATCCTGCTCGTTGGTCACGCAGTAGGCCACTTTCATATCAAGGCCATCCAGGTAGCCGTCCATCGATGCGAGGCTCACGTCGTCGGGTATGGTGGCAATCTCTACGGGGGCTGAGAAGTAGAGCTGTTTTTCGTGGCTGCACAGCTTTGAGGCGTAAAGGCGGTTCTTGATGGTAACCGTCTGTGTACCGTCGCTGTTATCCGTCGCCTCTTGGTCGCTCTGGCTCCATATCAGTGCAACATCCTCCAGGTCTTGAGCGTCCTTATCCAGCACCAGCTTGTAGTCGTTGATCATGCGGTTCTTCATTCCCAATGATCCAGAGACCTTGCCATTGGGATTTCCATTCGTGTCGACGGTGGTGAGCACGATGTCGCGTCCGTCCTCCTTCTGCTGCAGGTAAGCCACGAGGTTGGCTGTTTTTCCATCGTTTGTCACTTGCACCATCTGGGGCTTGCTACCCTCCGTCTGGGTATAGTGCATTCGTACCTTGTTGTCCTGTCTGTCGACGGTCAGGTAGACTATTCTGGCCGACTTCTCGGCATTGTTGATGTCCTGCTTCAAGGTCATCACCACCAGCACGTCGCCGTTTGGCGCGAGCGTCATCTGGTAGTCAATGGGTACGCAGCGGCGGTTCAGTCGCAAGATCTCAATGGGCTCATCACGCTCATCACCCCAAACGTCCCAAAGGTCACCCCAGCTTCGTCTCAGCATGAGGCTGCCGTCGATGTAGCGTTCACCCTCGTCGTTGAACATGGCCTTTCCCTGCTGCCAGATGACGGCCATTCCGTTGGTAGAAGAAGCTACGGCCGGCAACACACAGGCGCTACCGTCCATCGAGCCTATGGTTGTTTGCTGCCAGTCGCCTTCTCCCTTGTCGCGCCAGGCTACATGTATCTCGCTCATCTCACTCACGGCCTTTATCTGTTCGGGCGTATCCACCGTTTCCAGCGCCTCGCTGTTGATGGGCTTGCTGAGTTGCTCAAAGGCCACAACCTCTCTGCCTACTCCGTGGTAGTCGACCGCAAAGTTATACATCGGAGCATTAACGCCCGTATTAATGAAGTCTGACTTACTGCCATCGCTGAACACTTGCAGTCGATCGTCGTTGTAATCGTCGTAGTCCTTATGGTTGTCGAACAGCAACGACGTACCGCCATACAAATAGGTGGGTTGTGCCATACCGTTCACATTACTTATAATAGGACTACCGAGGTCGGCGATGACCTTCCGACGCAGTTTTTTGTAGCTCTTCGTCACATCCTGACGGCTGTATGAGAAGATGGGCTCCTGGTTTGACGGATGGAAGGGGTTTGATGCGTTGTTAGGCGTCAGCCATGTCTTCGTGGCATCAAGGATGGTCCAGCTCTTCTTGGACTTGAAGAACAGGAATCGTGCCTCGGCAAAAGCCTCCATCTTGGCCCGCAGGGTGGTCTTGGCACCTGTCTTGTGGTTACCGTCACTATAAGAGAACACCGTGCGGTTGTTGACGTCGATGCTGGCACCTCCGCGTACACCAGCCTTTGCCTTGGCAATCCAGATGTCGATGCCTCCGTAGGCCCAGGCGCACACTTTCAGGCGGCACTGGTTGTCGATGACGAAGTCAATCTTCGGCAGTGAGGCTACATCGCCCTGAGCCGCCGCGTGGTTGACAAGTGCCATCGTCATGGCAATCTTCGCGTCTACAGACATGCCGAATCCTCCGATGAAGAAACTGACGTTGGCCGACGCCTTGGCCGATGCCTCAAAGGTCAGTCCTCCGTCGTAGAAGTTGATGTCGAGCTTCCCCGTCTCGGGGTTGACATGTCCGATGCCGCTGAGGAATCCCTTGATGCCGCAGAAGGCTGACGGGAATCGTGGGATATCGTCGAAGAAGTCGTCATTGAGCGGCTTGGCCGTGTTCACGGCGTCCATGCATGCCTTGAACTGCTCGTCGAAGTAGTTCAGGTTGTCCAGTTTGTCCAGTGCATTCATGACGGGACCTGTAGGCAGGAAGTTCACCTCGCAGGCAGCACGTACCAGGAAGTAGTCGCCGTCGCGCTCAATGTTCACCGTGAAGGGTAGGACGGGCGGCATCTGGAAGTCGAACTTGTCGAACGCCTTGTTCATGTCCTTCATGTTGACGCCGTTCGATGCCGCCTGGTTGTCCACGTTTGTCAAGTCGGTACCGTTGAAGTCCAGTTTGATGTTGTTGGCCTCGTTGAGAGCCATGAGGTCGACGGTGTGGTTGTGCAGTGAAGGCAGTTGCATCACCGTCTGGATGCCGTTCTTCAGTACAGGCTTCAGGGTGGAGTTGACAGCTATCTGGTCTACAAGGTTGAAGTTGGCGAGGCAGTAACTCTGCGAGAAGGTGGTAAAGTCACTCTTAGAGAGGAGCTCCACCTTGTCGGGTGCTAACTGCAATGAGCCGTCCTCCAGACGAAGCTGGCTTTTCAGCTCTTCTTCGTCGAGCGTTCCCTGATATGGCATGATAAAGCTCAGGTTGGCATACTTCGTGCCGTCCCATCCGTCGGGCCCCAGTTTCTGGTCGCTCACGTGCTTGATGACTGTCTCGTAGTCTCCGTTCTGGGTGTAGTTGACTGTTTCGTCCTTATCCGTTGCTAGCAGGTCGGTGGTGACAATCTTGGCCCTCATCTCATTGTCTTTCAGGTTACCGCTGCGTGCCAACGTCTCCAGTGCGGCACTGTTTACCTGCTCATTATTCTCGTTGAGCACAATGGTGTGGCGGCGCACCTTGCCGCGGTTCTGGTAGCTGTTGTAGTCGTAGTTCCACAGGTACATGGTGGTGAGCACAGGCTGGTAGCCGGGAGCCACCACCTCTATGAACTCGGCGTACTGGTCGGGGTCGGTGGCTATCTGGTAGCCCTCGAGTGTGGCGTTATATCCAGCCGTTCCTGCCGTGCCTTGTATCGCTTTCGAGCCGTTCACGCAGCCGTAGTTCAGCGTGGCATTGGTAATGGGCTGACCCTGGCTGTCGATCACCGTCACCAAGGTATTGCGGCTGGTCACATCCTTCCACACCACCTTTACCTGCTCAATCGCCTGACGTACTCTTCCCCATCCTATGTTACTGTATCCTCCGTATGTCGGGAAGGGATAGAATTGCTCGAGTTTGGATTCATATTCGATGTCAGCATACTCTATATAGTCATTGTTCCAGCCTAGGACGTTGGTTTTGTCTATTCTCAGCTCGGGCTTGATGTTACAGTCCAGCTGCCTCCATTCCTCCGGGAATGGCAGTCTGACGTTGGACGTACCGTCCGTGATGAATATCTCTTCCGGGTCATCGACATAGATGAACCCGTTAATTGAAGGTTTCCACAATCCGTTACCCGTGCTCATCGTATATGAGTTAGAATTATTAGGAGGGTAGGGGATGCTGAATTTCTGTCCGTCGTTGTAGTAATCCAGTGAGTAGTCTATGTAATAAGGTTGACTACTCCAGTTCGAGCCGTTCCATACATTATGGACCCAAGTGGTTTCTATCACCAGTCCAACGGTATGGATGCCTGTCAGCTTGTGGCTGACAAAGGTGTTGGTGTAGCGTTTGTCATAGCCGGGATAGTATACTGTGAGTTCATAGGTACGTCCGTCGGTTGGCGGCATGAAGGCAAACGTTCCCTGGAAGCTGTTCAGCACCTGGATGGTGTCGTCCTCGCAGGTCAGCGTCACGTTGGCACCGTCAAAGACATCGTCAAAGATGGTGAAATAGGCTTTCGTGCCGTCCAACAGTCGGTTGATGGCCCCACTGCGTTCATAAGTAACGAAACCGCTGGTCTTCAGGTCGTTGACGACACTTGCCACGGCGGCACCGTTGTCGAAGGTCAGGTCGCCGTTCACGTCCTGTCCGTTCACGCGATAGGACATGTGACCTTCCGGGCTGACAGGCGAGTACGACACCCTGCATGTCAGGTCGCGCTGCATGGCTTCGTCGGGGTCATAGCTGCGCTGCGCCAGGGTGTAAAGGGTGAGATTGTAGTTTTGTGTCTGGTCAAGGGCGGGTTGTATCTTGATGTAGGCCGTCGTGTAGAGGTCGCCTTTCTGTATCTCCAGCCATGTCGGCACGTTGTCGCCGTCCACCTGACTGTCGTAGGTTTCGCGGAGGTCCAGTTCGGGAATCTCGTAGCCCACGGTAAAGCCCTGCGTGGGCAGGTACATCACCTCCGAGGTGAGCGTGGGCTGCTTCTTGTAGTGGAAGTGTTCCTCCGCCTCGTAATAGTCGGCAAACGACAAATCCTTCAGTCGGGGAGTCAGCGTGGCCGTCGATATGGCTGTTATGGTGCGGTTTTCGCTGTTCTTCAGCTTCATGGTGATCTCGGCCGTCACTAATACCTGACCTATCTGGTCGACAGTCGCATTGGGAAAGTCATCGGTGAAGCTGAAAGGCAGCACGTATTCCCTGGTCCAGTGTATGTCGGTGCCTTCATAATAGTGGGTGTGGTAGGTCATCTTGTCGAAGTCATACTGCTCCGTCCGTGTCTTACCGTTGGCATGGGTGTATTTCACGGTGACCGACTTGTCGTTCGCTCCAGTCCAGTCCCACGTATGGTCCAGCTGCGACATGTTGCTCAGCTCAAACCTGAACTCAGGGAAGGTCGTTCCTGCAAGATAGGTGTTGGCGTGGTTCAACTTCTTGCCCGGTGTCCTTATTAAATAGTAGGTACGCGCGACGCTGACGCCACTTCCCAGCGTGGCCTTCACGATGATGGTGCCTTCCCATATACCCGTATTCAGCAGCGGCAATCCCTGTTTGTCATATTTGATTTCAGCATTTGGTGAAATGTCTGTTCCGGCTTCCACCACGTTCTCTACTGTGTAAACCACGGTTCCCAGATCGTTGGCATCAAGGGGGATGGCGCTAATAGCCAATGAGAACTCCTGGGCGTCGTAGTCACTAAAGAAGGAACTGCCGAGTGATAGTTCTGCGCCATCGGCAGGCATGTTCACGAAGTCTATCTGCGTAGCGTACTGGGGATCGGCCGGCTCATCCGTCACCGTGACGGTAAATTGTCCGTCGCTGCCGGCGAGAACCTTGTCTGCCGTGTATCCGGTGTATCCGTCCTCATCATAGATATTCATGTTGGCTATCGGCCCGAAGTCCACATTCAGGGAGGTCTCTTCACTGACCGTTGGTGCCGTGACGAAATAGGTCACCATGCCCGTCGTTTCGTCAAGCGTATAGCGGTAAGGCTCCGTCGTCACACCATTGTCAAGCGTCACGCCGAAAGCCGACATGAAGTACTCATAGCGGGCACGTTTCACCAAGTGCCAGTTGTCCATCTTTGCCGTGATCACCATCGTCTCGCCACTCTTGAAGGTCGTCTTGTTGATGCCGACGTCCGAGAACCGGGGCATGATCCTGTCAGGCGATATAGCCACTCTATAGTTGACGCCCTGCTCCATGTCGGAACGTGGCAGGAAGAGTGTTGTCAGTCCCCCTTCGGCCGGCCTCGCCACCTTGTACGGTCCAGCCTCCAACAGACGATATGGTACACCCCTGTAACCATCGTTGCCATGGTCGGTGTTGTCTATCGAGCTGTATGGCACGCTCTCGTCAATCAGTGAGGCCAGGTATTCGTCGTCCGAAGGTTGATAGTAGTAGATGATCTGATTCGTCACCTCGCCTACGTTGACGGGCTTCAGCAGCACCTCGCGCGTCTTCGACAGCATGGCGTCGTCGGCATCGGTCGACAGCCCTTCGTGCTTGGTGTAGCGTGTCTCTAACAGGATGGTGCTGTTCTCGTCCACCTCCACATAGTTGTTGTCAAAGAACACGGTGAACACGATGTAATTGCCCCAGCGCTGGTAGTAGATGGCGTGGCTATCATTTTCGGCTACCCATTCGCGCAATTTCAGCTGACTGGTGAAGCTGCTTGTGGGAATCTCACCCTCCATGGTGTTGGAGATGTTCAGTTGCAGCATTTCGTACTGAGCATCGGCATGGTTCGTCCACAGCACATTAATCGGAACCACTGCGGTTCCATTGCTCCTGCCCTTTTCGAAAGTCCGCAACTCTATGTCGACCGTCTTCTCTGTCTCATGCGGTGCGAAAGTTACGGTGATCTCATCACTCCAGCCGATGGCCTCCATCACTGTGATGCTGGCCTCGCGGGTAGCCGAGGCACCCAGCGGCCGCTGGAAGGTAACACGGGCGCAGAGCCCATAATTCTCATCGTCTTCAATCAAGTTTTCTGGTGCCAGGTCAATCACGTAGATGTTCTCGTTATCCGGGTCGACGTGTCCGCCGGCAAACGTGATGACGTCCTTGGTTTGTGCCTGCACGGGGTTGAATACCCCCATCAACAGCACTACCATCCATACCCACAGTATATGGAACGGTATTGGTTCTGATTTTGTAGTCATATTAAGTTGGTCAATGGTTGATTACTTCTTCTCGCTGTCATCTCTACAGCTCTTTGGCTGCAAAATTACTCATTATTTCCGAAACTTCCAAGAAAAAGCGGGGAAAAATATCGGGTCGATAAAAATCACTAGATACAACTTTTTTCTAAAAGGATAAGACTTTAAGGCAAGAATTTGTTGTATTCCTTCATCGCTGGCATGACCTGACCAGTATGGTTGTCAAAGAGGCCACGGTTGAGCCACCCTTTAACCACATTGTTGCCAAAGGCATTCTCCTCAGGGAACCACCAGAAGAGAGCAATGACGTTGTTGTGCTTCTTGATTTCAGTAACTAACTCACGGGTAAATAGCATCTGTCCTTCTTTGCTTATAGGATAGAACTCAGCATATTGCTCTGGCTTGGCCCATGGGTCGTTTTCATGAGAATAGTAGGCAGCAGTTTCAACTATCATGACGGGTTTGTCGGGGAAGTATTCACTAAGCCTTTGCAGGTTGATGGCCAGATTGGGAATAGTGCCATGCCACATGGGGTAGTAGCTTAGTCCTATGATATCGTAGTCAATTTGCTGTTGTTGTAGGTGTTGGTAATAAGAATATGTTATACCCCAGTCTCCCGCTTTCTCGGTATGGATGATAATTTGAGCCTTGGGACATATTTCGCGACAAGCCTTGCTACCTGAGCGGAGAAATGATCCCAGCGTGTCCCAGTTGTCATCCTTGGCAGGATCAATATGTCCTGTGGGCCAAAGCATACCATTGGTTATTTCATTACCCACCTGTATCAGCTCTGGCTCTACACCTGCACGTTTCATTGCTTGCAACGATGATTTTGTGTAGGCATAGACACTGTCGGCCAGTTGTTGGCTATCAGCCTGTCCCCAGCGTTTAGGGGTGAACTGTTTGCCTGGGTCGGCCCACGTGTCACTGTAGTGGAAGTCGAGCATAATCTGCATGCCAGCCTTTTTTATTTCCTGACAGAAAGCGATAACATAGTTCAGATCCTGACACACACCTTCCCCCTTATGTTCTTCAGGAGCATTCTGAGGGTCAACAAACAGTCGCACACGTATGGTGTTCCACCCCTGTTCCCTGAGAAAAGGCAGAAGCCTCACCTGCTTCCCATTATAGTCTTTATATACAGTGCCTTGTGCTTCATAAGAAGGGAGCAGCGATATATCACCACCCAAATACTTCTTCTGTGCTTGCGAGAAGGCTGCAACAAGCACAAGTAACATTATCGTCATTATTCGTTTCATAGTGACAAAGTAGGCCTGAATATGCCAGGTACCAGGTTCCTGACATATATTATTTATATTGATATCATTCATCGTAAATTCCATTATTTCTCAATACATTTTGCAAAGATAGCGATATTATTCCAAAAAACAATTTATGTTTTAAGATTTTTGTGTAATTTTGTGGCGTAAACTAAAAGTTAGGTGGCGCCCATTTGCTGACGATGGCCCTGATGGTGTAGAGCCTGTACGTGTGGTAGTAGGTACGGGTGAGCAGCCTGAAAGCTGCTCTCCACCCATACGCTAAGTTCTCAAACTGGCAGAAAGACGGGTCTGTCTGCTCTTTCTTCAATCCCTGCCACTGATCCTTCGTTCTTCGGATGTTCAGTGGGTTGTTATTACGAATTCCTCTTGGTAACATTGTTTATTTTATTTAATTAAATATCGGTGTATTCTACATATACTTCCCCTCTACAAAACCTCTACTTAACATCTACTGACCCTCAACTCTATTCTCATTAAAGGGGTAAGACCATCGCCATTAGGGGCATAGGCTATTAACATTACGGGGTAAAGACGATTCAGGCTATGGGAAAGGAAACATTCCCACGCTGGGAACGAAACATTCCCACGTTGGGAATGCGGCATTCCCAGCATGGGAATATGCAGTAAGTCAGCGGGTGTTGTGGCAGAAATGGCGCTTAAACTGCAAGTAGAGATACGGTAGAGGTTTAGTAGAGGTAAAGTGCTCGCCTACCCGCCTTTCCTACTCAGGAGGGGAATGTCTGAGAGTACACAGCGGCGCTCGAGCTTGCTCGCTTTCTTGCGCTCCATAGGTGCTAAGGCGCTTCGCGGAGGTCTTGCAAAGAGTCCCTTTTGTG
>Ga0310690_10001326_pt1 | contig 44198 bp, 43 predicted proteins | sample AusTroGonzalo_MG_2_FD_207661 | JGI IMG/M metagenome (GOLD analysis project Ga0310690, IMG submission 207661) | Bovine rumen microbial communities from tropical cattle in Woodstock, Queensland, Australia - Gonzalo_04 (v2) (version 2) | ecosystem: Host-associated > Mammals > Digestive system >... | reverse complement strand
GGGGAGGTCTTCGAGAGAAAACCGAGACTACCCCCCGATTGGGAGTAGCCTCGGCGAAGAGTCACGAATCGGAACCGGTACGGAATGCCTCGTACGTTTGCTGTTCTGCACGATACTTGGCTTGTGCCGTTATGACTGCTTTCTTCATTTCGCTAAACATACCGCTAATGCCCTTGAAGATTTCCAGACCGCCGTGGAGCCAACGAACTACTTTCTCGACCGTATCCCTGTGTTCGGTCATGATTTCCATGAACTTCACAATGGTTTCGGAGTCGTAGTTCACCCTGAAATCACAGCCACCAGTTTCGGTTGTCTGTACTTCGTAGGTCACGAATCCGTCGGACTCACTCTCCACGTGCTCTGGATGCTTTCGAGCCTCCACGAAGCTTTCGAGCATGAGCTCCATGATTGGACTATAGTCCTTGTTGTCTCCGGCAAGAGCCTTCATGTATCCTTGGTAGGCATTCATTTCGGCGTCGTTTGCGTGTACGGTGATTTTCATGATATCAAGTCCTTTCTCGACAATAGAAACTTAACAACCAATTGGTTGTACAAGGTTTTGCGAGCGAAGCGAGCAACCTCTTCCCCGAAGGGGAGGTCTTCTAAAACAGAAGTAGCGGGATTTCTCCCACTACTTCTTAGACCCGAGAATTGGCGTCAGCACATGAGCTCTGCACAGTCGGCGGGAGACATTTCCTCACCCTCCTTGTAGTCCTTGACTACACTGTTCTTCGGGTCTACTGTCCTCCCTTCACCAGCACCTGTGTTTTTTGGTGCAGAGGCTTCTTGCTTCTGAGCCTTGTAAGCATTTATTGTCTCCTTATCGAAGCCAAACTCTGCCATTTCTGCCTCGGTGATATTCCCCTTGGCAACCTTGAGACAGAGCTCGCCGATGCGAACCTTACCCTTGCCAAACTCTTTGATGGTTGCACCAGAACTCTCAAGGAACGTTCCGACAGCTTTAATGCCCTTGCCTGCGTATTCGAGTCCGAATCCAGTACCTTCTGCACTATAACCGAGTGCACAATTGCCTAAACCGAGTGCACTCATAGCTATTTTGCTTGTATCCATAGTTTCTCCTTTCGATAGTAGAGGAACGGAGGAAGCAGAGCGGTAGTACCACTCTGTCCCTCCACGGCTGGATGCTTCTTAGAACAAGTTTCCTTCGGAGGCGTTCTCCACCTTTGCAATCTTTGCAACGAGTACACGAGGCAACTGCTCTGCGTTGATTTTCCTCAACTTCAGGGCACTGATGGCACTGTTGGTTGCTTCGGTGTTGCCAGCAATTTCCGCTTTTGGATTCGAATCCATGAAGCTGAGCAGTTCGCTAGCAGTGAACTCCTTCGATTCTCCGTTCACCGTCACCTTGTAGATGCGGTTCACGAATGCCCGAACCCTGCTGTTACCCTGACGGTCACGAATGGTCTGTGTCGTCACCGTGAACTCCCCGTTCAGGAAGTTATTCTCGGTAACCGTGATACCACTGTCGGCAACGCTGTTCACAAGCTTAATCTTGTCGCCCGCCTTAATCTCCTGCAGGAACTTCTGCTGTTCCTTATTATCCCTGTCAGCAAGCAACTCGTAACGATAAAGTGTGCGAGCGTTTACTATGTTCAAGGAATTCTGAGGTTCGCTGATGTATGCCTCAATCTGCTCCGAGGCTTCACTAATGGCTTCAGCGTAGCCAGTTCCACTCTTCGCGTCTGCTTCTCTCATCCAGGGAAGCAACATTTTGTCGAATGGAGATTTACTCTGCTTTGCGTCGGCAACACCGCCGATGAGTCTGAGGGCAATAGACTCCGGTACTACGAAGGATACCCTACCAATGAACTCCGTTGAATTCAACTGTCCGAGAACGGTGCTGAATCCGTTGAGCAGGTTGATTACACTCGGCTTGCTAGCGTCACCAGCAATCTTTGCCGTAACAACCTTTGCGTTTCCGTTAATGTTTCTCATGCTCGCACGAGCAATAACGGAATCTTTGGAGTTTACATCGATAATTAATGCTGAAGTTTTCATAGGTACACCTTTACCTTCCTGGGCACTTTATCTCGCCCGATACAAAAATTATGAAGTATCTTAGTACCCAAATCCAAACGGTCTCGTTAATTTTTTACCGTGTTTGGGTTTTTGGGATACTTCCCGAGAGGAGGATATAAGATTGGAATTTCCTCCAATTGGTGATAAAAGGAGAGACGAGCGAAGCGAGTCTCCCCCTTCGTCGAAGACGAGGTCCTCTTCCCCGAAGGGGAGGTCTTCAGATATTCTAAGAGAGATAAACCTCTCCTAGAATTCGTCTGCAGTATCTTCGATAATCTCGCCGTCGATTATCTCTGGAATTATCGAGCTGTCTACAGCTTCGTCAATTACGGTACAATCGGCATTGGGATTATCTAGGATTCTCTGAAGCTTAAGACTCCTGAGTTCTGCTTCGGCATTCAGGAGTCTCTTGGTTACGCCATATTTTTCCTGAAGCTCGATGTATTTCTCGAGCTCCAGGATTCTCTCACTTAGATTCATGTTGTCTCCTTAGCGAATGAATCTCTTGATAAGAAATGCCGTGTTTCTAATAGTTGAGCGGATAACCGAGATTTCTCCCGATTACCCGCTCTTTCTTACTGCAACTCGTAGGCTGGTCCGTATCCGACGAATACTACATTAAAGTGACCTTCGTTAAGGTAACTCTTGTCGATACGGTAGGATTCCCACCACTTCCAGGTATCGTCCTTAAACTTGCCGTTGAAGAGTCCGAAGGAATACGCATTGCCGAATTCATTTACCATTTCGTAGGCATCGTCTTCTGTTCCTTCTTCCTCGATGTAATCGAAGTTCTGAATTCCGATTTCCTCGATACGGTCATTTAATTCTGCTACACTAATCATGTTTACACCAATCCTTTCGAAATATAGAATTAACTTCCTATAAGGTCTACGAGGTGGGACGAACGAAGAGAGTCCCCTAAGCTTTCAATTTGATTAGTTCTTTGTAAAGCTGGCGAAGCCTGTTACAGGCTGTCTCTGTAGAAATTATCTCATCTTCTTCTGAGATAATTTCTAATCGCAGGTAGTTTAGAGCCACCTGGTCTTTGCTAGTTGCAATGACTTCCTCGATTCCCATGACTTCCATGACGAGTTCAAATTCCCCGTCGTAGTTTTCATATTCCTTGTCGGTCATTGCTTCGACGTTTGGTGTAATCCTAAAATCCACCGGAATAACTGCATGTACTTCGTTATTGTGTGACATGAACTCCATGATGTTCACCCTTTCTAAAAAACAATCGGCGAGTCTCACCAAGGTCTTTCTCCTTGGACTATTGACTCGCCCGCAACGAATCCCCCCCATTGTGTCGTGTAATAGGTGTCTAATTCGACAGTCTAATACAGAGCTGAGGATTCTGTGATTATTCACTGATAAATGAACCAACTTAGATTCTTGAACCAGCAATTGCTAACAGGAGCCAGAAACTGCTTACCAATAGACCAATTGATTTAATTGCCTCGAAACCAACGTTTAGTTCGAACATATGAATACCTCCTTCAAACCGATGCCAGAATGCCCATGTTGCGGAGGTCTGCAATCTTTCTTATGAGACCTATCTTCATGGTTCCGTCTTTTTTGAAGTTCTCTGGTCCGAACTCCAAGACAGTTCCGTCAGTGGCAAACATTCTCATAGAAGATACCTTACCCTCTTGAGCCCTTGCTCTCTCAAGCAGGTCCCAACCATTCTTTGCAATTTTTTTCATAGTAAATCAATCCTTTCTCTTTTTGTTTTTAACCACCAATAAGTTATATAAGGGGGAACGAGCGAAGCGAGCCCCCAGAAAAAAGAGGCGAGCCTCACTAAGGTCTTTCTCCTTAGACTGTTGGTTCGCCCGCAACGAATCCTCACTGTGTCGTGTAACAGGTGTCTAATCGACAGCCTGGTACAGAGCCGAGGATTCTGGTTCTTGCTAGCAGTATACATACCAAGGTGTATTAAACCCTGGCACGTTTTTCTTTGCCCATTTCAGGAGATAGACTACCGCGTGGTGAGCTTTTTCCCGAAGTGCGTAATCGGTACCGTCCTCTACGTAAGCACAAAGCTCACGTAGATTCTGGTAGAACCAATCAGAGATTTCGTGCCGAATCTTTTCGATTCTTTGATTCTTAGCAATCTTTTCTCTTAATTGTTTTTTATTCATAGTCATTCCACCTCTACATCGACTATGATTATAACCTTGGATACATCGGTGATACTCTTGTACTCAATAATTCTGGCGTAAGTGTAACCTTCGCCGAACATATCGGTGGCGTCGTTTAACGCCTTCACACGTGCTTCCTCGATTGTGTCTCCACAAGCCATGATATTCTCATAGACATGTGCTTCAGAGATTCCAAAGTTTGTGAACAGAGTGGACAAAGCGATAGTCATGGCAACAATAAACTTTTTCATAGTGAATCATACCTTTCTTATATATATAATAGAAGGGAGCCCGCTTAAGATTAGGAGCTCCCCAACGATAACAATCGTAACTCCGCATTGGCGGTTGGCATGAGCGAGTCCGAAGACTAACTTTCGCCCTACCTTTTGTGACGGGGTTAAAAAAGAAGCGAACTTATTAGGCTCAAGAACGCTTCTTGTGAATACCCTCAAGAACTCGCTTGAGAATATTCACAAAGAGCGTCCTCTTTGTGGGGTGTCGCACAAGAGACTGGTGGTGCGAACACCAATCCCTTCACCCAAAAGTGCGTCATTTCGTTCTGCCTAGACGCGTGCCGGCAGGTTGCAATCTATTCGGAGACCTGATAATGTAGTCGAGGACTGCAACAACCCCTCCACACTTTTTTACGTCACCCCAGTCAGGTTAGCTGGGTAGACATCAGTAAGAAACCGACTCACTGGGAACATGCGTATTTGTTCCACTCCTTTTGTGAGTTTCACCTCCTCCAAATAGTCATACAAGGGAGAGGCGAGCGGAGCGAGCCCCTCCTCCCTGAAGGGGAGGTCTCGAAATAAAAACTCACCGTAGCCGAAGCCACGGTGAGGGTCTCACTCATAACCCCATGAAGACCACTTGGGGAGCTCTGATTATTTTCTTCCAGTATCAGGTCAGGGCTATACTCCCGATACTGTAGGCAGTCGTCGGCAAAGGGGACTGCCACCCTTCAGGGCAGTTTTCTGTCCTGCCCAGGACAATTAGGGCTTAATCACCTTAATCACCTCTAAATAGAGGTACAAGGAGGAGGCGAACGCAGTGAGTCTCCGCCTCCCCGAAGGGGTCTAAGAAAAAATACCCACTGTATCTTCGGCTACAGTGGGCGGGGGTGACCTTAAGCCTGGGGATATTCCCCCCATTTCTTGACTATTCTTTCATAGTCAGAAATGGAAACGTCCCCCCAGTACTCTTCACCGTTGTCATCGAAGAATGTCTGAATGTGCATTTCATCATTCTCTTCGTCGATGGCGATGACTCTAAAACTGAAGGTCCCGTCGGACTTAAGCCAAATTTGTCCTCTTTTGAACATATTGGCACTCCTCCTTTCTTACGAGATTTAATTCCTAGTAACCCTACAAGGAGGAGGCGAACGTAGTGAGACGTCTACCTAACGAAGCTCGTAAGACAAGTCAATCGTGAGAATAACCGCTGTCTCGAGCAGACGGTTTTTTCCACGCGGAGCGGGGGGCTCCCGTAGGGACTTCTCCCCGAAGGGGCTTTCCTCCACCGCAGGTGGGGGCTTCGCTTCCCTCCGTAGGAGCCGAAACCCCCCGCAGGGGGATTACTCGGTAGCAGTATCAGGTTCGCGGTAGACCACCCGTACGCACTGAAGTGTGCGTGGGTGGATAATCACCAAATCTTTCTGCTGTTCTTTAGTGTAGTTTACACAGTTTCCTGTGCCGCCAGCAGAACCGTCCCAGACTGCTAATACATGGTCAACATGGTCAACCATATACTGATTGCGCTTCTGCATCTTCCATGCCGCGTATCCTGGGTCTGACACGTAGACAATTTCGTCGCAATTAGCGAGCATGTTGCGGTATAGCTTTTGCGAACTAACAGGCCATTTGCACTCCTGTCCCCTGAACGGGACGGCCGCGATAATTCTAAACCTGCTGGCTTCGTGCTCGGTGTTGTATTTGACCAATTCTTCAACGAAAATCTGGTCAACACCGAGTGCCATGCCGCTATAAGCTACCAGCTCCTCGGTTTCACCGCTCTCGGTTACAAGCTTGTTTAAGCATCTCTGGATTTCGGAACGAATTCCGTCGTAAGCCTGGCTGTGAATATTATAACCATGCAACTTGTTAGGCCTATGCCCCGTGATGCAGATTAAAAACATAAAAATTCCTCCTTAATATAAATAGAATTGAATAATATATCTAAATCTGTTAACATGATAGTCAACAGATATTAGAACGGGGTGATTAAAGTGTCAGTTTTTCAAGAACCTCAACAGGATACTTTAGTAGGAGGTCCTCACGAGCACGAATTCCAAGAGTGTTCCCAAACACTTGAGCATCGTATTCAATTGAACAAATCTCACTGTGATAGTATCTTTGATACACAGTGGGATTGTCTTGCCAATATTGAACAAGGCGAGCGTATCGAGGAACGTCTTCGTTGGCAAATAACTTGTTAGCTTGCCAATAGTGCCGACATTCAAGATTAACGTATCAAGTTCTAATTCAGTCATGTTTACCACCTCCCTAAGAAAGGAATAACAAAAGAGGACAGGATTATCTCCTGTCCTCTAGTTAACAGATTAGAACAAACCGCAGTCCTTGAACATGGTGTCGAGCTCCTTATCGGTCATGCCAATGTGCCCGTCGTTTTCGTGCTGTACGTTCAACTCTACTACTTCCTGAGAAGTATCCCCCTCGTTAGAAGAGACCTCCGTGCAAGGCTCAGAAGGGGAATCAGCAGAAATGGTAGCAGCGTCATGTGTTTCATTGTGAGTGTCCGGGGTGTCCATCACCTCCTCGGTGTTGTCTAGAAGATTAGCATCGGCGGGAGTATCCGATGAAGCCAGAGCATCCTGCTCCGCGAGGGCTGCTTCAGCCTCTAGGTCCTCGTCATAGATATGCCCGTCTGCGCCTTCCTTGGCGAGGCGGTCACACTCCTCATTGAGTGTGTTGCCGGCATGACCCTTCACCCAAACGAAGTTTACGTCGAGCTTGGTCATGAGCTCCTGAATCTCGGAAACAAGTTCCAAGTTCTTGGAAGCCTTCATGGTTCCAGAGCATACGCCAATGGCATACTTACTATCGGAAACTATCTCGACAGCAGTAGCACCGAGACTATGGGTTGCGAAACTCAAAGCTTCACGGATAGCTGTGAGCTCTGCAACGTTGTTAGTTGCATTGCCCAAGAAGCCGTTAGCTTTGTAGTCTTCGCAAATCCACGCCCATCCTGCATGACGGTCTTCACCGGAGCCTTTTGCCGAGCCATCCGTATAAAAACGGATAGCCTTTGACTCTTCGGTGACAGGAGTCTTAGACTCCGAAGTTTCCTTCGGGCTCGGTTTGGGGGAAGGGGTGGTAGGCGGCTGAGGCTCGGGAGTATCACCGATATTGACGACCACTGAGTAGTCATCGAACATCGTTGCGTCCGCCACGAGGACGGTATACGCATTGATGCCATTATTTCGCCATGCATCGTGCATGATAACTCCCAAATTCAAGAATTCATCTCCGAGTGAATCAGAAACAAATTCAATGTATTTTCCTCCTGCTTCCTCTTTCGCTGCCACAATAATGCTATTCAGCTTGCGCTGAAACTCCGCATTATTAAGCACGGCAGTGTTCGTGCCCTTTACGAGAGCACGAATCATGGAGGCAGCAGGTGTAGTTACAGCCGCCGGAGATGGTGTTGCCTTCGGAGCGGGTGCCGGTGCAGGCTTGGAAGCCGCCTGACGAGCAGGGGCAGCCTTTGCCTTGGAAGCTGTCACCTCCCGGAAGTAGCACCCCTGCCGTACATTGGTATTTCTCTCTGAAGAGAAGAACCATGCGCGGCATCCTTGATGGATGGAGCGTGCGTACTCGTTGAACGCAATACGCGCTACCCCCTCTGTTCCGATACCGTTTGCCCGAAGGTGGGCGGTTTCGTAGAGGGTTTTACCTCCTTCCACCCAGGCAATGGCTCCGAAAGCCTGCCAGTCTTTATTTCCGTATTTGTTGTGAGGAATCACAACAACCGGAACCATATCCGGTGTCAATACGGTAACAGTGTTTGTGTTTTTGTTGTTTTTCATAATAGCCCTTTCTGCTTCTATCGAAGCTAGTCGGTTTTTCGTTCTATTGGAAGTACGACCTCGGAATGTTATCCGTTACTCCCCACCTGGTGTCCAGGATTTTTCAGCTCTCGTAAAGAGCTTTGTAATACTCATTAAACTTTGTTAATGAATATTACAAAGCCATCTACAATGGCCTTGTTAGGCGCAGGGGGCATTGCTTCGGTACCCCCTGCAAAAGCGTGTTAGATGAGCTTCCAGTCACGGAATTCCACCGTAAACAGTGGAGCTTCCTGAACAGGCTCCGGCTTAACCTCTGGGACGGGTTCAACAACAGTTTCTACTGAAGTTTCAACCACTGTTTCCTCGCCGTATGCAGCCTTCATAATGGTATTCCAAGAACAGCTGTTGCTCTTGAGAACGTCGGTTGTTACCACCATCCTTTCTGCTGCACGCGTGATAGCAGTATAGAGCCACTGCGCATCACGATAGATTCCGGCAAGGTATACCGTTTCCCACTGGCTCCCCTGTGCCTTGTGGCATGTCATAGCATACGCGTAAGTCGCGAATACCACGGGAACACTGGGGTTTAGGTATTGTCCCCACTTGTTCTCACAAACAAGTGCCCGGATAAGGTCTTCGTCGCCATCGATAACCTTATCCAGTGGCTGAACACTGGCAGCACGTAAATTAGGAAGAACAATAATATAGTATCCTTGCTCTCCCTTAACATCATCCACGTGCTGCCTGAAGACTTGTCCGCGAATGGTTTCCGGGGTCTTGTTCTTCTCCGCTTTGAACTTCATGGTGATTTCGCCACGAAATTCTCCGACTTCGGAGAACTGCTGCCCATTGGCAAACAGCTTGAATTTCTTGACGGTATTGTTAACTGCCATGAACTTCTCGCCGTTTTGGGCAATGATTGGAAGCCCCAGCTCGCTGCGCACACGCTGGTTGATACCAACACGAGCGTCGTTCGAGAAAACGACGAACGCAGTAGAATCCCCCTTTCCATCCCGAAGTTTCTGGACGTATTGTTGAAACGCTTCTTCAGCGCTCATTCTTTCAATACGTCCATGGCCTTGAGCTGGAGCCGCCATGAGTCCTGAACGCACGGCAGTTGCCCAGTCTACGATAGATTGAGCATCGCCCTGCTGGCGCATAACCTGCGTCAACTGTGCGTTGTACTTACGCCTCTGGAAGGCGGTTGGGAACTTCTCGCCGACGGGTGGGAGCTGTCCGGGGTCACCAACAAAGATGACCTTGTTTCCCCACCTGCTGGCGAAGACAAGGAGTTCTTCTACATCGCGTTTTTGCATCATAGATGCTTCATCCACGATGATGACTCCGTTTCTGACCTTCGGGTGCGTTGTCGGTACACACTCAAAGGTTTTTGTCCTGGGGTCCATCTCCCAGTCGTACAGAAGAGCCTGTACAGTCTTGGGGTCTTTCACACCCTTGCTTGCCATGACCACACAGGCCATGTTAGTGGGGGCGCAGAACCCCACGAGTACCCCCAAAGCTCGTAGGGCGGCTGAAATGAGCCCGAGCAAGAAAGTCTTGCCCGTGCCTGCATAGCCCGTAAGGGCCATGCTAACCTCTTTAGGGTCTGCCAAAAAATCTGCAATGACCCTGACGGCGTTCTTCTGGCCGTCATTGAGATTTTTGTTTTCGATTTTGAAATTTACAGTGAACATGATATACCTCCTCCGTTTGTCACCCACACGGTGATTCAAACGGTCTCCTATTTTACGCATAGGTGCGTTATTTTTTCTGCGTCTAAACGCATTCCCCAGCACGCGAGAGAAACAAAGGAGGTAAACTCCTTTTCTCGTGTGCTGGGAATCGGTTTAGAACTCGGCCTTGGCGTACTTGGCACCAATCTCACGCCGGGACTTTACCTGTTTGGCACAGGTTTTCTCGGGTTCGACAGACAGAGATTCGGCTTCACCCTCCTCCATGTCCGTGGTGCCTTTGAGTACCAGGATTGCACTAGGTACCACCTTACCGTCCTTGTTCCGGTAGATACCAGTAACAACCTGAGCAACGCGTCCCTTAACGTCGTGCAGAACGTTGTTGAAGACACTGTTGTTGCCGGAACGGTCGCTGGCGGCATAGTTGCCCACGCAATACGCCTTGCCTTCAATCCTCGCGATAACAGCATCACGAAGAACGGCATGAGGTGTCTGCTTGTAGGAAATTAACTTGACCTCGTTACCCCGAAGAGCATTCAGAGTCATTGAGAGTCTTTGCTGGATTTCCCTACTGGACATCTTCTCCTCTCCTGCAAACCGCAAACGAAATGCCACGCCGTCTTCTCTCCGAGCCTGCGGAATTGACTTCCGAATCAGCTCTTCGATAGAACGAGTAGCAACCGCGTTGCCCTCCTCATCCACCGCAACGGAATACATTCCGTCAGGTATAACCTGAGAAGCCTGTGCCACGAAAGCACCGTCTTCGTCGTAGGCTATGCCGTCTTCGAAATAATATTCGTTGCCGACAGCAGAACGAACGCAACGACGCAAATGATTCGTCGTCTTGAACGCAGTGCTATCGGGAGCATATTCACGCATAACCGCGAACGTGAACAGTGCCCACTCGGCGGGGAGAGCCTGCCGTGCAAAGTCCGACATCTTCATCTCGTCTTCCTTGACACAGATGCCCAGCATGAACTTAATCATTTTCACTGGGTCGATGCCGGCAGTCTGATATGCAATTCGAAGGTTGTTCTCGATTGCGTTGTAAACGTCACGACGACGCTGCTTCGCAATCTTTTCCCAACTCTCGAACTGGTCCGCACGGCGGTTGTCCTTAACGCTTTCAAGGATGGCAGCTTCCTCTACGGCGTACTGGTCAGCCACGGTCTTCCGCATAGCTTTCTGGTGGCTAATGAAACCACACAGTTGGCTATACTTCTGATAGCCGACCAAGCGCAGACACTCCGCCTTGAGCTTTGCCGGAAGTTCCTGCGTGTTCAGACGAGTCGCGTCCTCGTTGAACACTACAAGAGCCTCTGCTGCTCCCACGCGGGCGATATGGTACTGGTCGTACATAACGCCTTTGTAGAGCGGCAAGCCTGCAGCACAAGTCTGCGTTCTGCCTTTCTTGTCTTTTATCAACTCAAGTTCCTCAGGCTTGAAGTCGATGCCGGACACTTTGAAGGCCCCCTCGTCCCACTTGCGTGTTACTGTAATTTCGTGGACTTTGGAGCCCTTCTTATAGACTGCCATGCGGTCCTCGAACGGCACGTGCACCCCGTCCTTGGGGAGCTTCTTTGTGCTGTCGATAGTCGTTTCCTGCACGAAACGCTTGACCGCCTCCAAGTCCTCTGCGATAACGGCTACGTGCTCTGGATTTCTCCAGTCTGCCTCAGCAGCAGCCGTCAGGATTTTGCATGCCTCTTCAAAAGTCTTGCAGACTCTCTTGAGGATTCCATGCTCTACCTCCTCTCGCAGAAGACTGTGGTCGTACACCAGAGACCCGTTATCTTCAGGTGTACGACCGAACCATGCCTGACGGAATTTCTGAATTTCCTGAGCTTCCATGCTCTGGTCCTCCAGAACGTCCTGACAACCCCGCTTGATGAGTGCGCGGGAGAAGTTCAGGCATGTCCCGGCCGGGTCAAAATCGTTGGTTCTTGCACCAACTCCGCGAATTGCGGAGATGATGTAATTAACCATTGACCCTAACCCGTGACGTTTGCCGTTTATCACGGTGACAAACGGCTTACTATCGAGAAACGCCTGCGTCTCACGGCGAATCTCTCTTGGGATGGCGATATCGATTTTCTCGAAACCGAGCTCGCCATTTACCATTGCCATGGTTATTCCTCCTTCCAGGAATAGCAATAGGGGGGAGTTTCACCCCCCAATTATTTCAGCCAGATTCCCTCGTCCTACTCCTTGTCAATTGACAAACTCTGCACGGTCCAGAGTATATCGACTTGAGTAGGCTCAGTGCAGATGTAGAACGTATCTCCATCGTAATCAGCACCACCGATGAGCTTGAGGATAACGGACATTGCAGGGATGAACGTATACCCATCAGAAATGTGCTGGATGAAGTACATTATCTCATCCACCAGGTTTTCATCGAGACCCTTGTTGATTGCCATCGTACGCATTTCATCCAGAGATACAACGACAACCTTCAGGAATTCTCTCGAACCTGCCTTGGGGAACCTGTTGGCGATACCTACAGTTCCGGCCGGAAGGTCGTTCGTGTAGATTTGCACGACGTCGTCAGCGCCGTTGAGGCTGGTAACACCCAAAACCTGGACACCAGCAAACACCGCAAAGGCATCAGGTCCAATCATCTCGTGATGAACCTTGATACTATAGTTGTTGTTGCTGATGTGACGGGCCAAGCTCTGGTTGCTCTTGTCAACCTCGCCCCTGAACCCCGGTGCGTAGAACTCCTTGTTCATGCACGGAGCAGCCTTACCGGTTATCTTCGAATAGTCGATGTTTCCATCAACCATGAAGTCGCCAGCGCTGGGGGACTTACCCTCACAGGAGAAAACCTGCTCGGCCTTACGGGTGACCATTCCGTAAGCAAGCTCACGCATCCATGCACAAGCTCTGTCGAAGTCCCCATACAGGGTTGATTGTAATGTTTGCACGCTCATGTTACCATCGTCATGGTCATGATGCGCAGCTGCCAGAATGCGGAGGCCGCTCTTCATGCTAACATCGAAGCCAGTCTTCTGAGCGTTAAAATCCCCGAAAATTGCAGGCACGGGAACTTTTCTTCCGCAAAGTGTCATGGTGGGCCATCCTTGGTATTTGGCCAATTCGCTCGGCCATACCACCATGATAGCTTTACCGGCAAGAGGACCTTCCTGACCTTTGGTCGAGGCGTACTTCCAGTAGGCCCTCCTTTCCTCTAGTGATGCAGTGTCGCCATTGATGACGACGAGTTCCAAGCCATTGCAATACCTCTGAATGAGGTTCTTGAGAAGACTTGTCTGCACGCCAACTCCTACTCCTTTGTACACAGAGTGAGGACGGCACTGCATTGCCAGACCGACGCCAGCCTCTTCGGTGACTAGCATCTGTTTGCCGGTAGTATTGGCAACGTCCTGAAGAACGATAGCGACGTACATTGCGAGCAGATAGAACTGCCCGTCTGCATGCGCCATCTTTTTCTCTCCGGTGACAGGGTCGGTAATCGTCATTACCCCCGGCATGTTGAGCTCTACCGGAACCGGAGTATCTTCGGTTTTGACTGACGCAGGAGCAAAGAATTGCGCCAATCTCATTGCCAACTGGGCAAGCTGTTGCGGTGTGAACTCCGTCTTGTTCTCATCGCACAGCATCTTCCATGCTCCGCCAGTGGCGTGGTCAATGATGGTTGCCCAATCAATAACCTTGCTCTGGTCTGCACCCTCGTAGGTGCCGAAGCACATGCAGCCCTCCTTCTTCAGCATTCCTGCGCTGCTGATAGAGTACTGCAGGTCGAAGGTCCAACGGTCACGCACCGAACCGTCAGCCCTCTGGAAGATGTCCTCCTTTCTTGCCCACTCACCTGTGTTCACAATGTAGAGCCCCTCTTCTCCATTGTGAACTCTTTCAACACACTCCAGGGTTTTTAGGTGTGCTCCGGTTTCATCCGTCCAATCATAGTCTACGAGATGCAGACTATGGTTTACAAACTTTCCGTCTTCCATCGCGAAATTCACGATAGAAGTGAAAAATTGTACGGAATCTTCCGCGCTCAGATAGAGCATGCCCGGGAAAACTCTCTGAGCGTAAAGCTCTCCCGCAAGAGTTGGCAGATACCGCTCTTCCATGTATCTTTCGATACTGGGAGAGAGGATATTAGCGGTAACCGCCTGAACACCAGGCACGATGCGTTTTGCCTGGACGTTCAACGAAGGAATCACGTACCCCTTATACGGATTCCTTTGCGCCTCTTTTACCAGAGGAGCTGCTTGCCAGCTCTTGGTAACCTTGCGCAGCCGCCCCTGAGACGCCAAGAGGCATTGCGCACCGAGAGAGTTTCGCTGGTTAACAGTCTTAGCTGTAACCAGCTTTTTTATTTCTCTCTCAACATTCTTCGAAGCTTCTTCAGCTTCAATCCATGTCGTCATAGTAATCTCTCCTTTCGACGACTTCATTGAAACGGCCCCTTTGATTTCTAGTCTACGAAACAAAGGTAACAAAGCTGTATTAGTGCGCTTAACGCACTACTCTATCTGTGAAATTCATTTTTCATAGATACAGCAGTGTGTTAAAAAACACCGTGAACCAATCGAAGAGTATTTGATAAGGCAGACTCTTCTAACTGCCCCCTAGGTCGTTTCTTCGGTCGTCACCTAGAGTGCCAGACATACTATTCTGGCATTAATGGGCCCAGGTTCTCCAGTTGCACCAAAGATTGGTACCAACTTTTCTCCCCTGAATGACCCATTTGTCATCAGGGGAAACCCTGAACTCGTAGCCCTGAGATGCCCGGATGATTTTATCACCCAGGATTTTCCTATTGGCCGGAACAGTCCGGTCAACAAACTCGTAGCCACGAGAGGCAGCCTCTTCTGCCTTTATGTCGATGTTCTTAAACTTTTTCATCGACATCCTCCTCCTTTCTTTTAAAATTCAAACTCCTTTGGGAGTTTTTGTTCGCTCACATTCGTGAATATGAGTAAGCAAAAGCACTCAAAGAGAAAGTCTTTTTATCGCATTTCCTTCCACTGTATTTTTGACCCACAGAGAGCCATCACAAGAGACCAGAGCAATTGAAATGACTCCCGGGGGCAAAAAGGCAGTAAAACGAGATGCGGATAAAAAGACTAGGTATCTCGACAGCTACGAGGGATTTGATTTCCTATAAGGATTTTTCTGTTTTTGGGAAAAACTTTTACACTTTGCAAATCTAAATATATTTTTTATAAAATTCTGGTTCCCTATAGGCAAAAAAATAACCCCAGCTAATAGCTGAGGTTAACGAGAACGAAGTTCGAGTTCCGAAGCCGAAGGCGGAGGAGAGTTTTACAATCTGTATATCGTAATGTATAATAGAAGAAAAATTTTCGTTAGAAAATTTTTACCGTAGCGAACGCCAGTGAGCAGAGAGGAGAGAAGCTTCTCGTTACCGTGGAAAAAACCGAAGGTTTTTGACCCGTAGCGCGAAGCGCGGAGGATGGGAGTAAGATTGGGGAGTTTCGCTCGTAAGCCAATGGATTTATCGGCAGCAGCGAACACGACAAATCAATTACTGAGTAGTGGCCATAACGTTCTAAACAGGAATAATCTAAACGCCTTGTCTAGTTGGGAATCTAATCCCGTGGGTAATTTACAGAGAGGTATTAATCAGAATACGAGTTCTAGCCGACAAATCGGTGTAGGAGGGAATTTAAATGGCAACGGCATTAAATGAATCAGAAAACAATAGCTTCATATATATTAATAGAAAGAAAATTCCTGGTAGACTATCTCTCACGGGTCGTTGGAATCGTTCGGTACAGCCAGAAAGTTTTGATATATCAGGAGTCATTGAAACTACTGAATACCTCGACGGAACCTACGAAGAAGTTTGGGCTGGTAGGCTTTCCATTACTGACCTGAGGATAGAATCAGAATCGTTTGGTTCCGAGGACGATAATATCGTATTTGAATTCACAGCTGGTGGATATAACGTACTCGAGCCGAGAAAGTGAGGTGTTCTCCAGTGGCTAACGATATTAGTTTAAATTCGGAGGTCGGAATCGCTGCCGATGAACTGTTAGATTCTCCAGTCGAGGAAAACGCTAATCAGTTCGTGGCGAGTCTGGCTAATAATCCGTGGGGATTATCTCCCAAGGCCATGACAGCTAAACAGGCAGCCATGAGACAGTTATCTACTAAGTCGGGTCTCTACGCTAGCGTACCGATAACGTGCAAGGGTGACGCGTGTCCCTATTCTGAATCGTGTAGGCTTCTGCCCTACGATTTGGCTCCCGAGGGAGAATACTGCCCCGTGGAAATCGCGAGGGTAGAACACCTGGCAGTAGGATACTATAGTGACTTCGATATCGACGACATGTCCATGACTGACAAGAGTCTTCTCGACGAGGTTATATTTCTCGATGTCATGCTCGAGCGTTGCCGAGCTCTATTATCCAAGGAGGGTACTCCCGTAACGGATATCCTAATCGGCATGACTGAGCGCGGCGAGGAAATTAGACAACCCAACGTTAGCAGAGCTTGGGAAGCTTACGAGAAGATAACAAAACGCAAGGACCAAAAGTTACAGTTACTGGCTCAAACTCGTAATATAAAGATGAAGCAAGACGACGGAGCACAACACGAGTCTTGGTTACAGACTATAACTCAAAATATAACGGCCGAAGATATCGAAGCTGTTAGCACTTCTAGTTAGTAGCGAGCGAAGCGAGGAGGGGGGAAATAAATCATGAGTTTAGCTAGCATGACCGTAGAGGGAGTTAAGAAGGGCGCGGACTTTCTCGAAATGACGGGTTTACACAGCGCAGCTGAGAACACTCTAAACAAGATGAAGAGCGGGGCAGATTTCGGTGATTCTATACTCGAAACTCTGAACGCTAGGATAAACGACCACGAAAAACTGTTGGCTGCACTCGGCAAGAAGAGCGGAGACGAACTATCTAATTTCGACCGAGCTCGGAGTTTATTCTATAACAAGCAGGGTGAATTCCAGAAGAAGAGAGCGGCTCTCGGAATAGCAGGAGCGTACATGTCTGCCAACATAATCGGTAACGGCTCTCTCGGTATTCCCGGAATATCCACGGCTAGTTGGAATAGATAGCAGAAGGGAGGAAGCTCAATGCTAAAAAACTGATATAGTTTTTCTAGAAACATTGAGCGAAGCGAAATGTTAATGGCACTCAAAGGCATGGTTAAACGAGATATTAAACAACTCGGAGACGCAGTCGGTGATTATACCAGTGGCATGAAGATAGACGCCAAGGATTTCGGTCCGGCTCTCGGTGGAGCACTCACTGGCAAGAGAGTCGACCTCGACGCTCTCGAACTCGGACAGCGCAAGGCTGCCGGAGTCGTGAAGAACTCTGTCGATAAACAAGAGGACGTTTTAGAGAATATCAGGTCCAAGATGCACAGACCAGCAGACCCATTGAATTATTCTTCGAAGGGAACACGTGCACAAAGAAAGGTAGATAACGACGGAGACGGACAGAGTTACTTTAAGTCTAATAACGTGAGAGAAATTTACAACGCTCGAGCAACGGCGTTCGGTAGTAGCGACATGATGGCTGCGAGTAGACTCGCGGCGGTCGGTTGTGTCGGCTACGCTGCTACTACCGGTGTTCTGAATCTCGTACGCGGTGATTATTAATATCGGAGGTGTATATCCGTGTCTAAGATAACACCTACCGGAGCACTAATGGCTGCGGGAGCCTGGGGGTTAGGCCAGGCCCTCAAGGTCGGCGTCGGTATCGGAGCTGGCGCCGCTCAGGGAGCACTCACCGGTGCCAAGGTAATTGGAAAGGCTGGCTTGGGAGTCGCCGGTGCCGTCGGCAAGGCAGGAGTAAACATGGCCGAAGGCGCCGGCATTGCCGTGGTTGAATCGGCTCGAAATCCCCAACTCCGAAGTGGAATACTCAGTTCTTGGGGAACCATGGCTGGAAACTTCGGCAAGAAATTCATGAAGGTCAACGACAAGGGAGAACTCAAGATGACCAAGTTCGGCATCGGAACGTTTATCGGTGCCGGCATGTTGAATAATTCTCGAGATATCTACGACAAGGAGAAGGCTCGACGCATGGGAGAAATCGACAATAATACCACGAGTTTGACTCCTCGGATGTCGGTGCCCCAGTACGAGTTTAACCCGAGAAAGCGCATGGGGGCACTCGACGGCGGCGCGAGCGGAGATTTAGTCTTTGCACTACACAATAATAGATAGATTTTTAGTAGGAGAGGATAGCAATGGCTGCTGCGTTGGGAGCAATAGCAAAATACGGTGGCAAGATATTAAACGGTGCTACCGGTTTATACTTCGGCATGGAAACCTACGGTGAAGCTCGGAGAGAGGGTGCCAGCAAGGGCACCGCGTTCGCCAAGGGAGCCGCCGAATTCGCCATGGGGGTGGCACTCGGCCCGATGTCCTACCTGGGGTTACAGTTGGCCACGGGAATACCGAGTGCTGGATACGAATTCATGAAGTGGCAAGCACAATATCGGAGACAACTCGGTCGAGAACAAAAACAGGCAGCGTTTCAGAACGCTGCTTTTCAGGATACTCAGGCTACGTATACCATGAGGCAGTCGGGGTTGGCTATCGCAGAGCGGAGTCGATATAATACTCAACAAGCCATGCTCGGTAACGAAGCTAGATTCATGAAGAAATAGATGGGAGGTGTAAGAATTGGCTTTGATACAGGGTATGAAAGGATTAGGAACATTCCTCACAAAGGGAGTAGGTATAGACAAAAAGGTAGCAGATAATGTAATTGGCGAGATAGGCAATCTCACTAAAAACATGCCTGAGGCAGAAAGAAAAAATCTGTTTAACTACATGCAGGGCAAAGCTGGAGTTTCTAATTGGGGCAAAAAGAATATATCTGCTGTAGAAAAAAACTCGGACATGTCTCAATACCAAGACATAATGTCGATTGACCTTGGCAATGGACAAAATCTTGGTGGAACATTATTTGCCTCTAACGTAGACATTGCAAAACTTACTGGTCCTAATAGCAATTGGAATAGAATGGCTAAAATTGCAAAGAGCGGAGGAGAAAATTCAGCTCAAGCAAATAAATTTTTGGAGGAACAACAGGATATACAAGCTGCTAAGAATAAAGTACTTAGCGATGACGAAGCGATGAAATATCGACTTCGAAATGCATCTAAACATGGCGATAAAGAAGCTTGGGCTCAGTTAAATCAGCAAAAAGTGCAAGATGCATTTCTTGAAGATATAGATACGAGAGTTGCAATAGCAGATAAAGAAAAAGTTGCACAAGAATGGAAACAACGTGAAGCAGATAATATAAAAGATGCAATGCTTGAGGCCAGATATGGCCCTGGTAGTAAAGAGGCGGCAGAACAGTCTAAAGGTACTAAATTAGCTGACGCGACAAGAGAAGCTGATAAAAAATGGGCAAAAGAACATCCAGATTTGGATAATCAAGGTGAAAAACTGCCATTAGGTCAAAGAGTAAAAAATTGGTTTAAATCTGGTCCTGTATCCGAAGCAGAAAACATAACGCCTACTAAACAACAAAAATTAAAGGAGAGCCTTGAAGCAAAACATAAGGGGAAAATATACAGCAATGGAACAACGGTAGGAGGAAAATCAGCTGCTCCTATCGCAGGCAAGGTAAGCGCCCAAGAAGCCGCCAAGGAAGCAGCTTCCGAGGACTTCGCCGGTCATGCCTTTAGCGAGAGTGCTCAAGGTAAAATGGCAAAACTTCGTGGAGCAGTCGGAGGAGATAACGCAGTTGAACACTACATGAAGACAGCAGACAAACTTCATAGTGAAATGCAGGCTCTCAAGGGCAAGGAAGGCTACGATACCGCCAAGGAGATATATAAGAATCATCTCGAGAGCGGTCCTGGCATGGGTGATTATATCTACGGTAACGGTCTGCACTACAAGGCTGCCGGTATCGCTATCGGTGGCGGAATCTTGGCTACTACCATGGGTGACGGTCGTCGTTCTAACGCCCAGCTCTATTCAAGTCCGTTCTAGGAGTGATAATACATGGCTATACCAGGAGGAAAAGCTCTAGAGAAATCCATGCTCGAAAAACTAGAAGGAGTTATCGGCACGGGAGACGATGCCCTGAGGATATCCGATATTAGCAGAGCTAGATTCGATGGGGCCCCGGCATTTACCGGCCCTATATCGTCGCTTCCTTCTCAGTGGACTCAGGAGCAGCGTTTCGCCGCGTTTCAGGAGAAACTAGAATCAGTGCGAGGAGCGTTATCTCCGGAACAGTACGCAAAATATAACGCAGACCTTAAGGGTGTTTATACTAAAGACTTATCAGAAGACCTTGCAAGATATAATAAAAATCAAAGTAAGAATCGTCAGGTAGACTACGGTTTCTACGAATTCTTGCAATATAACGAGATAAAAAACAGATTTTATGGTGAGGCAGACAATGTTTTGCAGGATAGAATTGCAAACAGTGGACTTAACTTTGAGTTTAACCCGAATGAATTAAAGGTTCGACGTCAGGGACGTTATAATAAACAGGCCAAGGGAACACCTGAAGAGTACTTTAACGAGAGGCTCGTTCAGTTCACGACGTTTGTTCACGGAGAATCAGAGGCAATCAACAAAGGATATAACGTTCAGATAAACATGTTAAAACAACAACTGAAGGACCTGGACCCTCACTATTATTTTGGCGGAGCAGGAAAAACCTCGGAAGAAAAGTTACAACACTACACGGAGGATTTCGAAAAACTCAAGGATATTAAATTAGACCTGGAGGACATGAAATCCGAAATCGAAAACGTTAATCCGAAATTTGATTTTAGTAGACTCGACAGCATGGGTCTCGAAAAACAATTTTCATATCTCTCGAAATACACAAAGGTATATCAAGATAGAATCGCGGACCTGGCCGACTTACAAAACAAAATGCAGGGTATGAGTCATCAGGAATTCAACGCAGCGTGGACACATTCGGATAAACACCAACGTTGGTTAGCTCGAGCTGCCTGGGGAGACGTAGATGGAGTTCGGAGATACCGTGGAGAATACTTCCGAGACGAAGGCGAACTCGGTGACTTTATTTCGAATGTCGCGGAGCAAGCTAATAGCGTTGCCGACGACGTCGGAGCATTTACCAAGGCTTGGGACGACATGAGTCGCTCCGAGAAGAATCAGTTCTTCGTTGCCTTCGGTCCGGTAGATACCTTCAAGGGAACTAACGGTCAAAGATACGCGATAAAGCGAGGAGTTTTTCCCACGGACGAGGAGACTCAAGCTGAATACATGAATTTCTTATCTCAGAGAGAACGTAGAGAGGTCGAGGAATTCGGAGACCAGGCGTTCCAAAATAACAGTTGGGGTGGCCCTAATTTTTATAGTGATAGACCCGTTCAGCAATTCGAGGCTCAACAAGCTGCAGTAGCTGACGCCGTCGAGGGGCAACAAATTTGGAGACCCCCTGCGAGCCAGTCCGAGGCAGCCGTAGAGGAAACTAACGCTATCGCCGCCGAAATGACCGAAATGAATACCGTAGGTGAGACACCAGCAGCGGGTATTGAACGCCGAGCTGCTAATTCTATTTTGGCCGTAGATACTGCTCGCAGTTACGTGTTCGGATATAGACAGAGGGCTCTCCTCGGCATGATGGGTACAATTGGAGGCGTATCTCTCATGGAGGCAGCCATGAACGGGCCGAGTTCTGAGAGTATCGAACGAAGAAGAAAACTTACAGAAGAACGAAGACTGAGAGACTTAGGATATTGAGGTGAATTATATTGAAACAAAAGAAGAAGCTCAGCCCTGTAGAGGCTGAAAAATTAAAGGTTATTCTTCGAGACCCTGTGTTGTGGGCCAAGGCATTTATCGTTGCTCGTAATCCTGAAACCAAGAAGGACGGTCCGTGGATAGCTCGAGATTATCAAGCCGAGATTCTTCGGAATCGAGACGTCCGTAAGGTGTATCGCATGGGCAGGAGACTTGGAAAAAGTGAGTGCATGATAGTCGATGCCCTCTGGCAAGTTTGTACTCACAAGAACTATAGAGTATTATTCGTGACTCCTTACGAGAATCAGGTTGAATTGATATTCCGACGCATGAGGGAAATCATAGCTGATTCTCCTCTGATTAAACAAGAGGTAGTCAAGATTAAGAATTCACCCTACACGGTAGAAATGAGCAACGGTTCTGTTATTCTTGGATTTACCACGGGCGCGAGTTCGAATACTGGCGCAGCAAGCATAAGGGGGCAGCGCGCTGATTGGCTTTTCTTGGATGAATTGGATTAACCGTATAGTTCAATTAAAACTCCGTTAAACGACGAAAGTCTAGAAGTATAACGAACTTTTAGATAACGACGTGCCAAGCTACCTCGGCAACGATGTAGTAGTGCATAACGACTAGAGCTGAATCCCGTATCGGGATAATAAAAGCTCCACGAAAGCGGGGAACTCCACTGTAATCTTATCATCGAGAAGCATTTTACAGTGTGAAAGAAATAGTCTAATCTATCTGGTGACAGATAGAGCTGCAGATAAAGAGCTGCAGGTTAATTACGAATGTATATGGCGGAGAACGATTATCCTACTGTGGCAGCTATTGCTAACGAGCGTTCTGATATCGGTATAACAGCTAGCTCAACTCCCACGGGACACCGGGGAACCTTCTGGAAAATGTGTACCGACAAAGCCATGGGATATACCCACTGGCACTTCCCGAGTCAAAGAAGCCCGTTGTGGAATCAAGACATGGAAGACCGTGCTCGACAGGAATATAATCAGATTCAATACGAACACGAAGTCTTGGCTGAATTCGGTACCGAAGAGGCCGGTGTCTTTAACAAGGATGCTCTCGACGCTGCTCGAAATAAAATGTATTATACTTACGACCCTCTGACTAACTTGCAAATCAAGAAGTGCGAGGAACTCGGTAAAAGACCGCTCGAGTTTATCTATCGTGCGGGAGATAGAGCACCTCAGAATCTCTATCGAACTGTCGGAGTCGATTTCGATAAATATCAAGCTGGTTCAAGCATCGTAGTTTTAGACTACGATATTAAAACTAGAATGTTTTGGGTAATGAAACGTATAGAAGTTCCACGTGGAGAGTATACACTTGATAACGCCGTTAATTGGATTATCGAAGTTAACAAAATTTATGACCCGCGTTGGATATTTGTTGACCGAGGATACGGTGAACTAGTAGCTTAAGTATAGACATTGTGTTTTTCAATTAAACTGTTATAATTAAATCTGAATAGAGTACAAGGAGATGTTCAGATTGAAGATATATACAGAGTGGATTGAAAAAGCAAGTCGTTTGTATGAACAAGGAATGAAATATAATCAGATAGCTAAAGAACTTGGAGTTGACAGAAAAGTAGTTAGTTATAGGCTTCGAGAAAGAGGTTATCAATCAGACCAACGTTATGTTAGAAACGTTTCTGTAGAAAAACTAAGAAAATATGATTATACTCAAGCTGAAAATATTTTCAATAAAATAGATTCTGAAGAGAAAGCATATTGGCTTGGATTCTTATATGCAGATGGAAACGTTGATTTGGATAATAACACAGTATCTATAGCTCTAGCAGAGGAAGACCTAGAACATGTAAAAAGTTTTGCAAAGTTTATGGGGCTTTCAAACAAAAAACTTCATAAGAAGATTCGAAACCTTAACGGTAAAAAATTTATTAGCTATGAATTTTCTGCTACGAGTAAGATATTAAAAGAACAGTTAATTAAACTTAAGTGTTATCCTAAAAAAACGTATACGCTTAATTTTCCTTCTTATAAAATAGTTCCTAAGAAATACATGAAAGATTTCGTTCGTGGTTACGTAGACGGAGATGGTTCTATAACCAATGGAGCAACCTCGATAATAGTGCTTGATGTTCTTGGAACTAAAGAATTTATAGAAGGATATCAAAAGTGGACAGGTCTTCATCAGAACAAAATTCATTCTTTTTCTCATACAAATTCTGTTGTGCATTCTATGTATAGTGGAATTGCTGCTATATATATCTTAGACATATTGTACGAAAATGCTACGGTATATTTAAAAAGAAAACATGACAGATACTTAGCTTTACGCCGTCTTAGGTTAAAGACCATAAGAAGACCTAAGAGTATTATAGCGGAATTTAGCAAGAAGGGACTGTTCCGTCCTAACTTGAGACTGAAGGCTCTACTAAAAGAAGTAGATAGTCTGCAGTAATGTAGACGATAACGGTATACCGTTAGTCAAGCGCAACGCGTAGGCTTTGAAATAATAAGCCCAAGAGGCCGCTACATGTTTATGGTTACATCTCGTAAGAGACTGCATGAAAACGTACGCTAAGCTGGGTTGGAATTAACCAACCGATGAAAATGAGCGTAAGCTCCAGAGTCAGAGATAAAAAGCTCTGAGTTAAGAACAAACTGGATTATCAAGTAGAGAGATTACACCTCTACGGTGAGCAACATCCCAATAGTGGTCTCAAGGTAAAAGTAGAAGGTTATCAGTTCAAGAATAAGATTCCTGTACCTGACCCGACAACGAGAAAAATTACAGAAGAACCACTAAAGCCATTTATGGTTAACGCCTTGTCTAAAGTATTTGAAGATGGTAGAATAATGTTGTCTCCGTTTGACGATGTTTTACACAAGCAGTTGGTTGATTACACTATCGAGCGTGTGACGCCAACGGGGACACCTGTTTTTACTAGCAAGGACGAACACTTTGTTGACGCACTCGGTTTAGCGTATCTTGCCATGGTTATTAAATTCCCCGATACTGCACAGTTTATAAAACAAATTAAACCTATCGATGCACAAATAGTCGGAGTTGAAAAACTCGGAACGGTATTCGGTAGTGGAGAGAGAGCAATAAGAAATATCGAATCTGCTCGAAGTGCTTGGGGTAATAACCGAACAGTACAACAGATTGGAAAAGCTCCTGGAGAAAGAGAAGGAGAATACCAAAAGTGGATAAAGATGCCGTTAAAACCGACCAAGAGTGTCAGTCCTCGTAATTCCTTTTCACGCTCTGGAGATAGGGGAAACTTCGGCGGCAGGTCACTTTGGTAGAGGTAACCACCGTTCTCCCACGGTGTTTATTATATAGCCGAGGTACTGGGAAGAGACCCCTCCCCTAGTATCTCGGCATTTTTAAAGAGTTAGGAGTGAGAACCTATTGGCAGACGAAAATAGATTTAATCTATTGCACAGGCCTGACTTAAAACCAGAACGAAACTATCGTTCCGAAGCTATATTTCCACCGCCGGGGCCCACTCCTGCAGTAGACATTAACGTACCCCCTGAACCTGAACTGCCTCAATTAATAGAGGACCTCAAGGAATTGGAAGAATTGTGCCCTGGATTACCCGACGGATTAGAACCAGTCGGAGAAGTAGTCACAGTTCTCCGCAAGCGTGCTGAGGTTATTTACGCTGAACAGAAACTTCTCGAGGAAATTCCTCCGGATAGAGTAGTAGGTCCAGAACCTGGAAGTATTGTAATTCCTGAGGACGTTATCCCAAAAGATATATCAATCGGAACTAACGTGTTTGAAGATATTCCTAAAATACCTGGAGTTCCGAAAATGTTTCCTCCCCCGAGTCATGTTAAAATTAGTGTAACGACTCCAAAGACACTCGTGCAACTTGCGAAGGATGTTTACGTAAAGGACCAAATTAATCTTCAGAAACACTATTTACAGAGTTTAAGATTGGCACTTCAACAGTACTTTCAGAATCAATTTGCAATCATGGGAGAACTCGGTATTAGTGATATGAGTGCTCTTACGAGAGAATATCACGGTTCTGTTGTTTCGGGAGTTAGTTCTAATTCTCAACACCTTAACGATACAATAGTCCGTTCTCAAGTTGCTCGTAAACAGAAAGCCAAGTATTTTTCTAAACTAACGAATACGGACCAGACTCTTGTTCACCTGAGAAACTGGAACGCGTCGGAAAAACTTCGTGAGAGATACTACGGAGAAGCCTACGGTGATTCGGAGAAATTTACTGATTCCGAGGCTAACGCAATTCTTCGACAGAATCGTTCTGAATACGACGCAAATTACAAGGGAAATTTATATAACATGTATAAATACCTTGACGGTTCGATGAAGATGACAGAAGATATACTTGACCACACGATTCTTGAATCTAAGGCAAAAGCTAAGTTAATCAAGGACGGCGTCGACGTATTTGCTCAGCCCAAGCGTGAGGGTGGAGAAGGCGTCGAAACTATTCAGGCTAAGGATTCTGAAGACCTCAAGGCTAAGCAAAAAGCAGACGAAAAACAGCAACAAAGTACTCAGAAACCGACACCTGAAGAAGTCGATAAGGCTAATAAGATTACTGACCCCGCCGACGAAAAAGTTTGGGGACTTGCTCCGAACGGTGGCCACTGGAGTCAGAACGATATCGATTATCTTATCAAGGAAGACCCAGAGATTTACGGTACTACCGGTGATAAACTTACCAACGTTAAGAACACTCTTGGTCTCGATTCTAAATACGCTGCTCCTGAGGAAGAAAAGAAAGACGATAAAACAGATAGTAATAAATCTACAGAAAGCAAGACAGAAAAAACTGCTACTACCTCCGACGAAAAAGTACAAAGTGTTACTGGTGAAAAGAAAACTGAAGAGACTGCTGCTGATACTACTACAGAAGTTGATAATAAAGATAATAGTAGTGGCAAGAGTATCACGATTTCGGCTCCAGGAACATTCGGAGGAAGATACAGTGTTACCGTTCCTATTAACGAAGAAAGAATCAACAACTGAGGAGTCAGGTAGCCTAGCAAAGAAGAGAGACGAGAGCAGTATTCTGAGAAGTCAAGAATTACACAATCTTGGTTGTAGTATAAATATCGCATCAATAGGCGATGACAATTCTGTTACGTTTACGTTTAACGACCCTAACGGAGTAATGACTGATTCCGATAGAGAATCGTATAGAGCAACAGCTGAATATACTGTTTCGTCTAGATTAGGAAAGACACCTAAATCTTCTGCTCTAACTTCGAACGGTTGTATAGTTTATTATTAGATTGGAGGAATCCCTCGTGAGTCTCATGAGTTTCTTATTCGGAAAGAGTACCGAGGAATCCTTGCAGATTCGCGAGGTGCCCTCAAGCAGTGGCGGTGGAGGAACTGCCGGCCAACAAATCTCAAACGGAAATATTAAAAACTTCCAAATAAAGGCCGTCGGTTTTAGCGGTGAAAGCGATTCGGGTGATTTTGAAGACCCTGAATACGACCTTGCCGAAATTAAAGAGGCGTGCGCAGCTGATTCATATATCGCAGTAGCAACTCAAAAGTATAGCCAGTTAATTTTTAAAGCTGGGTACTCTATTGTTTCTGATAACGACGCTGCTGCGGAATATATTCGTCAAAGACTTCGTTTCATGAGTTTTGCTACGATGACGAACATAGACCTAGTTCTTCAGGGAGTAGCAGAAGACCTGGTAAAATATTCTAACGCGTTTCTCGTAAAGAGTAGAGTCGATACTGCACAAATGGGTGGAATTCAAGCTCAAGGGGTTTGGGACGTTAAACCAGTCGGCGGTTATTTCAGAATAGACCCAACAACCGTAAAAATAAAACGTGACAAAAACGGTACCGTTAAGAATTATCAGCAATCTGTCGGAAACAACGAAAAGTCTTTTAAGGCTACTGACGTTATTCATTTCTATATAGACAAGGACGGTAATTCTGCGTTTGGTCATCCTAGAATTTCTGCAGCTCTCGAAGACGTTAAAATGCTTCGAAAAACAGAAGGCGCTGCACTGACACAAATTTATCGTTACGCTAATCCGATAACTCACGTTAGAATCGGTATCGAAAATAATCCTGAGGGGTGGGCAACTGACCAAGAAATTACTGATGCTCGCAAGGAACTTGAAAAAGTAAACACCGACGGTGTTATAATAACTAACGAAAGAACTCATATAGATAGTATCGGCGCCGATGGTGAAGCCATGGATATAACGAAATACATGCAGTATTGTGAGTCAAGAGTATTCACTGCGCTCAACGTTACAGCTAGTACCATGGGACGTGGTGGAGCAAAACAAGATGCTGATTCCATGGAAGAACAGGAACATAATACCGTTAAATTTTATCAGAGACAAATTGCAACGTTTATCGAAGACCAAATGTTTACAGAAATGCTACTTGAAGGCGGATACAATCCGGTGTATAATGAACAGGACATCGTTCGCTTTAAGTTCGAAGAAATAAATCTCGAAACCAGAATCAAGAAAGAAACTCATGCTCTTAACATGTTCCAAGGAAATCTTATTCCGTTTGAAGAAGCACGTATTAAGATTGGTAAAGATAGCGATGTCGTTGACGAAGCTAGATTGCACATGAACATGATAACGACGCCACATGATTTAGCTATTGCGCAAGCCAAAGGAATGGGAACAACGAACAACACTAACGGCTCTGAAAGCGGAACTCAAAGCCAAAGAACTACTAGTTCAATAGTACAACCGAGTAATCAACACGGAACTGCTAGTATGAAGGTAAAAGAATCAGCAGAAAGAATTAACCTGAGTGAAAGCACAAAAAGTGATGCCGTTAGTAAAAAAACACTTGAAAATAAGCAGGAATATAGGACAAAGTTCGAAATTGCGTATAAAAAGTGGAAAGCTGTTCGTAATGATATAGTTGAACATGATGAAATGCCGAGTATTGTCCTTCCTGTAGCTAGAGACGGAATAATTCAGGAATTTAAAGCAAAGGCCGCAGTTGAGATGCAAAAAGGTGTTGAACGTGCACTGTCCGATTCGAAAACAAAAGTTGATTCAATTCGTAAAGTTCCTTCTCGTTTAATAGACGAAAAGATAGAACGAATTGTTACAAAGGTTTTTCGTGACGTTCACAAGAAATTAAAATCTATCGGCAAAGACGGTACAAAGACAGAAAGACGTGCAGCTTTCGATGTCGTTGAATACCGTATCCGGTTCCTAGCCGATGAAATAGTTTCTAAGGCGTATTGGTACGGTTACGTTAAGGCCTGTCAGCAACTCAAGATTCCTGAAGTATTCGTACACTTTAACGGTTCTGAGGACCAAGAAGAGTACTCTGACATCGTTAAGACTAACAAATTTAGCCTAGACGATATACCAGCGTTTCACGCATACTGTTCCTGCAAAATAGGCATGGAACCAGAAAAGGTGGTGACATAATTTGGCAATAATGATTCATGAGTATCTTGACGGAAACGGAGGTATTAATGCTTCATTCACTGAACAAGTGAATAACGGAAATACTTCTGGTATTAATGTGACAGAAGCTGTAGCTGAGAATAACGTTGACCCTTCCTCAATCATGGTTGATATCGAAGCTATTCACGCTATGCCACACGCAACGAGAAATTATACTCGTTATTCCGAAAAGTGCTTAAAGAATAGTGTTCCTGGTTGGACTAAGCCGTATCCTCGTCCTCTTATAAAGCATCACAATGAAGAAAACGGAGATATTATCGGAAGAGTCGTATCAGCCAGTTATAAAACTCGAGATACGTTCTCTAATACGCCGGCATTGTTACTGACAGTTAACGTACCAGACGAACAAGCAAAAACCGACGTTAAGAACGGTATTAATCGAACAGTTTCGATTGGTGTCATTGCCGAGGATGTTCGTTGTTCAATCTGTGGTAAACAAATCGAACTCGACGAAAACGGTGAAGTCATCAGTTGCGAGCATAAGCGCGGACATGTCTACGGAAAGGAAACAGCATATTGGGATATTCATTCCATGGAACCCAAGGAAGTTTCTTACGTAGTAGTTCCGAGCGACATGTTCGCTGGCAATGTTCGCAGTTATCCGGCTACCAAAGCGGCCCCGCCGGTTGTAACTGAAAGTCTGAATACAGACGGAATAAATATCACGTACAAAGGAGAGACACAAAACATGGATATCAAGGAAATGGAAGAAAAAGTCCAAGCTGCTGAGAAAAAGGCTACTGACCTCGAAGCTGGGCTGAAAGCCATGACCGAGTCCAAGGGCGCTCTCGATGCCAAGGTGAAGGAAATGACCGACGCTGCGGCAGAGTCGACGAAGAAGATTGAAGCAGCTGAGAAGGAGAAAGCCGAACTTACTGCGAAAATCGAGGCGTTGGAGGCCGCTAAGGCTGAGCTCGAGACAAAGGTCAAAGACATGACAGAATCGGCAAAGGCTTCTGAAGAGAAAGCAGCTGAAGAGCTGAAGATGAAGGAAGGCCTTGAAGCTGAACTCACGAGCACTAAGGTTGCTCTTAAGGAAAGTCTCATTGACAATCTGCAAGCACTTCGCAAACTTACTGGCAAGGCTGAACTTGATGCAGACAAGTTAAAGAATCGTGAAGAGTCCTCAATCCGTGACTCTATCGATGACTTGAAACTTGAGATGGCAGAAGCAGCCAAAGAAGGTCCAGTAAATCCTGAGCTTCCACTTCCTGGTTCTGTTACGAATCCTGGAATGACTGAGGAAGCTAACGAGGATAACAAGGTTAACGTGAAAGAAAATGCAGACCTTGGTAATGTAGACTTGAAGGCAGGCTTGGAGAAACTCTTCATGTCAGTTGCCGGAGCTCACCGTTAATCGTGACGCAATTTTATATAAGGAGTGATATACATGGCATTGCAGCCTGGAAACTACAATACCCAGGAAGCTCTTCAGCCGGGTGCACGCGGCGAAATGTTCGACGGCAGTGGATTCCCTGGTTATAGAGACGAAACCGAGGGTCGTGTCAATCGTACTAATAATCACATGAACGTTTCGGCTCATGACGTTCCGAACGTGAAATATGAGTTCGATTATCGTTTACCCGTTCTTTTCCGTTATGGTTGGGCCGTTGGTTTTAACCAAATCGTTATTCCGAAGGGACGTATCGTTGCTGGTGACCCGCACATGGACCTTGTCAATTTCGAGTCTCGTAAGCAGTTCAATACTCTTACTCTCGCTAATGGCGGTGTTCCTGTTCGTCTGCGCAAGGCTACGGATACTTATCCGACCTTTACTGGTCAGCTGACCGATATCGTGAAACCGAGTTCTCAAGGACAACCTGTTCAGGGTGTTGGCAAAGAGTGGACTCCTCTCGTTGCCGATGCTTACGAGAGCAACTGTTATCGTCCGTTTGCTGGTGATTCTGCAAAGACTGCTTCTGAAGTTCTTGCTGACGCTGGTTATACAGTTAGTTCCGAAACTGGACGTATCCAGAAAGACGGAGTCGACGTAAAAGACGTTCGTCCTGGAAACCTTCCTCTCGGTATGCTCGAACGCAATGAATACACCCGTGACGACGATGCATTCAATGGCATTATGCCTGGTCCTATTCTTACGGACTCTATCGTCGAATTCCCGTGGTTTGCGTACAAGGACAAGGCTGAGGAGAATCCTTGGGGTTCTGCCTATGGCGCACTGTTCATTGGCGCACAAGTTAAATCTGATGAGAATGGCCGCGTGACGATTTCTCCTCTGTCCTTCCCCGAGAAGGTTAAGGAAATGACCGTATTTGAGTACGAAATGGAACGTCAGCAGGTTATTGGTCAGGTTTACGGCGTGAACCATGAGATTGTTCCTGAGGGCGCACCTAAGTGGGCTATGTGGGCTCTTGAAGACCGTCTAAACTACGAGGGCTTCAATCCTGCGATTTATGCCAAGACTAACCGTCGTGGTGAGGATGCTGTGAACAGCACCGCTTACTTCTCGACTGGTAAGTATCCTGGTTTTCCGTACGACAAGAATTACCTGAATCATGACTTACACATGCTCGCAAGCACTGGCCGTGGTGACAACTACGACCCACGCATGAACTTTGAGTATCGTTACAGCGATATGGGTATCCCCGGCTTGACCGATGGTTATAACGCCGTCAAGAAGCCGATTACCGACCAGAAGGTTGGCCTTATCCATTACGCTGGCGACAAACAGTACGTCGAGATGTTCTTCCGTACAATTGACCTCGGTCAATTCATTGAAACGGGAAGCCTCCAGATTAAGGTCGGTACTGGCAACTATGCTCCTCTCGTAAAGGATGCAAAGATTGCCTGCAACGGCACGGCTGGTATCTTCAACGTCAAGTACGTAAGCGAGCTTCAGGGCTTGTTCGTTCTCGAAGTTGTTGACAAGGCTGCGGCTGACACTGTTCTTCAGGCAGCTAACGGCACCGTAGAAGTATTCGTTTCTTACGAGCGTCGTGGAGAATCCGGCGTTCCTACCTTCATGGATTGGGACGGCATCTGCGGTAGCGTAAAGATTCTTTTCCAGAAATAAGAACAGTAGAAGGTACGGGGAAACAAAGTTTCCCCTACCTGTTGAAACCGAAAAATAAGGAGGAACAGAAATATGGGAATCTATATGAAGGAAGCCCTCCAGAATATCGACGGTTTGCGTAAAGCTGCTATTGCTCAGCAGGAAGCTTTCGCAAAGGGTGAGTCCAAAGAGCAGCCGAAAGTTGCTCCCGAGACTTTCGATATGATGGAGCGCATGGTTCGTAACATCAGCGGCGATTTCAGCAAGGGCCGTACCAGCATTCGCGAAACTATCACGAGTACCGACACAGTGTCGTTGATTCCTCGTGTTATTGAGGGCCAGCTCCGTGAGGCAGCAGAGCCTGAATATCTTGCAACTCGTTTCATGAACGTTATCAACGTAGAGGGTGGCAATAACAGTACCGTTTACGTTGTTCCTATCGTCGGTGAACTCACTGCGCATGAGGTTTCTGAGGACGGACGTTACAACGAGAGCTCCCTGGACTTCAACACCGTCGAGAACGCACAGCTCGAAGTGCGTGTCAAGAAAATCGGTTTGAAGGTCCGTATTACCGAGGAAGCTATCTCTGATAGTTCCTGGGATATTCTCGGAATCAACATCCGTAAGATGGGTACCGCGATGGCCCGTTACAAGGAAGAGTGGTGCTTCAATAGCTTCTCTAATCACGGAACAATCGTTTTCGATAACGACATTCGTGCGCAGATGCCTGAAGCTGGAACCACTGGTCGTGCAGAGGACGGTTCTCTCAATGACACTATGACAGTTGAGGATTTCCTTGACCTCGTTCTCGCCATGATGGCTAACGATATGACTCCGACTGACATCATCATGCATCCGCTTGCTTGGGTCATCTTTGCTCGCAATAGCATGATTGGCAACGGACTTTCCTACGGCGCGTTTGGCGGACAGCAGATTCATCCTTGGGGAGCTACTCAGGGAACTCCTGGATTTGCAGGTCTTGCAGCTGAAGAGGGGCCACAGCGTCTTATCATGAGTCCTGACCAGGTTCAGGGACGTCTCCCGATGCCAATGCAGGTATCCTTCAGTCCGTTTGTTCACTTCGACAAGCAGGCTAAGAAGTTTGATATGTACTGCCTTGACAGGAGTAATGTTGGTGTTATCGTGCAGAAGGAAGCTCTTTCTACAGATAACTGGCAAGACCCTGAGCGTGATACTCGCATGCTGAAGGTTAGAGAGCGCTATGGTGTCGGTATTCTCAGCAACGGCCGTGGTATCACGGTTGCGAAGAACATCGCAGTTGCTCCGACCTACCCAGTTGCTCCTACGGTACGTATCGATACGGGACTCATCGCAGCGAACGCAGGCGACGGCAACGTGGTTAGTCCGTGATAGCGATATCTCGTAATAAAAGAATGTACACTACGGGCGACTAATTTCGGTCGCCCGTTTTTTATCAAGCTAACATGAGGAGGAACACAGAGTGAAACAGGTTATTGCAAAAGTAAAACTTAATCCTGGCAATGGCGGATATTTTGACCCTGTTACAAGGATTCACCTTACTCACGGGAGTCCTATTGGAAATGTTTACGCTGGAATGAATGTCACGGGATTACAGGCGGCAGTTCGCAGTCGTAGGATTTCTGTAGTAGAAGGAAGTCTTGGAAAGTTTGAAGCACCATTTAAACTTGTAAAGGCTAATGACGGCAAGGTCGTGCTCGCAGTTAATAAACCGGAAGAAAATACTGGTAAACAGGAAAAGGCTCCGGAACCAAAGAAAGTTGAAAAGAAAGAAACTAAGGCAGAGGAACCAAAGGTTACTCCCGTAGTTGAAGAACCAAAAGCTGCTCCTATAGTTGAGGAATCCGTGGAGCAGAAAGAAGAACCAGCAGAGGCAAAGGAAGTTGAAGAGACTGTAGATACAGTCGAATCAGCAGATGAAAAATCTTCTGATAACACAGAAGAGAAGCCTAAAAAGCGTGGAAAAAAGAAGGCTAAATAAGGAGTAACAGACCATGGCATACATAAAGTTTAGTGTCGTGGCAATTGAAACGGATTTAAAAGAACAGAGTATCTATGTTACGTTTAACAAACAGGTTGACTCAGATACAATTAGTACCCAAACGATTACGGTTGCAATTAGAGACCTTAATGTTTCTACTTTAGCGCATTTTAATCTTGTCGTTAGTGATGACCTTAAAATGGTTACGATTAAGTTCGTAGATACCCCTATGGTCAATACAGATTATGTAGTTTTGCTACAGAATACAATAAAGGACCTAGAAGGATGCGAACTTGAGAAAAGCTTATTTAGAAACGTTGCGTTTAAGAGTACTGTTACGAGTGATATAGAACTTGTATCCCCTGCGAACTTCGAGGTTATTACCAACAAGAAATTTGTTTGGAATGAAGTCGGAGATAATCCTGTAAACAGTTTTCGTTTACAGATTAGCACAGAAACAGGTTTTAGTAATCTCGTAATCGATGACATTGTGTCTAATCAGTCTGAAATAACGTTTGGCAAAGAATTAAAAGTAGGACAATATTTCTACAGAATTCGTGCTGAGCTAGGAGAAGACTACGGAACTTGGAGTGACATTAGAACTTTTCTTATTCAGGACAACGGAGAATTTGACGACAAAGATTTATTTGTCGGAGACGAATCCGATGAAGTGGTTACTGAACCTGATGAACCCACGTTTGAGAATCTTGTTGAGGAAGAGCGAAAGGATTTGCTCAAACTTATAGATGGTCCTGTAAGTGGTGTAACTCCAGAGAAGTTTTCTTTCTTGTTTGAAGACGATATAGATATTAGCGATATAAAAGTTTCAATAGTGAGGAGTGATTTCTAATGGCGTTCGAAAGAATTGAATCTGACGTAGAAGCAATCGGGAACGTGTTAGAGATTACTCCTTCTGTTGCGATACAGGATAGTTCTACGTACACAATTAAAATCTCTGGAGTACGGTCCACGGATGGAAAAGTATTTCCAGAACAGACATTTAAAATAACCACTGCCGTTTCACCAATGTATTGTTCCCTCAGCAGTTTAAAAGCCGTAACAAGTAACTTTGGTATCGATGACCAAACGATGTTAACGTACATTCGTGAAGCAAGTGAATTTGCTGATTTTATAGCTACGGCTACAAAGACTAACACGAGTGGAACAACACTTGAGTACGCAAAAGGAGAGTTAACGAAGGTTAAGGCAACCATAGATTGTCTTACTAACTGTTTTGTCGGAGGCTCGTTTATGACTGGAGGAAACCGTTATAAACTAGGCGAAGACGAGATAGAAGAAGGAGACCGTGCAGCTTCGTTCAAGAATCTTCTTGACTGGCTTAAGTGGCTTCTTAGGTATTGGGAAGATGCAGTGCGTGGCTACCTGAATCCTGGTCGTGCTAAACCTAAGGCAACTCGTCTCGGCATTAGCGCTTCTGATAATTCTGACGTTCAACAAATTACTGTTGATTCCCTTATCGGCGATTACACTAGGAACTTTATCCAGTGGTCTAAGGGCGGGTGATGACAGTGCAACCGATGGACGAAAGAATTCAGTACGTTGTAAAATTGTTTCACTACCCGATGTGGTTTATCAAATTAAATCAGAATGTTCAATGCACGTGTATAGACCATGCTACAAAGCAGCCTAGACCGGATTGTAAAATCTGTTTAGGTACCGGAAGAAAGATTCATCTTGTTCGGGCAAAAGCAGCAAGACAGACAACTGAAGCTGCAAGTATGCGTGGTCCTGGTTTAGGGTATTCTGAAAAGAACTACGGAGATAGATTTTTTACTCTGCACAATTTGGAGTTGCACGAGGGCGATATTATTGTCGACAACGATAACGTTAACGTAGTGCAACATTATCAACCAGGAAGAACAGATGCAACGAGTGCTGTTTATTTTAGAACTGTAACTACACGCATGAAAACAAATACGAATCTATTTCTAAAGTCATTCCACGACTTACTAAGGAGGAATGGCTATGAGTAATTCAAAAGTAACAGTCAACAAACATACTAATATTCTTATTATAGGAAAGGGTAGTAACAATAACTCTCGTAAGAATATAGTGTACTCCAATAAACTCAGTGAAGTGAAGAAAACGTTTGGAGACTGTGAATTAACCGATGCATTTAAAATATTAAAAGACATCGGTGTCGATTATATCTTTCTCTGTAACTGCAGAGAGAAAAAAGATTATATCGACATGGCAGAAATACTGCGTGCGCATGACTTTACATATATTGTTCCTATTTCATTGAATCTCTCTGACGAGTTTGACGAACCAAAAACAGAGAGACGTATAACGTATATAGAGTATATGTTAGAGAAAATAGGACGTGTAAACGATTCTGTTTTTATTGTCACAGATAAGCATGCTTCACTATACGAGGACATGGATGCGTTTATTGGTGACATGAATAACATAGCAAAGAGATTTGTGTCCAAGCAGGAGCCCGCAGTAAACGGAGAAAATTTAATATTCGTAGCTAATAATCTCTATGATTACGAGAGAGCAAATATTCCACTTGCTGCAAGTTTGGTCATTAACAAACCTAATAAGTATCCAGTATATAATTTCGGAGAAGCTTATTTTCTGCTTGACCAATTCGAAAATATCGGAAACTGGGCATACTTTCAGAATCATAACATAAGGACAACAACAGTTGAGAATTTACTTAACTTTAAAGTTGGTGGTCCTGATAAAATAGTGTTTATAGCAAGAATACTTAAGATAATGAAGAGACAATTAGACTTCAGTGAATTTATAGGTAAGCAGTACACAGAATACAGAAGGTTAGGAATCGAGACAAAACTCAATGATTATCTTGAAGTTCTGGTAAACGAATTGATATATGACTATGATATCAAGTCGGTAACAGCTTATCGTAATCCTGAACCCATGACAGTTGACGTTGAAAATACGTTTGATGTATGGCCAATAAATTGTCTTGAAAAGGTTACAGTATCAAAAACTGTGGAGGTCGCGTAAATGGCTAATATTATTAAATCGAATAAACCTTTTAGGGTAGATGACATTGAAGCGCTTCTACAGCGAAGAGCAGAGCATACTACGTTAAACACTGAGTTAACGAAGGTTATTCCGAGAGATACTCCTAGATTGCAATCAAAAGTAGGTGCAACATTACCAGATTTTATTGATATGGTGTCAAAGATTGTATCTAAAGCTGCAAAGGAGCGTAATGTAATTTTTGAACCGGACGAAGGTGCTCGTCCTCAAGTCGACCAGCATCTTTCGTTAAATGAACCTCATATCTATTATGAGGTATTATCAAGGGTACCCTGTATGGAGCTCAAGCCTCGTGAACGACAGGAGATACTCGATACAGACGATAAAGGTGTATCACGAAAGGGCCGAGTTTGGGGACAACGATTTGAATGTCATGTTCAATTTAATATCTTGGCCGGTGATTACAGAACAGCTGACAAGGTAATGGAGATGTTTGAAGACCTAATCTTCAACTATACTTCTTACTTCAAGAAAAATGGCGTGGCGGAGATACTGTTTGAGGGGCAGTCTACGGACCGTAATCTTGACATCTATCGTCAGTCGTTATCCGTACGAAGTCTTCAATATTGTGTCTGGGTAGAAAAACTGCATGCTGCCTTTGACACTGAGGAGATAGATGGAATAATCACAGAATAAAAACCTATAAAGGAGGAATAGACTTTGAGTATCTTCGAAAATGATTACGACCTGCCGGGAGTATATACGGAAGTTCTTCCTGATTACTCTTATGGGTATGACACAAGTCTGTTTGGAACGACTGACCCGGTTTTGATTATCGGTACCGCGTTTAACGGACCTACGGGCAACGTAATGGCAATTTACTCTAAAGAGCACGCAAGCTACGTGTTCGGTAAAGTCTATGACAGCGAGAAACAGCAGGAGTCAAACCTTGTAGCCGGTATTCACGATGCTTGGGACCGTGGTTGCCGTACGATTTATGCCTGCCGTGTCGGTGGTAAAGACATTTACAAAGACTTCAACTTCCGTATTGACACCAAGTACAAACTTCGTGTTTCAAGCATGGTGCCAAGTAACATTGCCAAGGAGTGCTACTTCCGTTTCGATAATACCAGTGGCACTGAGAGCATGACAATCTACAAGCCTGCTGAACGTGCAACTATCGCTGAAAAACGTCAAGGGCTTGTATCGGGAGAGAACAGTGTTATTTCTGCGTTAATCGAGTTGAACCTTGACATGGGTCTCTCGAAAGACACTCCTCTCGTTGATGTCATCCGTATCTTCAACAATACAAATCTTGCTCATCAGAACAACGTTTTGAAGCTGGGTATTGTTGATGCTGAAGGCAATGATGTAACGAATACTATGGAAGTTCGCAGCATTGCTCTTGGTGCGATGTATCCTGGTATTTATTTCATCGGTCGTGAGTATTCCGCTTGCGTTGAGGAAACTGATTTAACGTTCTCTCTCGTAAGCACTGAGAATATTAACGGCGTTGAGATTTCCAATAAGCCGTTTAAGAAGTTTGACGGTAACTACTTCCACACCTTGAAGGAGAACACAGACGTTACTCGTCCGTTCCCAATCTATGCGGATAAGAACACTCTTAAGAATGTTCTTAAGGAAGTTAGCATTACTGTTAACACTAAGAAGCCTTGGGAATGGCTCGAAACTTACGGTTTGACTGACAGGGCATTCGTTCCTGATGAAGTCGACTACGAAGAGGCAGACCTTGCAGGATTTGCTCTTTATCAGCGTCTCGGTGCTGGTTTTGCTACTACAGCAATGGCCGAGAAACGCGTTGATTCTAAGGGTAACGTTATTACTCCTCGAATCAAGGAGACTCCTGCGGATAATCCGAACCACGTTGTTCCTATCCTTGATGGCGTATACAGCATGATTCAGGATGCGGACATGAAGTATCGTGTTCTCACTTGTACTACTGCTGAGGCTAGCACTAAGGGTAAACTTCCTCGTGCGAAGGATTTCGTTCAGACTTCTCCGATTACTCTTACTGTTCTTAACGGTATGGTTGAGCTTATTCCGAATGTCGATATCGACGATAAGACAGAAGCTCGTTCGTACAAAGTTAAGTTCCAGAACGTTCCTGAGACTGCTACCGCAGATATCGGTATGGCATATACGAATCAGGTCTTTGACGTGGTTTCTATCCTGCCTGTTACCGAAGCTGACGGTTCTGACTTCAAGATTGAGAAGCACAATGTTCCTCATGGGTCTAAGTTCTTCGAGGATAACGGAGATGGTACCTATACGCTCGTTCGTGTAGCCAGCACTGTGGACCGTTTGGTATCCGGTGAGTCTCTCGTAGGTAAGTATATTATCGCAGTCAATGGCGTTGACAATACATACAAACTGTATCGCGGCGACCATGCTACAACTGGCGATACCGAAACCAACATTGTGTTCTCTGAAGTGACTGACCTGTCTGCATTTAAGACTGCTGACGGAGTTGCGAATGCTGAGTTCTTGCTCGGTAATCTTGTCGACAATATCTTCGTCTTCCAAATCGACGGAGCAAACCTTGTTCCGAATGGTGACTTCAACGGAATGATTACAGACGACCAGAGTGTTCCTGTTGTTTACGCAGAGGATATGCTCTTCCAGCCTAACGACGTTATCGTCAGCAGCTCTGTATTCGTTGATACAACCTTCGAAGAGCTCGTTGATATGCTTAATGAGCATGAAGTGTTCAGCAAAGTATTTTCAGCTGAGCTTACTGAAGAAGGAGCTTCCTATAAGGATGACAAGATTCTTGACATTCTTGCTCCGAACGTTGACCCAGACAGCACGTTTGTTCTCGCAGGTGAGAGCAACCTTGAGGAAGACCGCGCAACGGATTACAACTACAACCTGTACATTCCGTATAAGACTTCCGATAACTTTGCTCGCCAGTTCGCACAGCACTGCACTTATACTGAACTGAAGACTGCTCCGACTTGGGGCTTCATCGGTTCGAAACGTGTTGGCGCTGTTGACCTTTCCGGCGTTGCAAATTCCGTAGATGCGTTCCTCGAGCATGACTTTGCATTCTATGCAAAGAATAACGTTGGACGTAATCTCATGGATAAGGATAATCTCCCGTATCCGATTGGACGTAATCTCTCGATTACGTTCATGCAGTACGAAGAGTACATCGATAACGAGGATTATACATACTTGTCCAACGGCGCAGCTGGTTATGCAGGCATGGTTTCCTGTCTGCCTCTGGACCAGAGCTCTACGAATCAGCCGTTCAATATCAATGATATTGCGTTTAACCTTACGCAGTATCAGCACAGCCGTCTTAACTCTAAGGGTATTGTTACTCTTAAGCGTTCCTTCTCACAGGGTATCGTCGTTCTCGATGGTACAACGATGGCACCGGCAGATTCCGTATTCCGTCGCCTGAGTGCAAGCCGCATTGTTGGCGCTGTCGAAGAGCTTATCCGTGCAGTTGCTGAACCTTATATCGGTAAGCAGAATCATACTGCTAACCGTAATGCTCTCCATACGGCTATCAAGGCACAGTTGGATGAGTTGGTTGGCACATTGCTCGAAGAGTATCAGTTCCAGCTTGTTACGGATACAAGAGCTGAGCGTTTCAACTATATTGATATCGATTATGAATTGGTGCCGATTTACGAGATTCGTCAGGTTCGCAACCGTATCAGCGTGAAGGATTCTCTCACGAAATAAAAGGTGGAGAGGGGAAGAATGTCGAACCTTTCCGACACTCTCCACCTCTCCTTTATAACAATATAAAGGAGTGAAACAAATATGGCAGGAACAGTTGCCACTGAGTATACCAAAACGTATACCTCGTTTTCTGGATGCGATATTGTTTGCACATTTGGTAATACTGTAATCGGTGAGTTACAGGCCATTACTTATCATGTACAAAGAGAAAAAGCCCCTGTGTATACCATGGGTTCAGCGGAGCCGCGTAGCTTCTCTAGAGGTAAACGTGGTATTGCCGGTACTCTCGTATTTACTATTTTTGACCGTGATGCACTCTTGGATGGACTTGCTGACCACGTAGAACGTCAGAAGAGTTTCCAGCGCATTGGCGGCAATGACCTTTATAACCAGGACCGTAAAAATCCTCTCGCGATTGAAGAGTGGGATTCTGCAATGACAAAGATTGCAACGAATGGTACAAGCGGTGTAGCGAGTGTCGATTCTACAAGAATCACTCAGAACATTGCCGCTTCGGCTCGTCCGGTTTACGCTGACGAGATTCCGCCTTTCGACATCACAATTTCTTTCGCGAATGAGTATGGCCAGAAAGCTAAGATTGTTCTCTATGGCGTTGAGATTTTGAACGAAGGTTCTGGATTCTCCATTGATAACGTTACGAGTGAAAAGGCTTGTACATTCGTCGCTCGCCGTGTTGACTACATGCAGCCGGTTGACCGTACGAATCACGCTGACTAATCTGTTTTTTACAGATTGTAGAAACAGTAATAGGAAGGTTGAAGATAAAACTTCGACCTTCCTATTTTTATATCTAGGAGAGATAAATATGGCAAAAAATAAAGTTTACAGTGATATAGAGATGTCTATAGCGGAACAGGTTATAGATTCATTGCGCAATACTCTTAATCTCTATTTCGGAACTGGCAATACTTTAGGAGAAGTACGAGTTCGTGATATTGGTCTATACGAGAAGAAAACTTTTAAATTTCTCCTAGAGTGCTATACAGAACGAATGATATACATTAAGAGTAGTTCACTTGGAGAATGGGGACGTAGTCACTTTACTCAAACTGAATTCAAGAATATAACTACTCTCGTAAGTATAGAAATAACTGATTGGTTAAAGTTCTACGATTCTTGGGTTAAATCTAATCCTCAGATTAAAATAAGCGACTTTCGGGCTAGACGTTCGAAGGTTCTTAAGTATACCGTTATGCTTGGTGTTCAGTGGCGTAACGTTAAAGGTATAGTAAACGAAGAGCTGAATAAACTTAAGATTAAGTACAAGAGAGAAGTTATATACAGTTTTACTACTTCTGAGGAAAGACTTAAGATAGAAGAACGTTATCCTAACAAACGCTTTATTGACAAAGCAGAGTTCAAAAAGAAACTGCTTGAAAATGCGTTTGCTAGAATCGGAGAGAACCCGGATATAAAGCTCGACGACGAAATGTTAAACATGCATATAGAGTGGGTTACTGATATTACAGAGGATGAGTCAAGCTGCTCTATTCGTTACGGGGATTTGTCTGGTCAGGAACTTGAAACAGTTAAGACTCACCATGAGAAATTCATAGACTACGTTACCCAGCAGGTATTTGGTGACCGTGGATATTTATTCGGGCTTAAAAGGGAAAATATACCTAATGCTATAGCTGTTAATAATTATCCTGGCTTATCTGACTTCAGAGACTTCATGTATGCGAGAGCTGAAGCAGAAGCTAATCGTGATGGGTATAGAAAAGAAGGAAGTACTAATCGCGAGTATAGTGATAGCGATATAGACAGAGTAAAAAAACTGAATCAGAGATTTGTAGATAACAATACACTTACTCGTTACGAGAGTTACCTAAGAGATAACGGAATCGAAGATAATGATGACAAAGTAAAAGGTAGCGCTTTTGGTTATAAGATTCCGGATTCTGATATCCTTAAGAAGCTTGACGAACGTATTTCTGAAGCTTCTAAAGAAGCTTGGGAACAACTTGGCCCTGATGCAAAAGAGGAAGATGTAGTTATATACATCACAAACAGAGGCAAGGACAAAAGTAAAGAAGACGGAATAGACGATACTTTTGTTGACCCATATGTCAGTAAAGGATATAATAAATATCTCAAAGATACTTATCGTTTAAACTCTGATAAAAAAACTAACAAGAGTAAGCCAAGAGATACGTATACTACTAAGAACCACAAAGGCACTTGGAAATACAATTTAAAAGATAATAGATATTATAAAGCTCCAGAGTATAATACTACTAAGGCTGAACAGAAGAATAGAACCTATAAATTCGAAAGATATCATGGAGAAGGAGACGTAGCTAGTAACTTTATCCCGACGTATCGTACTTTCTCTGGGCATGATATGGTTGTTACAGTACAGGTTCCTATTTCAAGAAATTCAAACATCACAAAGGTAATTGGAGCGTTTCAGACCATTACGTATTCTATTAACAACGATAAGTATCCAATAAGGGTACTCGGAGACATGAATGCTCGTAGATACGTCTTTGGTCCAAGAACCGTTGCAGGTTCCATTGTGCTTACAGTATTTGATAGACACTGGATGAAAGAATTACTTGGTACGTATAATAAAATAAAGAGCGAAACAGAACGTTACTTTTTAATGGACGAATTGCCGGCATTTAATATCACGATATCGTGTGCAAACGAATACGGCCATAATGCTAAGCTTGCTCTCTACGGTGTAACTATTGTCAATGAAGGGCAAGTTATGTCTATCAACGACGTCTACACAGAAAATACGTATCAGTTCTTTGCGACTAACGTTGAGTATCTTGATAGAGTAGAAAAAACGTCTAACTCTTCTGGGAAGAAAACAGCTACGACAAATCTACCAATAAAGGGACAAACACAGGGTGTAGATAACAATACAAATATAACTCCAATAACCACAGGCGATGGAACTATATCTACTTCTAAACCTTCCGATGAAACAGAACAGTCTGTCGAAGAAAAAATAAAGAAAAAGATGGACGAGTATGACCCACTACATAAACAAAAGCTTGACGAACTTCAAGATGCCATGGATAATTACGTTAATAAGGTTACCGATAAAGATGGAGAACTATTATACGATGCAGATAGCATTGCTAAGTACATGGCTGAGTGGGAACGTAGTGAGAACTATAGAAGAGTTGCTCTATACAAGGATAAAGTAATGTATCCTTTGATAGAAGAGCTTGATAAAAACCATGAAAAAGGTCTTATTAGCGATGAGAATTATGCCATGCAGAGAAAGATAATCATGGGCGGAAGTAGTTTACTCAATACATCTGTAATCGTAAAAGCAAATAAGGTTGAAGTTGATTACCAGAGAAATAACGTGGCTATATCAAAAGAAAAAGGTGATATAGACATAGAAGTTCCTAAAGACGTGTTTAAATCTGCAGAAGAAACAATTAACGAGTTCAATAAAGAACGT
>Ga0310690_10001325_pt1 | contig 44300 bp, 67 predicted proteins | sample AusTroGonzalo_MG_2_FD_207661 | JGI IMG/M metagenome (GOLD analysis project Ga0310690, IMG submission 207661) | Bovine rumen microbial communities from tropical cattle in Woodstock, Queensland, Australia - Gonzalo_04 (v2) (version 2) | ecosystem: Host-associated > Mammals > Digestive system >... | reverse complement strand
GGGCGCTGTTTCTCTACTTATTGTATCCATGGCAGCAGCAATGGCGATACTTGCTCACGCAGCTACAGCATTGGCTTCTATAGACCCTGGAGTTATTGGAGAGGTATCCGCATCCATAGTAACCACTATGGTAGCTTTTACTATTTGTGTCGGTCTGCTTAGTTATATTTCAGATAAGACTAATGATAGTATACCCAAGCTTGCTATCTCATTCCTGATATTTGCGGCTTCAATTTGGCTGGTGTCCGAGGCTCTGGATTCTATGCATACGGCTATGGCTAATATAGTCAATGACCCGAATGTACAGAATTTCAGTACGATGTTGGCTGAATTCATTACCGAGCATCCTGTTGCAGCAGCGGCTACGGCTTTGGGTGTGGGTATTGGTGCTAATATTATACTCGGTATCAAAGATATTCTTCGTGATGCAGGCGTTGATGCTCTTGGCGATTCGATGTCTGATGTACTCAAGGCTGTTGGTGAAGGTATAAAAGATAAACTGTTTGGAAAAGATGCTAATGGTAACTATACAGGTATAATTTCTAAACTGTTTATGAATACCATTAAACCTGCTATTGAGGCAAATGCAATAAAACTTGCAAATGTTATTGAGACCAATAGTGGTTTAGGTGCGGCTGCTACGGCAAGAGGTGCTGCTGAAATTGCTTCATCTGGTGCTATAACATCTGCTGGAACTGCTTTCCTTACATTGGGTCAAACATTAGCAGCAGCTGTAATGGCAGGATTTACAGGTTGGGATTTTGGAAGAGATTTAGCAAAAGTATTTGGTTCAGACGGAATTATATTTGGAAATAATTGGGATGCAGACCCTTATTGGAGTCCTATTGCTCAATCTGCATATAAATTAGGCGAATGGATAGCTGAAAAACATATGGCTGGATATCTCGGTGCTGATTGGGATACCATTCGTCAAAACCAAGGTTTACTTGGTATGGATATGGTTCTTAATAATCAATTAAAAGATATTGAGGATCCAGATTGGGGTTATTATGAGGATAAAATATCCAAATTCATAAATGACTATTATTCAGTCACTGGCAATATATTATCAAAAGCAGAAGTAAGAAAGAAGCTTGGAAAAAGTGAAAAATGGCTTGAAGAATATTATGACAACGGTGATATGTACGAACGTGTGTATCAGCTTTATTATGATACATATTTCAAACCAAAAGAAGAATTAGAAAAGAAACAAGCTGAAGAAAGCCAGAAAAGAATAGATGCTGCATCTAAATCTATCGGCAATACACTTTCTGCTATATATGATGAAAATGGCAAATTATTAACTCTTGAAGAAACGATAGCCGAATACAAAGCCAAAGGTTATAAGGACAGTCTTGTTTATTCACAAGAATTTAAATCAGCTTATGAACAAGCAGCTAAAATCATTGATGACGAAATACATAAAGAGGAACGTGCATATCAGGAGCGTAGACAGCAAGAACTTGAGGCTTATAATGAGAGAATAGATCAAATAATTCATGAAGATAGCTATAAGGACATTATAAGATCTCACAACATAAAAGAAGATATAGCAGCAATACAAGCTCGTACTGATTACGAGAAAGCACAGTCCGAAGCTGTTCATCAGAAACAAGTAACTAATGCTGTAACTATAGAAGAATATACAGACCGTAAACTTGGTAAAGACCAGTCAATTCTTGGTCTTACCGAAGCGACGTCCGATGAGCTTAAGGACATCAGTAACACCACAGACGATATCCTCACAAAAGAAGGAGCTCGTAATAAGGAACTTTCTGAACAGAATAAGCTTTATGCTGAACAGTCTGGTATTCTTAGATACAATAATGCACTTCAGAGTGGTGGTTTGTCCAGTATTATAAGTGAAGTTACAAATTCACATAGTATTATTAGTACAATTTCTGGATTGATAAATAGCTGGAAAGATGATAAGATACAGAAACTTACTGACCTCTTCCAGGGTAAAGGTATCAAATCCATAAATAATACCACTCTTGGTAATGTATTTGAGATTATTAAAGGCGGCGGAACATACACTTCACTTGCTGACAGAATAAAGAATGCTCTTGGTATCTCATCGGATGCTACGGCTAAAGATATTTTCGAGCAACTCGGTGGCGGTATAATAGACTTCAGTGCTCTTTCACAGTTTGACTTGAACGACATTCAGGGTTCTATAAACAAACTGTTCAAAGGACAGAATACAGCTGAGGGTAATAAACTGTTTGAAGAAATATTCAAAATGGATGCTTCTGACTTCAGTATAGATGCATTCTTGAATAAGATAACGGGCGACCTCAACTATGAAGATATTATAGCAAAACTTGGTGGAAAAGATATTGCTGGTGCTTATGAACAAACCGACTGGAGTAAAGTTACTGATGTATTCAGCGATGAGTTTAGTAACATAGGTAACCTTTCGGCGGATTCGTTTGCTAATTCCTTTGGTAATACTCTTGGGACAAGCGGTATCCAATCCATCAAATCACCTCTCGAACGGATGGGTGAGTCTATTGTATCCATCATTCAGCCTGCAGCGGATAAGCTTAATCAGATTCTTGAAGAGAGAGCTAATGCTGCGGCTCAGGCGTATACTACTGCTTTCCAGGCAGCTAAGGAAGTCTGGGATAAAGAGAATGCTGAAGATACGTCGCTTCTGGCTACAACCAATGATAATATCGAGAAACAGGCAGCAAACATCGAAGACTCGGTTGTTATGCAGAGTGTTTATAAGAAACGCTTTGACTACTATAATGACCTTGTAAAGAAGCTTGGTGCCGATATTCTGAACGCTGACGGTACCTATAAAGAAGGAACTGAGAAGCGTCAGAAGAAGTATGAAGAGGCTGTAGCGGAAAGAGATAGATACAAGAGTCTCCTTGAAAGTGAGAAGGAGAATGCTAAATCGCTTCAGGAAGACCTTAAATGGGAGAAACAGCGTAAGGAATATCTTGAGAATCCTGATAAACTGGCAGAAGCAATAACAGAGGCTGAAAATGAGAAATATACTATTTATCAGTCCATGATAGATGGTACTTTCGACGCCAGCACGGATATTATTGACGAACTTCAGAAGGCTAATGATAAATATGACAAACTCATTAATCTTCAGGAGCAGGTCGGTCAGGAGTTATCAGCGTCCAATCCTGATGAAGAAGAGAACTCTATTCATGAAGGATTTGATTTTAATTCTCAATACGCTAAAGCAGCTTATAATGCGCTTACACGTGAGAATAATGATATTACAAAACGCCTTAAAGAGATTGATAATGAGCTCACATATTTGTATCAGTTCAGAGGTGATAAAGAAACTAATGCAAGAATAGCTGAACTTGAGCAAGAGGCAACCAGTCTGAAGACCCAGCGCGAAGCTAACCGTAAGTTCAAGAATGACATGTCTACTTATGAGTTTGACAGGATGACTCTTGACGAACTTAATAAGAAGATAGAGAAATATGAGACAATGTTGAAGGAAGGTACATATCTCCTCGATGAACCAGGAACTAAGGGTAACAAGAACATATATACTGAACTTCAAAGCCTCAAGAAAGAACGCGATAAACTTCAGGCACGGATTGACCAGCTTGACAGTCTTACAGAGAGTGGTATCGAACAAGGTCAACTTGATACCAAGACAGACCTCGGTTATAACACACTTGCGTTGTCTGATAACACTGCTGCACTTAACAACCTTTCTACATCTCTCAATAACTTTGGTTTATCCGAGGAAGAGATAAAGAAGAAGGCAGAAGAAGCAGCTAATGCCGTCGGTATGGTTCCTACAACTGATGCTGAACTCGATAAGTACCTCACAGATAATGGCTATAAGTCAATGTCTGAGATAACTGAATCGGCAGCTAAGACACAGGAAGATATTAAGGCTCAGGCAACCGCGGCTACAGCTGCAGCAGAACAGAAAGAGAAAGAACTTCTGGCTACAGCTGGAGTTGGAGCTAAGGGTAATGCAAGAGATATTCTTCTTACAGGTAATGTAGAGACCACATCCGAAACAACCGTAAGCGATATTGTTATTATAAGTAACGATGTTGCGGCTATAAGAGTGGCTTCAGAGAACATACTGGCTACCCTTGTCGGTTGGAAGAGCGAGATTGGTCAGCATAACGCTTATATGGCTCAGAGTATGGCAAATATTCAAAATAGAGGAGTTCCAATAGCAAACCGTATGTCATTCATGAATGAAGTTGCAGATGCTGTTGATAATAACCTCGGTAATAAAGCAGTAAGGAGGGCAAGAGGGAATTGAATACCAGTGATTATTGGTACAACGAAACTCACAGGCTTGTATTTACGATAGGAAGTACAAGTTATGACACATGGAATACTTGGCACATCATACCGATAAAGAAGCCTGTCCCTCCAATACCGGAGCTTGAGGACACAGGACTCATTACGGTGAACTACATTGACGGAAGTAAAAAGACACTCTCAACAAAGGGTGCCTATAACATGATTAAAGGTTATGGTGACGGGTCTGCTGAATTCATAATAACAGCAGCGGACCCTGATCCGATATATAATTCCATTGTTACAGCACTTCACGGTCAAAAGGGTTCTGTGCAATTCCTTGATTTTCCTACGGGTACACAAGTTTACTACGGTACTTTTACTGTGGATAAGTATGACCCGCAAGATAATTATTCTACTATCACTATAGGCTATAAGGTAAAACCGACTGCTGCAAGTGATATCGTAGACAAAACAGATATTACAGAGGCGTTGGCTCACGGGGTTACGTTTGTCATTGGTAATACCACCAAGAGGACATGGACTGACTGGAGTATGGTATCTGAGGATGCTATCGTGGTCGAAGCTCCTTCTGTAAAAACAAACTACATAACAGTTCCTGGCGCTAACGGTTCAATAGACCTCACAAATGCAGTAGCGGGTCACGTTCTGTATGACAACATATCAGGTAGTATGAAGTTTGATGTACAGTCTGCTGACCCCGTTACTACATACTACGCGGTAATGTCATTCCTGCATGGTATGAAAGGCACTATGACACCTGCTGATGGCGGAGGACCTTTTACTGGACGATTCTCAGTTGACGGCTATTCTGTCAGCGATGGGGTATTCCAGATGACTATAGGGTACAATGTCGTACCTTACATAACGAGGAGTTAAGATGATAATTTATACGATAGATGCCGACTTTGGTAGTCCTAACCGAAGTACAGCATTTGACTGGGTGACTGTATACGACCCACAGGATATTGATGTCGGCACTTCGTATGAGAATGTTGCCTATAATATTAGTCTCGATATACAGACAGGTTCTGCGGGTACTCTGACTTTCACGATACCCGTAGGACACCCGAATTACAATGACTTTAAAGTCTTAAGAACTACCGTCAAAGTAAAGGCTAACGGCGGTGATATTTGGATGGGAAGAGTTCTGAGCATCAAACGTGATTTCCTCAGAAATATGACGATACAGTGCGAAGGAGCTCTTGCCTTCCTCAATGACATTCTCACAAGACCACAGTCGTTTCTTCGGACTTACATCAATCCTGACTACTGGGCTGGTAAGACTGTTCAGGTGCAGGATACGAAATATGGTCACGAAGTTCTTCAGATAATCATGGACAACTATAATCAGTGGTGCAGTGGTAAACATCATTGCTGGTATGGCGGTTTTGCAAATGACCTTATCAGTATGGAAGTAGCTTTGTATACAGATATTACTGGGTATGAAACCACGTTGTCTGCTATAAACAAACTACTTGATGGTGATACGGATGCGCTGCTTGACTGGTATCTTGTCAATGATAATACTTGGGGAGAATGTTTTGCAATACATATAATAAATGTAACAAATACTTTTCCGAGCGGTACTGGTACTATAACACTGGCTAATAACCTTATAGATTACCAGAGCTCTGTTGATGGCAGTGATATTTACACGCAGATTGTACCTCTGGATAAGAACAAGAAAGGTACGGAGACATCATCAGCTGGTGTTCCGCCTGACGCTTATCAGGGGTCTAATGTCGGTGCGTATGGTATCATAGAAAAAGTTTATAATTATTCTGGTGAAGATGAAGATGGTTCTTTGTTTGACGCTGCTTATGAGGTAATGACAGCTGAAGACCTGAAGAACCTGTCTCCTCCGAATGATTTGACTATAAATGCTGTCGATATGGGCTTGACTGATAACGGTACTGGGATGATATTCCCTGGTAAATCCTACACTATCACATCATCCTATCACGGTTTAAGCGGTACTTACAACTGTGTTGGTATGAAAGTTAATCTGGATGAACCCGGGTCTGCAACATACCAGTTTTTACTTCCTGAAGCTGGCTATAAACTCAAAATGGCTGGTCTTAGTGTTAAGACTGCAAGCATTGATGATAACAATAAAGTAGTCACAACTAAACAGGAAGTGCATGACGAAGAAGCTCCTGAAAGACTTGTAAAAATAGATGATAACCATGTAGTTGCTGTAATGAACGGTAGAGCTGAACATTACAGGATAACTAAGTTTGCTACAGATGAAGTTACAGTCGGCGGAGAAACAGAGGAACAAGACCATTATGACCTTGAGATATATGAGTCTTCGGTTCCCAATGACCTTCCTGACCGACCCACAACATAAGGGGTGATATTTATGGACCCGTTGAAAAAAGGCATTGCTATTGGGATGCTGTTTGGGAGTGGCAGCGGAAATCTCATGGAGAAAACAGCTACTGAGAATGGCGAATATGTTGCTGCTGAAGAAATAGACCCTGATACTGGAGAAATATTTAATCCCCCAAAAGACGGATATTCTATTTTCACGGTTGATTTGCCATTGGATTCTAAAAGTGTTACAATAACGACCTCTAATATACAGAGTTCTGTTGGTGGTATATTCAATTATGACCCACATAGCGAAAATCCAGAGCTTGAGGGTTATGATTATTTTACTGTGAATTTAAGCGGTGTGAAAGAAGATATAGAAGAACTGCAACAGCAAGTATCCGATATGCAGGAATGTTGGGAAGATGTGGTTGAAGCCTTACAGCAGTATGACCCGAACTACGACCCACAGGCTGGTGAATGTCCTTCTGATGAAATACCAATAGTGCATGACATTATATATCAAGAGGGATATATAGACGGTGAAGCAAGCGTAGCACTCGACGCTAAAAGAATCACAATAAATGGGACATATCCTGCAAGTGCAGAAAGCCCGCCACTGGACGGATTTTCAAGCGTGACTGTTGATGTATCACCAAATGTCGGTCCAAAGTTTATTATACACAACGGCACATATACAGCAAGCAGTGATAACTTAGACGGATACAATACTGTGGTCGTTGATGTGCAGGACTGCGGTTATACGTTTTCTGATGATGTCGATGATAGTTTGATATATGAAGTTATAGGGCTTGACCCGCTTTATTTAGAGGGCAATACTTATCATTTTGATTACTATATATACGACAGAAATGCAGATACCCATATACCCGTAAGCAAGACTATCACTTATGATGTTGTAGCTAACCACACCTTTGAACCGAGACTTGATATAATAGATGAAAACGGGCTTGTAGTGACAACACTTATAATCTCGTCAGGGCAGTCGTATAATGTTGATGACCCGAACCCACAAAAATATTTTAAGGTCATACTCATAAAAATTGACAAAACGAATGGCACTATACGTTGTGACACAGAACACACTATGTATCAGTGGGGACAGGGATATGTAGTATCCACAGATACAAAAACAACGGACATATCGCAATATATAGACACACAGACACAAAATCCACGATGGAAAGTAAAAAATAGTTGAGGTGATTTATATGGCAAATGTAAAAACGATAACAGCGACCACAACGGAAAGTGCAGTTGAGTTTAATGCAACTTATCAGTTTATGTGGTTCAGGAACTTTGGTGAGAATGACTGCTACATCTGCGCACACAGCGGCATTGTAGCAAGTGCGGATGATGTAACACTTCTCAAAGCAGGAGAGGTAGCAAGGCTGACTTTACCGCAAGCACCCGCACAGAGCAAAGCATACATCAAAGCGGCTGACGGTTCTAATACCGTTGAGGTACACGCACAGAATTATTCTGACTGCCCTTTTAAGGTGACTGGCAAAGGAGGTGGTAGTGGTACATCAGCCAATATTTACAGAACTACAACAGCGTTGACAGACGGAGCAACGACTAACCCGATAACCGTTGACGGAAACGATGTTACAGCGGTGAGCGGTGATTTTGCGATATACAACACACAGGAATTTATATTTGACGGTACTCAGTGGAATTTGCTCGGCGATAGAGTTGGACTGGGTGATTTGGCATACAAGTCAAGTGCAACAGGCACAGCGGTAACAACTGTCGGCACACTTCCGTCACTGACATACGACAGCACGACAGAAAGTTTTACATTCAGTGCTGGTACACTCCCCACAACAGGCACAGTGACGGTTTCGTAGAGGTGATAAAATGGCAGACTTTACGAATATAAACAACGTTTATGTCAAGGACACTGTGCTTCGTGATGGTATTCAAGACATAAAGGATTATGTCGGATATGATGATATATACGGCTTAGAATTTGACTTTGATGCAGGGTACAATGTCGGCAAAAGACTATGTGCGGCAAAAGGCTTGTATTCCGATGACTTTGACAACATAAGCCCGTGGAAAGACATGAAGCGGTGTATACTGGCAGACGATGGCACAGTTGTGGCTTACTACGGCGATGCTGGATATATTGAAGATGGCACGGCAGGACAAGTGATGGTAGAAATACCCAAATTCTATTATAGATTTGTTCCTGTGACACTCAGAACGCAGTCGTGGGATGACTATGAAGCAACGGCATGGGCAAGTGGTACAAGCTACACTGTGGGCGCAGTAGTAACTTATCAAAATAGCTATTATGCTTGTATCACAGCCAACTCGGATGCAGAGTTTACCCCTGCAAAGTGGCATGAGATAACTGAACTCGGTCTTAAAGGCTATCACATAGTCAAAGGTTGGTGGTTCGTAAGCCCACACAAGCATATCGGTTTCAAGACACATCCACTGTTTATACGACCTGACGGCACAGAAAGAGCAAAGGCATATATATCCGCTAACGAGGGCTGTTTGTATGATGTGTCGGAAAGCAAATATCTGCTTAATGACGAACAGGTAGCAAATGTCACAGCAGAGACAGGTGATAAACTGTCAAGTATAGGCGGGACATTTACAAGAGAGTATACATACAAGGACAGGGCAACTGGTCAAGACGTAACTATTACTGTAACAGCAGGAGCAAAACCCGCAAGTGGTAAGACATCAAGCAATAGTCTGACAAGGCACAACTGCACGATACTCGCTCAGAACAGAGGAACAGGATGGCAACAGCAAACCATTCAGTTTGTATCTGCAATACAGTTGCTTAATGCTATTGAATATGCTTGTTTTAACTGGCAAGCAACTGGCGGTAGTGGTGTTACAACTATAACAGATAACTCGGCTGAGAACTGTGCAAGTTTTATAGGCTCTACTGCAAGTCTTGGCAATTCGAGCGGTTCGGCTTCATCTACAATAGATTATACAGGCGCATCACAGACTACCAATGGTAAAGTTGCAGTATCTTACAGAGGTATTGAAAACTTCTTTGGAAACATCTGGAAATTCACAGAAGGTATTAACTTATACGGTGCTTATAATAACGGTGGCGGTGAAGCGTTTATCTGTACTGACGAACAATATGCAGACAACAAAATTACAGACAATTATGAAAGCACTGGATTCACTGTTACTAACAAGAACAACTATATCAAGTATTTTGGCTATGGCGGGTCAAAATATGACTATCTGTTTTTGACAAGTAAGACAGGACAAGGTGCAAGCACAACATTACCTGTGGGAGACTACACCTATGTAACTGCAAATCTTAATGGGCACAGGGTTGCTCTTCTCGGCGGTTATTGGTCTTATTCGGCTTATGCGGGCGGTTGCTGTTGGGCTTTGAATAGTAGTTCGGGTACTCGTGGTCGTAATGTCGGTTGTCGGCTCACATATGCACCTTAAATAAATTTGGCTAAATTGTAGGCTCTGATATACAAACAAGTTGCTATTCTCAGCAGTAATTGGAATAATTCAGCTAATGCAGGCAGTTACTATTGAAATTTGAATAATAGTTCAGGTAATCGTAATCGTAATATCAGTTGTCAGCTCACAAACTAATTACACGGACACCAATTTAGCCATGCCACTTGGCAAAACATATAAGACCCTATGGGCAGGTACAAACAACTGTGTTAGTAACCATTAGCGGCGAACGCTCAGCAGTATTAGTATGAAAAGAGTAAATCATTTATATGAAAAGGTGTATGATATAGAGAACTTACGTCTTGCACACAAGAACGCAAGCAAGGGTAAAGGTTGGTATCAGGAAGTGAAGATGATAAACAAAGACCCTGATTATTATCTTCGTATACTTCAAGATATGCTGAAAAACAAGACATATCGTACATCACAATATGTTACATTCACCAAAACAGAAAAGTCAAAAGAAGAGAGGGTAATATCAAAACTGCCATATTTTCCTGACAGAATATGTCACTGGGCAATATTGCAAATCATAGAGCCGATACTCATTAAAAACTTCATAGCAGATACTTATTCAGCTATACCAAACAGAGGCGTGCATTATGGTATCAGACGAATAAAGAAAAGTATGAAAGATGATGAAAATGGATGCAGATATTGCCTGAAACAAAAATAAGGAGATGATAAAATGGATTTTGAGGCAAAAGAAGAACTCACCCCCATGATTAACACGAAAAGACCTCAAACGAAAGGTCTTAGGAGCGGGAATACACAGTATTTCACAAACATTGACGGTAAGTACGTCAAGGATGCAGAAGCAAGACAACAGCTTAATGACCTTGAAGATTATGTAGAGGGCATTGCTCCTGTAGCTTTAAGTGTAACCGAGAATGGCACTTATACCGCTCCTACTGGTGTGTTTGGATATTCTCCAGTTAGTGTCGACACTGGTATATATGTCGGTACAAATAATCCCTCTGCAAGTCTCGGCAAAAACGGTGATTACTACTACAAGCGTGATACCACTTTCAAGGCTTATGACGATGCAGGACTATCAGCCTCAAACAGTGGACAGACATGGATAGGTTGGGACTTTACTGTGTCAACAGACATAAGCATAACAAAGATGAGTGCGCTTCTCTCAGGCTCTTCGGACTTTAAGTTTTGCATCGGCACAGAAGCAGAAGTGCTTTACGAGAGTGACACTATCGGCGGTGTGTCAGGGAACAACGAACTTACCCTGTCTACACCAGTACAGCTTACAGCTGGTACATACTGCATATACATAGTGCTTAACGGCACAAAGGGCAGATACTATAATATAGACAATGTTAGACTTGGAACTATCGGTAAAGGTCTTACAGTGCTAAACGGCAGATACGGTGGGGGGACATACAGACCTGCAACGTCCGACAATACCGCCGTTTATGCAGTGGATTTTGAGTATACAACAGCGGAAGCGCTTGTGGTTGGTGAGTATTATAAAAAGTCAGGCGCATGGGTACAGCTATGAGCGCTGAAACAGTTATAGCAATAATCGGAGCGGTCATGGCTTCAAGCGGTTTGTGGGGACTTTTACAGTACCTCATAAACCGTAAAGACCGCACGAACGAGAAACTTGACAGGCTTACGGCTTTAGTGCAGGAAGTGTCAGATAGGGTTGACACATCATCGGCTACTAATGCAAGGACGAGAATACTCAGGTTTGATGACGAGTTGATAAACGGCATACATCATTCACGGGAGTATTTTCAGCAAACGTTGGAAGAAATAGATACATACGAGAATTACTGTGAGAAACATCCTGATTATAAGAACTCAGCTTGCATACTTGCAATACAGCATATCAGGAGCGTGTATGCGAAGCTATTGGATGAAAGGGCTTTTATTAGATGACACGGTTTTTTATACAGTTTGTAATACTGTCCTTAGTTGCTCTCCCTTGTTTTGCGTATGCTATAAACAATAATGATGATACTCATTGCTTTAGGATAATCCTTGTGTTGATTTTATGGGGAATCTATTATCTTTTAAAGCATATCAAAGAAAGCGAAAAAAGGTAAGGACATAAATGTCTCTACCGGTTTATGAACCCTACACGCTTAAGTCGGTACAGCTGCGGACCACGTAGGGTCTTTTAACTGGACTACTCTTGTACCTTTATGGAATAGCTCTATTTAAAGAAGGTGATATTTATGAGAGACTGGAAAACTAAACTCACATCACGAAAGCTGTGGATGGCGATTGCTGCTTTTGTTACTATGCTAATAATTTACTGTACTGGTGATAGTGAAAAAGCAGAACGAATATCAGCTCTCATTATGGCTGGCGCAACTGTGATAGGCTATATGTTGTCAGAAGGACTTACAGATGCTGCTCATTCGGAGGATAAGAAAGATGATAACAATAACAGTTAAAAATGGTACACTTTCTCCTGATGAAGAACAGCTCATCACAGAAAAAGCAGAGGCGATAAAAGGCTGTGACCACGCTACAGTTACTATTGACGGTGAATGGCTGAATGTAGACTATCATGTTATGCCATTTTTTAGACTGGCTCGCATAACAGGATACCTTACTAACGACATAAACCGCTGGAACGATGCAAAACTAGCTGAACTTAAAGACAGAGTAAAACATGGTATAGCATAAAGGACGGTGATATTTATGGAAGCTACTGCATATGGAGTAGACCTATCCAGATGGAATGGTAATGTTGACTTTAATAAGGTAAAATCAGCAGGATATTCATTTGCAATCCTCAGAGCTGGATACAGACAGAATCAAGACCCCAAGTTTGAACAGTATTACTACGACGCTACTGCTGCGGGTGTTATGGTTGGCGCATACTGGTTTACATATGCTAACACGGTAGAGGGTGCTGAGAAAGAGGCTAAGGCTTGTATAGAGTACATCCGAGGCAAGAAATTCGATTACCCTATTTACTATGACCTTGAAGATGACCCCTCACAGAACTCGTATCCGCTGAAGACAGGTAAGGCAAACTGCTCAGCGATGGTTGATATTTTCTGTAAGACACTTCAAAATGCAGGATACTGGGCAGGTTTCTATACATCGAAATCTGTTCTGACAACTCACATTACTCCAGAAGTAGCTAATAAATACGCTGTCTGGGTAGCTCAGTGGAATAATCAGTGTACTTACACGGGTCAGTATGGTCTGTGGCAAAGGTCTGATAAGGGACAGGTACCAGGCATAAACGGTAACGTTGACCTTAACGTAGCCTACACTAATTATCCTTCACTTGTCCGTCAGAAAGGACTTAACGGATATTCCAAAAGTACACAGACTACACCTTCGAAAACTAAAACGTTTTACCGTGTCTATATCGACAAAGAGTTTAATACGGAAGATGACGCAAACATGGTGGCATCTCTGATTAATGGTAAAATTAGTAAAGTCACTCGCTCTTAATGAGTGATAATTGTGGAGACGTTTGAATGAGAACTTACTCAGAACTCATACGGATACCGTCATTCGAGGAGCGACTTAAGTATGCGTATATAGGCGGAGGCGTTGCTGAACTCACATTCGGCTGTCATAGATATTTGAATCAGAGATTTTATGAGTCAAAAGAATGGGAAAGTATCAGAAGACAGGTGATATTACGGGATGACGGGGGAGACCTTGGATGCAAGGACAGACCAATATTCAAAGGTATTATCATTCATCATCTCGAGCCTATCACTATTGATGATATTATCAACATGACTGATAAAGTAATAGACCCTGACAATTTAATATGCGTATCATTTGAAACTCACAATTTTATACATTATGGAATTGTTGAGAATAGAATACCGCATAAAGAACGGGCACCAAATGATCAATGCCCGTGGAAGTTGTAAAGATATTTTGGAGGTATATATGTTTGTTTCAACTAATCCAAACCCGTGCAGAACTCTCGTAGGGGACTGTGTTATACGGGCTATTTCTATAGCTGAAGGTAAAAAGTGGGCAGATGTCTATATAGATATTTGCGCAGAAGGTCTTAATATGTGCGACATGCCGTCATCAAACGCTGTATGGCGGTCTTATTTGCTGAAGAACGGGTATGCAGAAAGTTATACTGACGGTGATGTTCATGTACGTGATTTCGCTGCTAAAAATCCTAAAGGGGTTTATGTTGTTGGTACAGGAAGTCATGTAGTAGCTATTGTAGATGGCAATTATTGTGATACTTGGGACAGTGGCGACGAGTCTGTTACTATTTGTTACAAGAAAGGGGCTGTAAAGAATGGCAATGCAACCGTATAACGGATATTTTCCTATGGGATATCAGTATCAAGGATATATCCAGCCACAGCAAACTCAACAGCAGTCAAGCGGTATAATCTGGGTTCAGGGTGAAGCTGGTGCTAAGTCATATCTTGTAGCTCCGAACACAACAGTTCAGCTCTGGGACAGTGAGGCTCAGGTGATATATTTAAAATCTGCTGATGCTTCTGGTATGCCGAGTATGAAAATAATTGATTATACTATCAGGGACGTAAATCAGAATCATATTCCACAGTCTAATCAGCAATCTTATGTTACTACTGCTGAATTTGATGCTTTTAAAGAAGAAGTTCACAAGATGATAGAGGAGAAGCGCTATGAATCCACTATTTCAGCAAATGGCAAGTCAAACAACAAGCAATACAATAAACAATAATGGTTTTATGGGTCTTGTTCAGCAGTTTCAGCAATTCAAACAGACCTTTACAGGAGACCCAAGACAGCAAGTTCAACAATTACTTAACAGCGGTAGAGTAACGCAAGAGCAGTATAATAATGCTGTTCAGATGGCTAATGCTTTACAGAATGTTCTTAAGTAATTCTCGCTGAATAGGTCAGCGTGAAAATATATTTACAAAGGAGATTTTACTATGGCTCTCACAGATGTAAACGGTGGAATGAACACAACTATGCTTGTAAGTCCTGCCAATGCTGGTTATGGTAATCAGGGAGGCTTTGGCGATTTCGGCGGAAGTTCGGGTTGGTGGATTATCCTGCTGTTCCTGCTCCTTCTTGGTAATAACGGATGGGGCAATAATGCTGGTAACGGATACAGCAATGGTTCGATCCAGCGTGGGTTTGACCAGAATGCCGTTATGAATGGTATTAATGGCGTTCAGAACGCGGTGCAGAATGTATCTACACAGCTATGTAACGGGTTTGCTAATGCTGAAACCTCTGCCAATGCTCGACAGATAGCTAATATGCAGCAGGGTTTTGGAATCCAGACGGCTATGATGCAGGGATTCAATCAGATTGGTTCCCAGTTTGCTGATTGTTGCTGCGAAAACAGACTCGCTACTTGCCAGACCCAGAATATTGTTCAGAACGAGGGCAATATGACTCGTTTTGCAGATGCTAATAACACCCGTGATATTATTCAGTCTCAGACAAGCGGTACGCAGGCTATTCTTGATAAGCTTTGCCAGCTCGAGCTTGACGGTGTTAAGGCACAGGTTGAAGCTAAGAACGACAGAATTGCAGAACTTCAGTCTCAGCTCAATATGGCTAATCTTGCAGCTTCTCAGACAGCTCAGAATGCATTTATCGCTCAGGGCTTTTCTAATGAAGTTGACCAGCTTTACAATAGGCTGAACAATTGCCCAGTGCCTACAACTCCTGTATACGGACGCACTCCAATATTTACTTGCCCTAATAACGGCTGTGGATGCGGTGCATAAAGGAGGTGCAGGATATGGCTGAATATTCTGCTAATGCTGTTCAGACCGTTGATGAAAACGGATCAGTGATATTTACAGATACTCCTGTTCCTTGTAGAAGAGGGCTTATTCGTCATAGAGATGATAGTGGTTCTTTCCTGCTTAAAGGTTATGTTCCACAGCAGTCTTGTGGCTGTCGTGACGATTCTGCAAACTATCTCTGCTCATTCAGTGCTAATATAGCAATTCCTACAGGCGGTACCGTAGAAGATATATCTCTTGCTCTGGCGATAGATGGTTCTGTAATTCCTTCAAGCACTATGATAGTAACTCCTGCGGCTGTTGAGAATTTCTTTAACGTAGCTGTCACAATAAGTGCTCAGATTTGGCGTGGATGCTGTGAGACGCTTTCGGTAATTAACACATCTGATCAGCCAATTCTTGTTCAAAATGCGAACATAGTAATAAGCAGACCTGATTTATATATGTCAAGATGAGGTGATATTTATGGGAAGTTCAATGCTTAAACTCAAGGACATGCTCTGTGCTGAGCTTGATGATATTTCAAACAGCGGACCTTTAAACAGGGATAAGCTTGACATTATCGACAAGCTGACGCACGCTATCAAATCCATCACAACAATAGAAGCCATGAAAGACAGTGGATATTCTAATCGTGGTAGCTATGATAACTATAGCAACAGATGGTATAATGGCCATTCTATGAATTCATATGGCTCTTACGGTGGTATGTATGGTGATAATTCATACAGACGTTACAGCCGTGATGAGTTCAAGGATCATATGATGGAAAAGCTTAATCATATGATGAACGAAGCTTCATCCGAGAAAGATAAAGAGGCTATTAGGCGCTGTATGACCGAAATAGGCGGGTGATATTATGAATGACAGTATCCTTACGTCCATTAAGAAATTATTGGGCATTACAGAAGATTATGAATACTTCGATACCGATATAATCATTCATATCAACACAGCGATCATGATGCTAAACCAAATGGGCGTGGGTGCTGTCAATTTTCATATCACGGGAAAAGATGAAACGTGGGTTGACTTTTTGGGAGATAAAAATACAATCCTCGAAATGGCAAAGACCTACATTTATCTTAAAGTTCGACTGATATTTGACCCACCTACTACCGGAGGCGGAGTATTAGATGCTATAAATAATACTATAAATGAATTAGAGTGGAGACTCAATTCAGAAGTTGACTATCATACCAAAGGAGAATAATCATGTACGATACTACTAAAGTAACAGACAACTATGGCGATTACAGCGGAAATGACTGGTGGGTTGAGGGTACTCTCCATCTTACAGGTTCCGTTGATATTGCCGACACAGCTCCTCTCATGAAGGGACTTACCAGCTCTTCATCTGCTGCTGATATTGTGGCTGCTCTCAAGGCTGCTGGTCTTGCTGAGAGGGATGACTGGGTAATTGACGCTGAAGAAATACCAACAACTACTGGTATTCCCGCAAAGACCGTAGAGAATATGGGTCACATTACCGATGTTGATGTGGATGAGGACGGAGTAACAATCGTAATCACACTCGACTGCAAGATTGCTGACCTCGAAGACTCTGACCACGGTTCTACTTGGGGAACTCACAAGTGGCTCGGATTTGGTGTAGACAGCGGACTTGAATCCATAACTGGTATCAAGTTCACAGATGCAGTTGGCGCTATAGCTACTCTGGGTGCTGGTGATATTGCTGAGGCTACAACTGCTGGTCTCAATGCTGGTAACTTCGTTCTGTACATAAAGGCAGAGAATACAGACTACCTTGAAGGTAACAGAAAGTTCACACTTGACTATGCTGGTTATAAGACAGGTATATTTGCAATTAAAATTGTAGAAGCTTCCGAGGCATAAACTCCTTTCAATCATGTAGGGATATTCCAGTTCGGGTATCCCTACATACCCTTTTAATTTTGCTCTCGCAGGATTTTTATTGTCTTATATGAGAAAACCAACCATTTAACCATAAGGAGGTATAAATATGGCAAAAAGACATTTAATTGGTGATCTTAGAGATTATCGTTACATGTGGAATAAAATATCATATCGGGAGCTTGGTTTAACCGATGGACAAGATAATTTTCTTGCAAGAGCATTAAATTTGTCTTATACATCAACAACCATAGCAGATTTGATAGAAATTCTACTAACTGACGAAGGACACCAAAAACTTAGGAATGGACCCCATATCGGGGAGAAAAGATATTTAGAAATCATTAATGGTATTGAGGAGGCGATAGGATAGGGCTCAAAAAGCCCTTTTCTTTTTATTTCTCGCAGGATATTTATATGCTTATATGAAAGGAAGTGATATTATGACAGAACAGAACAAAAAAGATATCGAAATAGCGATAGGTTATTTAAAACTATTTGCTGCTATGAACGGTATGACCATAAAAGGTCCTAAAACCCGTTTTTGGAGCAGCAAATATTATTTTGTAACTGCTCGCGGAACCGATATGACGGAAGAGCAAAAGACGTTGTTACTTGAAAATATTCACAGACTGGAGGAGATGATTGGGGAGTCTTAATGACTCTCCTTTTAATTTTCGCAAAAATTACATGTATTTATATGAGAGGATAGACGAGGGTTCTATTCCAAAAGATAATTGGAGGTATATATTATGAAATTTAATTTTGAGATGGAAGCATCCGAGATGGAATCAATAATGTCCGCGATAACCAACGCAGTTAGAGCTTATGCTGCTTACGAAAGGGACGAAAGACAATCCCGAATCGAAGAAGAAAACGCTAAAAGGCGTGAGGAAATAACCGGAACAGAATTGAGAAAAGCAAGGGAGGTAATCGAAAAAGCTATCAAGTAATATAACTCGGGACAGTCTTTATGGCTGTCCTTTTTTATTTTTCGCAAGATATTTACGTTATTATATGAGAACCATCACTCAATTTGATGGTGATATTTAGGAGGTATTTATATGAAACAATCTAAATTGGAAAGAGCAATACAGATTACGATACTTATAACCAATATTATAAATATTATTGGTTTTGTAATAAGTATAGTGTCTGGATTTATTGACAGAATGACCGATAAAATGGTTGATGACAGTAATAAAATAGCGATGCCTATATATCACAAAGAAGGAGATAAATGGGTAGATGATTACGGAAACGAGATAATCCCTAAATGGGAACGATCTGAGTAACATTAATTGGAGCTCTTTACGGGCTCCTTTTTTTTATTTTTTTCTCGTAGGATATTTACTTTCTTATATGGAAAGGAGGTTTAAATATGAATGAACTAACGAAATTTATGAAATCAGACGGTTTAAACAGATATTATTTGATTAGACAGTATGGAGATAATGGGTATGAAATAGTGAGAATAGACCTGACACGGAAAAAAGGTTATTATACACTATATCGTGAATCATTAACCGACTGGACTCCAACAAGAATATTTGATTTAACAAACGATAATGATTTATTCATGATAAAAGGAATTATTTCTGATTTCATTCATAATCCAGACCTTACCACTGGTTGGAACCCACAACGGATTTCAACATTTTGGTAATAAGAACAAGAGCTCAGAAATGGGCTCTTTCTTTTAAAATTCGCAAAATTTTAACGCCTTTATATGAGAGGAATACATGGAGAGATTCCTCTGTACAGTAAAGGAGAATTATTATGATGACTACTGAATTACTTATAAACACAGCAATAATTTGTGGTTGTATCCTTATGTACGCTATCGTAGCGTGCGTTATCATTACTATGATGAGAATAATCATCAAAAAGATAATGAATGACGTTCACGAAGCGCAGCGTACTCAGGACAGCATCCGCAATACTGAACACGTTTATCATGAAGAAAGGAGAGCATCGTAATAGGGGCATCAGCCCCTTTTACTTTTTTTTTCATATTTATTTTATGCTGTAATATGGAAAGGAGGTAATAATATGATAACTACAATAGTAAATAAAATTAGATCATTAATTGCATTTATATTAGCAACAATTAGTATATTAATTAGTATGTTAATTATAAGATTTTTCCTATTTTTGGCAAATAGAACTAACAAAAATCTGTATGAATATTATTGTCAAATGGTAAGAGATAAAATAAATGATCTACCAGATGAAAAGTTCAGGGCATATTGCTTTGACGTAGCAAACGTATTATAAACAACAATAAGAAGCATTCTTTATGAGTGCTTCTTATATTTTTAAGGAGGAACTCAATGATATTTTTTGTAGTAGGATTAATAGTAGGTATATCTGTTGGTGCTTTGGTTATGCAGCTATTACAACCACATCACATCGGAACACTTATTGTTGACAAGACGGACCCGGGCGGTAAGACATTTTTATATTTGGATTTAGAGCGGAAACCAGAGGAGGTAGGCAAAGAGAAATATGTCTCTATGAAGGTAAAAGAGGCGGATTATTTCGGTTCGTAAAAAATACATGTCTTTATATGAGGAGATAGCCCGTGGAGAGGCTATCCAGTTTACATAGGAGGATTTACTATGAGCAACAATAATTTCGACGACATCATGGACGTAGGATCAATAACAGATGATCCATTCCAGAGGCAGTACGAAGCTAAAATGGCCGAGTATGAAGCCAAAATAAAAGCCATGAAAGCAGAAAAAGCTGCAAGCAATATAGCTTGTTGTCTTATCGGAGGAGCAGCAGTTGGACTCGTTTCAACAGCAGCTATGAAGAAGCAGGAAAAGAAATATAAGAAGCAGCTTAACAATTCATGGGAAGAAGGCTATAATACAGGAAGAGCCATCACGACTTATGCCGCGGAAAATTATATTAGCGGTCTAAATGACGGATTGAAGAGGATTGAGGCAAAGTAAACCATATAAACGAGCTCACAGAAATGTGGGCTCTTTATATTTTCTCGCAAAATTTTACCTCCATTATATGAGAAGAATAAACCCATATGATATTATAGGAGGTATCATTATGAGAAAGTTTGAAAAGAGAACAATGCAGGAGCTTGAGGACTTCAGAGAGGAAACAAGGAAACTGGTTAAAGCTTACTACATAGCAATCTATAAAAATCATGACTATTGCAACTCAATAGACAGAATTAGAATGGAGACTGTCTATCAGGCTGCAAAGCAGGATTTGAAAGATGTTATGTGGGAGATTGAGGGCCGAAACCTTAACATCCTTAACTGAGGGGCGCGAGCTCCTCTTTATTTTTATTATTTCGGAGGTATATTAATGATATTATTCGACAAGTTGAAAACTAAGATTGACAAGAAGACCGAGTCGATGGAGACTCAAATTGTTGACGGTGTAGTGCAGAATCTTGTACCAGCTATAAGGCATAAGACGGTATTGGGTGATATTTTGGATCATCCAGAGGCATTTAAGCTGGAAATATGGTTCGACGGTAATGAACTGAATGCCAAGGTTAAACCAAGAGAACAGGTTGTGGTTTTAACGAAGGAAGAATATGAGAAGATTATGTATAATTCGTAAACATTTTACATCCTTTAATGGAGGTGATCAGTATGAAACTGATGAAAATATTTAAAATATTAGCTATAATTGGAGCAGCAGTATTAACAATACTTAACTGTGTGAATGTAGTATTTGCATGGGAGTCATTGGTATATGCAATATCCGAGCATTCGGATTATGATACAGTGATGCTTTGCATACTATGGTCAGCAGTAAGCTTTTACTTGCTTAAACCATTAAGCGATATATCAGCATACTTAATCAAAACATGAGGGGCATCAGCTCCTCTTTATATTTTTGTCAATTCGCATTAATTTTACATGGTTATATGGAAAGGAGGTATGTATATGACTGAAACATTAGCTCAAGCTGAAGCAAAATATGCTCAGCAGTTAATAGGTCAGGACCGCATTACAGAGCAGGAAATGAATGCTCTTGCTGCGATTCACCGTGCAAATATGGAGCACGATAATGCGCTAATGGAATCCAAAGCAGAGTCTAAGAAGGCTTGGCTGGATTTCTTTGGTAAGATATTATCAGCTGCAGTTGCTGGTGGAATTACAGCAGGCATATCATGCGCTACACGGCGAGATGCTCTTAATGCACTTGACAGAGTGACAGAATTCGAGCAAACAGGAACGTATACAACAAGCCAAGGTAAAGGTCTTGTACGGAAAATAACTGACGCATTCCGTATATAGGCAACCGAGGAACCGTGACATAACGTTGCGGTTCCTTTATATTTTCGATTCGCAAAAAATACACGTCTTTATATGAGACGATTACGAATCGAGCTTATATTTACGACTGTTTTAGAGAGATTAAAATAGAGAAGAATAAAAGAATTAGAGAGAAGAAGAGAAGAAGAGAAGTATACAAGAGACGTCACAGCACGAAATATAGGCGATTTAAGGGACTTTCCAGGTCCTTTATATTTTTTCGCAATAAATTACGCTCCTATTATGAGACGATTCACTCTAAAATTGAATCATTTTTAATTATTTAGGAGGTATATTTATGAGTAGAGGGTATCATAACAACTATCATGGTGGTTATAGAAACAATAACTACCATCATAACTACCATCACAACAATAACTACAGGCCACAGCCGCAGAGGATACAGTATGTACCAGTGCAACAACCTGCGCAAGAAGTTAATCCCTGGAAAGGTATCGGCGCGCGTATAGTCGAAGGCTCGATTATATCCGCAGTCGGATATGTAATCCAGAGTTTAGCTGGAGGAGTAGCGAATGCAATGGATAAGCAGACTGATGCAAAAATAGCACAAATGCAGGCTGAGGCACCTGTAAAACCCAAGTATCACAAGGGTTCCGATGGCAAATATTATGATGACTATGGCAACATGATAGTTCCGCCCTCAGAGCAGAACAAATAAGCCAAATAATTACAGGCGAGAGCTCACTTATGTGGGCTCTTTATATTTTGGAGGTATAAAAAGTGTTAGATTTTATTGATGATGTTATGGACTTTATGGACGACCATCCTATTAATAAAGGTGTGGCATTGTCTGCAGTAGGAATGATATTTAGCGGATTAGCAGGTATTATAAGCCTTGTTAATTCGTCATATACACAAAATGAAGCGGATAAAGCAATGAAATCCGCTGTAAAAGAGGAGGTAGCCAAAGCAATGGGGAGGTATCAAAAATGATATTAGACCGTCCGACAAAGACGGCATTACAAACACTCAATAATATGCGGAATGAGCTTGTTCGGTTAATGAATAAGCGACAACCGCCAGAGTGTATATGTCGGTTTTCCAATCAGCTATGGGCTCTTAATAAGATAGAGGAACTTATCTATTCATCAGATAAGGCTCCTCTTGATATTATTGAAGAGTTTGGCTACAAAATGAAAGTTTATTCTGCAATCAACAAGGAATTTGAAGATTGCTGGATAGAAGCAGAAGTGCTGGTTGATTTTTTGACATGTTGAGGAGGTATATTAATGGATAACATTCAACCACCATCCAAATTTGAGAAGGTCTTACCAGGCATTCTCACAGGTATAGGTATCGCGTCTATGATATCTGCCATATTTTCAGCGGTTAATGCAACTCCAAAAGCATTCGAGCTTATGGATAAGGCTGAAGCTGAAAAGGGTGATATTTTAGACGGGGGAGAGCGTATTAAAGCATCTATTCCTGCATACATACCTACATTGATATTAGCAGCAGCGGGTACGACATGCATTGTGGCATCAGATGTAGTGCAGTATAAGAACGCAGGTACATTGCTCACATTAGCAACAACGGCAGGACAGGCGGTAACAGAGTGTAAGGCTCTAATTAACCGCCAAGAGGACGAAATCGAGAGCTATAAGAAAGCAATGGTTGATAAGTTTGGTGAGGAAGCAGAAAAGCTAATCCAAACTGAAGCAGCTAAGTATTCTGAGATGCAGCAGCAACCGTTAATGTTACCTATGAAGCGTAGTTCTGACCCAGATGATGAGCTATTTATTGATACTTTCACTGGCCAAGCGTTTTATAGCACTGAAACTAAGGTTAATGACGTTGTCAATATGATGAATTCTCATAAACTTAGTGGTGATGACGTTACAATTGATGATTGGTGCGACTTGCTCGGTTTAAATAGTATGTCGATAGGTAATAGATTGTATTGGTCTTCTACGGATACTAAGTTGATTAGTATTATGATAACTAAAGACAAGTATCATCAATACAAGATTGTATCATTTTCTATGGGATGCAAGCCACGGTTTTCGTGATTCGCATAAATTTAACGTCGTTATATGGAACACATTGTTTCAAAAACAATAAATTTTTTACAGGCTAACAAGCCAGAAAGGAACTTATCATGGATATGAACACAATGAACAACACAGCAGTTGAAACCACAGCAACACCTGTAACCAATCAGGTGGCAGTAGTTCCGCAGCAGGACACAATGCCTGTAGCACCCGTACAGGGAGCACAGACAGTGGTACCTGAGGGCTTCATCAGCAAAGATGAGGCAAGAAGAAAGCAGAAGAACACCGCAATAGCATGTGGAGTCGGTGGTGCCGTAGCTGGCGCTGGAACTGTTCTTGTCGGTGCTCTGATCAAGAATAAGATCAAGGAGCACAAGGCAAAGAAGCAGATTGCAGCACAGCAGAACGCACCCGCACCCGCACCTAACGGTGATATTGACCCTGCCGATCTTGCGAACCAGCCCGCACAGGCAACACAGCAGAATCAGGCAACACCTGCACCTAACGGAACAGCTAACAATGGCTGATTTCAACGAGAAGCACCGAGCAATTGGTGCTTCTTATTTTTATTTTAGGAGGTATAGCTAATGGCTGACAACAAAATAGTGCCAGCGACCGAAGAAGACCGTGCGACCATTAGTAGCGTATTTAAGGAATGTGTTAGCTCGGATATTCGTGGAATAGGCTATGATGTCCTCGTAGACACGGTTATTCCTGGTGGTTTGGACTTGCTTCATCAGGCAATAGTATCCGTATTAGACCGAACATTACACCCTTATGGTCAAAACCGAGGATATAGTAGCAATTATATTCGTATGCAGAGATATGGACAGCCAGCAACACGTGCTGAACAATACCACCAGTCATACGGTAGCAGTTCTATGAAAAAGGACTATGCAAAACAGCAAAAAGAGCAGAAAGAAATGGACCGTATAGAAATGGTATATGTATGGCCATTTTATATTGAGGGAAAAGCAGTAGCCGATCTCGAAGAACTGAAAGAGAGAATAAAGCTTCACGGTAAAGTAACCGTTGCCGAATTCTATGATATTTGCACGGACCAGTTGCCACAGAGTCCTGACTGGGACTGGGGATGGGTAAATCTCGATAGTGCACGTATTATAAAAGGACGCGATGGAAACGGTAATAGCTGTTTCTTTATTAATCTTCCGAGAGTAATCGGTTTTAACAATCCAAAGAGGTGATATTTGTGGCATGGTATAACGACATTGCCAATTTTGCAAAGAGCACATTCTTCAAAGCCAAGAACTTCACAGTGAAGCATTCACCAGAAATAATGTTTATTGCTGGTAGCGCGACAATAGTAGCAGGCGTAGGTTTTGCTATAAAGAAGTCTTGGGAACCGTCAGAGGGCGTTGTTGCAGTAAATAATGATATTAAGAAACTCAAAGATTTCGCAGCGGAAAATGTGAGCGATGAAGAAGGCTCTACATACACAACAGCGGACTACAAGAAAGATATGCACGCACTTATGCCCAGAGCTATAGGTGCATACACATTTAACTATCTTCCTACAGAAGTATGCATAATAATAGGTCTTTTATTGCAGTATAAATCAAATATGCAGTATAAGGCACGTGCTATTTCTGCAGTAGCTGTGGCTTCTGGTATAATGGTCAGGTATCAGACATTACAGCAGAGAATCCGTGACCGGTTCGGAGACGACGTGTTGTACGAACTGCTCAATGATATTCAGCCAGAGCCAATAGCTGTAATGGAAGATGGAACCGAAGTGTTGCCTAAACCGCCTGAAAAGCCGTTGCTTGATTTGGATGACACATGCCGATTCTTCGATGAACGTTCAGTCCATTATGATAAGTCAGCAGATGCAAATGTTCTGTATATTCAGTTGATGGAAGAGCAGTTCAATAGCCTCCTGCACATCACGGACCAGATATCGTTCAATCAGGCATGTGGTAAGCTCGATCTGCCTAAGGATTATACACCCGTGACGCTACCCGGCACAAATAAGACGGTATATAAGGGTGATATTATAGGTTGGAAAGCAGACAAGAATGTTACACATAAGATTGTTATATCTATAATGGACATGGGTGATTATGTCAAGAAGTATAACCCACGAACGGAAATAGTAGACGATAATATGTATGACGGAGATGCAACATTGTTCTTAAGATTTAACTGTACCGATATATTGGTGGATTCTATAGCCGTATAATTCTGGCTAAACAAATAATAAGGAGTTGTTTAATATGAAAAAGGTGACCGGTATTCTTCTGACTGCAGCGATGGTGATATCCGGTTGCCTCCCTACTGTGGAGGCAAAGGAAGTTAAGGAATATAGTGACGATGTGAGACTTATAGCGTTATTCACTATAGCAGAGGCGGAAGATGAGCCCGAGTATGCTCAGAGACTTGTAATTGACACAATACTTAACCGCAAAGACAGCGATGAATTCCCTAACACTTACAGTGGTGTGTTGTATCAAAAAGGCCAGTTCTCGGTAGCAACAAATGGACGTCTTGAAAGATGCACTATTGACAGTGATATTTGTGAGCTGGTTGAAGAGGAATTGGAAGAGCGTACAAATGATGAGGTTCTGTATTTCCGTGCAGGCCATTATCACGGATTCGGTACACCAATAACATATAGCGGTGATACATACTTCAGTAAGTAAAAGTGAGGCTAAATATGAACATAAAAGATTTAGGTTTAGGTATAGGTATTGGTGCGATTGTCGGAAGCATCGTTACCTTTTTCATAACAAAGCATGTTTTAACCAAAGATTTCGACACAAGGTCTTCAGACATAGCAAGATATTTTAGAGATAAGGAGACAGAATCCAAACAGGACGTACAGCCAGAACCAAGTGTTGCGGAGCCTGTGAAGGAAGATGTGCCTCCTAAGGAGGAAATAATGACAGATAACCGTACAGATATTCATTTAATAACCGTGGATGACTATGGTAAGAATGGGTATCCGATTCAGGGTATTTATATTTATACAGATGGTGTCATAACTCTTGGTGACGACCAGAAGATAACTATAAATGAAGCTTATGATATTCTTGGAGAGAATAACTTCCGAGATTTGGCTATAACAGACGAACCCGCGATTTATATTCGCAATCCTATAACTGGGTATGATTACAGGGTTGAGCAGCTCAGTCAGGACTACTATGACGATAATATGGACGACACTGATTAACGGATATTTCGAGTGGCTTAAGGAGTTTGTCTATGATGAAACCCTGTTCACCGTAGGCTACGACAGGCTCTTTAAAAAGCTATTCGAGACAGAATTTAGATATTTACCCATGGATAAGAACCGTGCACTTGATGGTGTGTATTTACGGTATAGATACACAGATAGTGAATACATCAACGACATTGAGGCGGAAAAAGAGTTTGATATTTTCCCGTGCTCAGTGTTGGAGGTTCTTATAGCTCTCGCACTACGTTGTGAGGAGGATATAATGGGTAATGATATGTATGGCAATCGAACAGGACAGTGGTTCTGGGAGATGCTTGATAACATCGGATTGGTTCAATATAATGACACCGAATATGATGAGAATGCTGTTGATATTTGTATCGAGCGGTTCCTCGACCGTGATTACGGTGAACACGGAGAGTATTGTGCATTTAAGTTAGACTTAGATAACTATGAGGAGCTCCGTAGAATGGAACTGTGGTACCAAATGCAGCAGCATATAATAGATATTTCTGGAGGAAGAACAAATGAATGACATGGTAGTGTATAACCTGACAAGAGAATTAGATTCACAGGCAATACAGATAGCACAGATGCAGAAGCAGATTAACAGCGTAAAGAAGGTAGCTGGATTTGCAGTAGGAGCCGCCCTGGTTGGTATAGTAATCTCTGCTATAAATATGGTAGAGATTTCTCTGTTTGAGGACAGATACAACAATGAACCAAACATATAACTCTTGATATTACAGAAAGGGGGTGATGCAAGTTGCTTGACTTTGTGTATAAAGGAGTGAACCGTACAAAAAGTGGCATAGAGATATTTCCGGACTATCAGCTATGCCAGTCTAAAGATCTTATGGTTAAAGGTTCGGACTTCTACGCCATTTGGGACGAAAAGAATGGTATATGGAGTACAAACGAATTAACTGCTGTAAGATTAATTGATGAACAGCTCGAATCTTATGCACAAGAGTATCGTGAGCTTGGCGAGGAACCAAAGGTGCTGTCTCTTCGTCGAGCTCGAACAGGACAGATAGACCTCTTTCACAAATATTGTCAGAAGCAGATGCGAAAGAACTGGCATCAATTAGATGCTAAGTTGATATTTGCAAACACTGAGACAAAGAAAGAGGATTATGCAAGCAAACGCCTGCCCTATAACCTGGAGAAAGGAAGCACTGAAAGCTGGGATAAACTCCTGTCTGTATTGTATTATCCAGACGAGCAGATGAAAATAGAATGGTGTATAGGCGCTATAGTATCGGGTGACAGTAAGAAGATACAGAAGTTCATGGTGCTGTATGGTGACCGTGGAACTGGTAAGTCTACAGTCATTGATATTATAGAGATGCTATTCGACGGTTATTGTGCATCATTTAATGCACGTGACCTTGGTTCATCATCTGCCTCGTTCTCATTGGAACCATTCAAAGATAATCCTCTTGTGGCAATCCAGCATGACGGTAACTTGTCAAAGATAGAAGACAATACCAAACTGAATATGTTGGTGTCACACGAGATGCAACCTTTGAATGCTAAGTATCAGAGAATAGAGAGTCAGAAGATTCATACATTCTTGATATTGGCATCTAATGACCCTGTAATGATAACAAACTCTAAGTCTGGTTTGTTAAGGAGAATTATAGATGTTGTCCCTACGGGTAATAAGATAGAGCAGGAGGAATACTTCAGACTTAAGAAAGCTGTGGAATTTGAACTCGGTGCAATTGCTTATAAGTGTCTTGATATTTACAAAAAGAACAAGCACTTGTATGACGATTATATACCGATGAGAATGATGGCCGCTACGAATGATATGTACGGTTACATGTTCGATAATTACTTCAGGTTTAAAAATGAGGATGCTGTTACGCTTAATACCGTGTGGAAAGATTATAAGGAATGGTGCGAGGATTCCAATGTAACAGCATACAAAAAGACTAAATTTGGTGAAGAACTTAAAGCTTACTTTCGTGAATTCAGAGAACGTGATAGATTAGAAGATGGAAGTCAGGTGTGGAACCGCTACATCGGTTTCAAGTCCGAGATATTCAACGTAACAAAGAGTGGTAAGAAAAAGACAGGGGCATCGAACTGGATACAGCTCAAAGCTCAACCATCTCTAATTGATGTTCGGTATAAGGCATGTAAGGCTCAATATGCTACACAGGATGAGAAACCGTATATGGCATGGGGTGGTGTTGAGTCTCATATGTCCGACATAAATTCTTCAGTTCTACATTACGTTCGACCGCCTGCTACGGATATTGTAATTGACTTTGATATTCGTGACAGTAATGGTAACAAGTCTTTAGCGGCAAACCTAAAAGCCGCATCTGCATTCCCTATGACATATGCCGAGGTAAGCAAGAGTGGTGACGGTCTGCATCTCCATTATATTTATGACGGGGACGTTACTAAGCTTGCCGATGAATATGAAGAGGGAATAGAGATAAAGAAGTTCACAGGTAAAGCGTCACTGAGAAGAAAACTTACGTTGTGTAATGATATTCCGGTGGCAAAGATAAGTTCTGGGTTACCCCTAAAGCCATCCAAGGAGGATAATTCTATGGCTGATTTCACCGGATTTAAAAGTGAAAAAGCTTTGCGGAGTATGATATCTCGCAACCTCCGTAAAGAGATTGACCCACATACTAAACCGAGCATAGATTATATTTACAATGATCTGAAGTCGGCATATGATAGTGGGTTGACTTATGACGTATCAGACATGCGTAACGCTATCATAGCCTTTGCAATGAACTCTTCTAATCAAAAAGAGGCATGCTTACAAAAGGTGTATGAGATGCCGTTCAAGTCCATGTCAAGCGACGATGAATCTGACACGGTATTTGTATCAACGTGGGCTGATGACAGAATAGTGTTCTTCGATGTTGAAGTGTTTCCAAACTTATTCGTCCTGTGTTATAAGTTTGAAGACGCTCCAAATGTCATATCATTGATAAATCCAAGTCCTGAAGCAGTACAAAAGATATTGGGTTATAAGCTTGTTGGATTTAATAATCGTAAGTACGATAACCATATCATTTATGCACGGTCTATGGGTTATAGTAATGAGGCACTGTATAATTTGTCTTATAGTATAATCCATGCAGAGAAAGGCAAACGAGACTGCTTCTTTCGCGATGCGTATGGTCTATCTTATACTGATATTTATGACTTCTGCTCTGAAAAGAAGAGTCTTAAGAAGTGGGAGATAGCACTTGGTATTGACCACGTGGAATTAAACATGGAATGGGATAAGCCTGTTCCAGAAGAGCGATGGGAAGAAGTTGCATCTTATTGCGTAAATGACGTACTTGCGACCGAGGCAACTTGGAAGAAGAACCATGGTGATTTTATTGCACGTGAGATACTTGCAGATATTGCCGGCGGTTGTCCGAATGATACGACTAATACACTAACTACCAGATTTATATTCGGTAATGTTAAGAAACCGCAGAATGAGTTCAATTACTATTTCATGGGTATTAGCGAGGAAGAAGCTAATGACCTTGAAAAGTATACGGTTTCTGGTTTGGACTGTGACTGGAAGTATACGGTATTTGATAAACATGGCCGTGCGTACTTCCCAGGATATGAGTTCAAGAAACTGGAAAAGCCAGTAGTAGTTGAAGAAGTTGACGAGAACACTAACGAAGTAACGGCTAAAATTTCTAAAGTGGTATCGACGTACCGTGGTAGCGTTGTAGGTGAGGGTGGTATGGTGTATGCTAATCCTGGCATATATCATAATGTCGTAACCTATGACGTAGCATCTATGCATCCAAGCTCGATAATAGCAATGAACCTCTTTGGTAAGTACACCAAGAGATTTGCTGATATTGTGCAGATGCGTATTTATATTAAGCACGGCGACTTTGAGTCCGCTAAGAAGATGTTTGGCGGTAAATTGGCTAAGTATCTCAATGACCCAGACAGTGCAGCAGCTCTTAGTCAGGCACTTAAGATTGCTATTAACAGCGTGTATGGTCTTACCGCTGCTAAATTCGATAATGCATTCCGTGATGTACGCAATGTCGATAATATTGTGGCTAAACGTGGCTCATTGTTTATGAAGAATCTTATTCATGAAGTTGAGAGACGTGGATTCCTTGTTGCACATGTTAAGACTGACTCGATTAAGGTTGTTGACCCGACACCAGAGCTTGCACAGTTTATATCTGATTACGGAAAGTTGTACGGGTATAACTTCGAGATTGAGGCTGAATATGAAAGAATGTGTCTCGTTAATAACGCTGTATATATTGCACGTTATAAGAAACCAAAGAAAGACAAAAAGACAGGCAAAGATATTTGGTGGACTGCTACGGGTAAGGAATTTGCTGTACCATATGTATATAAGACACTATTCTCGCATGAAGACATCGAGTGGAGTGACTGCTGTGAGACATTTAATGTTAAGACATCTTTATATTTAACCGATGGAGATGACAGGCAGTTCGTCGGTAGAGTAGGTCAGTTTACACCAATTATAGGCGGCAAAGACCTTATGCGTAAGGATGACAATGATAAATTTGCTTATCCTGCAGGTGCTAAGGGCTATAAGTGGATGGAAAGCGCAGTAGCTAAGCCACTCGTCGAAAATGGAGATAAACGTATAGACCTATCTTATTATGAAAAACTTGTAAATGACGCCCGCACTGATATTGGTAAGTTCGGTGATTTTGAGGCGTTTGTTAATGTAGCCTAAGGAGGAAATATTATGGCAAACCAGTCAGTTATATTTGAGGGAGTAGAAATCATCCCTAACAGAAAGCCCGAGGGACCTGGGGATAATCCTAAGGTGTTCCGCAACTTTGGTGGCAAAATGATTGACAACGGACAGTTCAAGTCCAATGCAAGATATTTTAACGTCAAGGTACCGCCGGAGATGGTTGAGGAGCTGGATGATATGGGAATCCAGATGTGGACACCGAACAGGCCCAATGATGACGGTTCTATTCCTTACAATGTTAAGGTAAACATAGCCGTTAAGGAACCTGAGGGTAATCAGCCTGCCTCTTTGAGATGTAAGGCTTATCTTGTATCTGACGGTAACCTTAGTGAGCTTAACAAAGACACTATTGGTCTTGTTGATGATATGTATGTCGATAAGGTAAACGTTAGATGCGGCGTTGTAGAGAACCGTAAGAATCCTGGGAGGTTCAAGCTTTATGCTAATGTGATATACGTGTTTAAGAAGAATGATGACTCGGATGACCCGTGGAGAAACTCGTTCCGTGGAGGTAATGGTGCTGGTGTTAGCGAAGGTCACCCTATGGATGATGACGAAATACCCTTTGACATGTGATTTGACAAATAAGGGTTAATTTATATTTTACAGGGAGCGGCTTAGACATGGTGTGTTTTGGTCGCTCTCTGAGATTATTTGGAGGTTTACAATGATTCTTAGTAATGTTAATATTAAGCAGAATGTACAGGAGCTTAAGCATATGAAAATAGAGCCTTTTATTGAGGCTAATGTACAGCCAGCGTCACTTGATATTACTCTATCAAACTCATTTGCTGTAATGGCTAAGAGACTGCCTGGTGATAAGGTTTATATTGTGGATATGTCCGAGCCGATACCATACAAGAAGATAGAGAACGTAGATGAGTTTATACTGTATCCGCGTCATTTTGTACTGGCAAGCACACAGGAATACATAGATTTACCGCTTGATATTGCTGCTGATCTGGAAGGACGGTCAAGTGTAGGTAGAGCGGGAGTGTTTATTCAGAATGCTGGATATATTGACCCTGGCTTCAGCGGACAGATAACGCTGGAGTTGTATAACGCTGGTAATTATGCTGTTAAACTGAAGAAGGGGATCCGCATTGGCCAGTTGATATTCCACAGACTCGAAACCCCTACAGATGAACCGTACAGGGGTAAGTACCAGTTCCAGAAAGGTGCTACCGAGAGTTATATTTTCAAGGATTATGAATGGCGTTTAAACGAGGTGACTGGACATGACTAATAGAATATCATCCGAAGAACTCGAGGAGCTGTTTGCTGATAAGGTTGCGATTGATACTAAGCCTGTTGTTGATAATGTGAACCATCCTTCACATTATACTTATGGTAAAATAGAATGTATTGATTTCATTATGGATAAGGACCTTGATTTCTGCCGCGGTAACGCTATTAAGTACATAATCCGTGCTGGTAGAAAAGAAGGCTCACCGTGGTATGAAGATATTGAGAAAGCTATAAAGTATCTTGAGATGTATATGGCGCATAAGAGTAAGACCAATGCAGAATTAGGAGGATAAGATATGAGCGTAACGCCATGCAAAGGATGTGAGGAAAGATATATTGGTTGTCATGACTCATGTCTGAAATATGGCGCTTGGAAGGAAGAGCGCGAAAAGGTTAAGCAAAAGAGGCGTGAATATTACGACGAGCGTAGGTTTATTCACGAGGTATCTCAAGGAGGAATCAAGAAATGCAAAAAATAGTTGATTTCGAGTGGTGCCATAAGTGTGTCCATTTCAATGTGGAAGATTGGGATGACCCGTGTAATGAGTGTCTCAATAACCCAGGTAACGAAGACAGTCACAGGCCCGTGTATTTTAAGGAGGACAAGAGTAAGACAAATGGAACTCCGAAAACACCAAGAAGACGCCTTAAAGAAGATGCATAATGGCTGCATTTTGAATGGTAGAGTTGGGAGCGGTAAAAGTCTTACTGCTCTCGCCTACTATTATATTCTTAATGGCGGTGAAATAGGTGGAGTAGATGGATTAATGCCAATGGGTGATGATGAATCCACGCAAGACCTTTATATTATAACCACAGCAAGGAAACGGGATAAAGGCGAATGGGAAGAAGAACTGGCTAATTTCTGCATGTCGACGGATAGAGAAAAGTCACTTTATCACTATCCGAAGGTTGTTATTGACAGCTGGAATAACATGCACAAATATGCAGATGTTAGTGGTGCATTCTTTATATTCGATGAACAAAGGCTTGTAGGTAAGGGTGTATGGGTTGAGCAGTTCTATAAGATTGCTAAGAATAACTTATGGATATTATTATCCGCTACACCAGGTGACACTTGGTCTGACTATGTTCCTGTATTTGTGGCTAATGGATATTTTAAGAATAGGACGGAATTTGAAAGGAAACATGCTATCTATAGTCGCTTCGCTAAGTATCCGCTAATTACTGGATATTATAACGAGGGATGGTTACTACGGATTAAGAGTAATATTCTTGTCGAAATGGATTATAAAGCACCAACCGAACGATTTCATGAGACAGTATATTGTGGCTATGATATTAAAAAATATAAGCGACTGATGCGATATAGATTTGATGAAGACCGTGGTGTACCTTTCACTTCTGCGTCTGAGTTATGTCAGGCTCTCCGTAGGGTTGTTAATTCAGACCAATCACGTATTGATGCTTATTTGAGTTTACTGCAGGAACATAGTAAGGCTATTGTGTTCTATAATTATGATTATGAACTTGATATTCTCCGTGGCATACATTATCCTCGAGGATTCAAGGTAGCCGAATGGAATGGACATAAGCATGAAGATATTCCTTCTGGTAAAAGGTGGGTTTATTTGGTACAGTATGCTGCTGGCTGTGAAGGATGGAATTGCACGGAGACCGATACAATTATATTCTGGAGCCAGACTTATTCGTATAAGCAGCAGGAACAAGCATGCGGGAGAATAGACCGAATGAATACGCCATTCAAGGATTTGTTCTATTTTCATTTGACATCACACAGTCCAATTGATATTACTATTGATAGGACATTGAAGTGCAAACAGAAGTTTAATGAGACGAAATTTATATCATTCGCAAAATTTTAATGTATTTATATGAGAGGATATTAGTGCAATTGGTTAGCACGCACGAGAGTGAGATATCGGTTCGATTCCGATGTATCTTCTCTTTATATTTTTATTTAGCTCAACCAGAGCAGGAGGTATATTTATGAGGACCGGCAATATTGGAACCAGCAAGATATGGTACCGATTCACTGATGAGTTTGTTCAGTTCGTGGAAGAACTCGTTGAAGATACGTTTGGTACCAAAACCGCATTAGCTGAATGCATGAAGAAATGTCTGGCTGTAGCAGGCATTAAGTGCTCCAAAGCATGTTGCATGTATGATATTTCGTACATGGGTTGTCCCGGTGACCGTTTGGGGGTTTATAAGATTGCATTTGAGAGCATGGGGTTTGATGGGAGGATTATATGACTCGTGAACAGGCATGGGATGCATTTAATGATATTCCTGAAGAGGTTAAGGATGCTATTTGTACCTTGGTTGGATATGTAACTGATAGCATTGAAAATGGAACCATGACAAGAGACCGTGAACTTGTCATAAAAATTATATTATCCGATATGTGGAAGCAGAATTTAGGGAGGAATTATACGTTATGAGTAAGGCATTCATTAAAGAGGTTACGGAAAGACTCAACAAACGTGTAAGAGATAAGATAAATAAAGATGGTACGTTTTTCGAATATGCAAGTATTGCAATAATATACTGCTGGCTTGGATACAATATTAAATGTCTAATTGATAAGTGTAAATAATTGATGTTTTTCGGAGGTATATATGAAAGTATTTATTTCAGGTCCGATGAGCGGAAAGCCTAATTACAACCGTGCAGCTTTCTTCAAAGCAGAGGAAGAGCTCGAGAAGCATGGATATTCTGTATGGAATCCAGCTTGGCTGGCTTATCCAAGTGATACGGAATTCACAAAAGATGACATGCATATTATTGATTTTGCAGCTCTTCGTCGCTGTGACGCGATATATATGCTTAAAGGCTGGAAACACAGTAAAGGTGCTCAGAAGGAATGTGAATATGCTATAATGAGAGGCCTTATGATAATGTATGAAGGTGCGCACTGCTGGGGTAATGAACCTGTATTTGACCAGGAATTTGCTTACGATGAAGCAATTAAGAACCGTACCAATTATCAGCTTGAGGCTATAAAAGAAAATGTCAAAGAGAAGTATAATACTCTTGACAGACGCATAAAGTCTATTGAAGAAGAACTTGCTTGGGACAAATGGAAGAATGATCTTCCCGATAATTTTTGTTCTAACCGGATTGATTCACTTGAAAAGTGGCGGAATGATTTTACTGAGTGCTATACGGTAAACATCACCAATCTTAGAAAAGAAGTAGAGGCTATCAAGGAATCCATAGGCACAGATAATCTTAAGGAACAGCTTGATAAGGACTTTGACGATGTTTATACGGAGTTCCAAAATACCAAAGACCAATTCAATGATATTGAATTCGGATATATTGACTGGTCTTCCAAGATGTCGTCAGCGATAGATGAGATGGAAAAAGTTAAAAAGACCGTAAAAGGTCTTAACTCACTCGTGGCAACTCTTGGTGAGCGAAATGGAGTCCTTTCGGATGATATATACGAACTTCAGCGTGTAATAATTAGTTCTGATATAGAGAATATTAGCATTAAGGCTATGAATCAAAAGCTAATTGACTTAGGCAGAGAGTATAAAGAAGCTGACGAAGTTCTTGACAAATGTATAAAGGCTATTAATCATAGAATGTCCGACTTAGGTAGTGAGCTTGATGAATATATTGATGATTATAAAGAAGCTTACAAGCATCTGGACAACGCTGATGAAGCTCTTGAAAGACGCATAAAGGCTCTTGAAAAGAAGTCTGATGATTGTACAAAACGAATGAATAATTTCAGCAGAGAGCTTGATAAGTTTAATACGGCAATTGACATTCTGGTTAAGGATAACGGAAGCATAGCGAAAAAGCACAGTGATGACAATAAAGTCGTTAATAACACTTTAACCGATTTCAACATTAGGCTCAAGGCTATTGAAAATCGTCTTAACATAAAGCCTTTCTATGCTCCTACTGAAGATGAGAAAGACGACTGATATTCTTGAAGGGCTGTGGCTTCGTGCTGCAGTCCTTTGTTTAATTTGGGAGGTAACCTATGTATAAATATGTGAAAATCGATATTGCTGACCGTGATGAACTTAAGGGAATGTTTTCTGAGGAGTTATATAAGCTTCAGTATACAGTTGAAACGCTGTTAAAAGACATTTACGACGAAGAATATCGTAGAAAACTTTTAACTAAGTATCATATAGAATGCACTCAAAAGGTGCTTGAAGATTCACTTGATATATTAAATGGTTCACATCGAAACGGTGCCCTCTATTCTACTCACGGAAATAGTCGTGGAGGTAAAGTTGATGGATAATAAGGAGACCGCTAAGGACAGGTGTATTAGACGCCTGAATGAGGTTTATGATAATTTCAGAACTGATTATTCTGGGCATTCAGGTTATGAGTACGATAACGAAGGAGCACATATAGCGGCTGAAAATGTTATCATGGATTTTCTTCACGAGCTGGGCTATGATGAAGTTATTGATAAATTCGAAGAACTTGTCGATAAGATAGGTTTCTGGTATGCTTGATCGCTTGATATTGTGGAGGTATATATGAGCAGACCTAAGAAAATTATAACTCGGGATAAAGTTTTAAGAATAAGACTCACTCAAGAAGAATATGAGATGATTAAATATTATGCTGAACAGAATAATATGTCAATGTCAGAAATTATAAGACAATCTGTATTGTCGATCGGTAATAAGAACGAGAAGATTCCTTTATATTTTAGCAATGGAGAAAAGCTTGTAGAAATACTTGCAACACATGAAGAAGCTATCACAATCGCTGATAGCATTTCTCAAATAAGTGAAATGGCCGCAGAAGAAGGAGAGTCTTATTCAACAATGGATATTCTTATTGGCATTACCGATAAAAAGTCTTTGATAAAGCATATGGAGGTAAATGATGAATATTGAGAAAACCGCCGTTACTGGCTTCATTCCTGCTATTCAGGGAATGAGGAATTCGTTTAATAGTCACGATAAAAGTGATACATTGTTCGATCAGTATTATTCAGGTAAGATGCCGAATGATATTTTCGTATTCGATAAAATTCTGATTGGGCCGAAAGATATGCACTTAGCTATGAATCTGGTAAAGGGTAAGGAACCTGAATGTAAATTCCGCCGTATGATTATTGTCTGGGTTGATATTACCGGACCGTGGAAATGGTGGAAGGAATTTGACACATATAAGGTAGGAACTACTGCCAACTCAGATTCGTCTATGCATAATATATGCGACAAGCCTTTCTCGCTTGATGACTTTACTATTAATAGAAAATATTGGAACCCGGAATGGTGGACCAATACAATACGTGAATTAAACCGAATGAGGGATGAATATTTAAATGCTAAGCTTCGTGGCGACATTACAACGGCTAATGGTATCCGTGATGAGCTTTATAATGATATTCCGAGCGGGTTCAATCAGAAGAGAACATTGTGTCTAAATTACACGGTACTTGCTGCTATCTATAAACAGCGAAAAGGTCATAGACTTGGAGAGTGGAAAGAGATCTGTGATTGGATTGAGACTCTGCCGTATAGCGAGTTTATAACTGGGAGGACTGAAGAATGATTATTTCGATTAATATTCGTAATGAGTCTTTATATTGTTTGGATACAAGAACTATTAGAACCGTCAGTATCGTCAATAGTATCAATCTTATGCCAGGTGTTCATATGAACATGAAGCTAACAATAAGATGCGGCAATGATGGCATCCGTGTTGGTGACATTAATCAGGCTTTTAGGATTTGTAGCCTTATTGAGACTGCTATGGGAATACAAAAAGAAGGAGCGGAAAAGGAGACATCCGATGAAGACTAAAGACCCCGTGTTATATGGCAACCGTTCGCTTCGGACCGTTGAGTATACGATAAGGATGACCGATGATAGGTTCCAGTGGATTCAGAGAGCTGCTGATACAAAAGGCATGTCTGTTTCACAGTTTATATTTGAAGCTATTGATTCCGCATGCATAGATGCTACTAATGTTAATGTGCTGAGAGACGCCATTAAGAAGGCTGTCGAAAATGAACTCACACCTGTTTACGAAAAACAGAGGTTTAATAGGGAAGACATTGTTTGATTTTAAAAAGGAGATTGATATTTATTATGGAAGACATTGTATTTAATGAAGCTCTTGACTATATGTCATTTGAAGAGTGGATTGATCTTTGTGGTAGAATTATTAACGCTTATGGTGCTGTTAAGGGTACCGAAGAAAAGGAGAATTGATATTATGGAAATTATGAACACTGATGCACAGAATGTAAAGGTTGTAGAGAAAGTTGTTGAAAAGGTTGTTCCGGTTAAGCAGACCGATACCGTCACAAAGGTCGAAACTTATCCGATATTACCTGATAGACCACTGACACAAGGTGAGCTTAACTGGCTTATGTATCAGGCTAAGGCTAATCACCGTGAAATAGTGCTTGGTCATATAATGTCCGGTGTTAGGACGGTTGCTGGCTGTGGTTGTTTGCTTGGGTTTGGTTTCGGCATTTATAAGCTTTATATGGCGCTGTCGGAAACCGAGATGAAGGATGATATTACTGGTGGCGTTTCTGGAGGTAATAAATCGGACTTTGTTGACGCTACTGGTTATACTAAGTAACGTTTGCTAAACCGTGGAAAGGGTGTGAATATTCATGCCCTTTTTATTTTTATACTCTTTTTATTTTGTTACCATTTGTTCATAATTTGTTCATATTTTAATGGATTTTGTGATACTTTTTTACGTTTTTGAGTTTATGAAAATTTTGTTACCGTTTTGTAACTTTTTGTTCATAATTTGTTCACAATTATTTTTGACCCCAAAAAACCCGTAGATCCGCTCCTGATGCGGGTTTAGGCCATTTTTGGCTTGTGATACTTTTTATGTTTTTTTCTTAAAACTTTTTAAAAATAAAAAAAATATAAAAAATAAAAAGTTTTTGATCAAAAAATGCAAAAAGTATCACAACTCTCGGTTGTTCACAATTTGTTCATAAATTCGCAGAAATTTCACGCTCTTATATAGGAGAGATGACAATATCTCTCTTTATATTTTGTTAGGAGGTTGTGCTTAATGCGTGAAAACAAGTTTCAATCAGAACTCATCAAAGAGATCAAGTCTCGGTTTCCTGATTGTATTGTTGTTAAGAACGACCCTAATTATCTTCAGGGAGTTCCGGACCTGTTGATATTACATGGTGACAAGTGGGCGACTCTTGAATGCAAGAAAGACGCACGAGCGAGTCATCGGCCTAATCAAGATTACTATGTTGAGAGGATGAATAATATGTCATTCTCTCGTTTTATTTATCCGGAAAACAGGGAGGAAATACTTAATGATTTGGAACAAGCATTTAAGCTTTGAGGGAAAGCATGCTGTTCTTAGTCCAAGTAAGTACCAATGGATTAACGATGATGAGGAGGATATAGTCAAACGATTATGTGCTACTTATGCTCCTACTGTTGGAACACTACTTCACGAGGAAGCTAAGAATTTTATTGCTTATCGAAGCCGTATGACTAAAAATGAAAAGCGTTCTGTAGCAATTCATCTTTTGGCTAATGGTGTCCCTCATGTGGTTCTCGACAATATTGATTTTGACGGAATGTTTGCAAATGTTTGTGCATATGTTAATGACGCAGTTTGTATGCACATGTCGCCCGAAGTTGTATTGTTTTATTCAGAGTATTGTTTTGGTACTGCTGACTCAATCCTGTATGATGAGAAGAATAGAATACTACGGATACATGACCTGAAGACAGGCATAACTCCGGCTAAGATGGAACAGCTTTATATTTACGCAGCTTTGTTCTTCTTGGAGTATAACTATATTAAACTTTCTGATACTAAGACTGAGTTGAGAATCTATCAGAGCAATAATGTGTTGATAGATGAACCGTCTATTGATATTATTCTACCAATTATGGAGAAGATAAAACAGTACAGTAATATAGCAGCTGGAATGAGGTAGAAGCTATGTATTATACAACTGCTCAGGATTTGGATTCTGAGATAATTGATATTATCGTTGATGACACCCTTGAGCATTCGGGTGTTAAAAGACGAAGTGGACGCTTTCCTTGGGGTAGTGGTGAAGTACCTTATCAGCATGAGGAAGGATTTCCGTTTAAGACATCCGGTGACTTTCTGAGTAGAGTTGAAGAACTTGAAAATAAAGGATTGACACCAAAACAAGTAGCTGACACATTGACAGAACAGACTGGCGAGAAGATTAGTATTAAGCAACTTCATGTTTATAAGTCTGTTGCTAAAGCTGAACGAAGAGCACAAACTGTTTCTACTGTCAAGAGCTTACATGACCAGGGTTTCAATAATAGTGAGATAGGAAGACAACTTGGTATAAATGAGAGTACCATAAGGTCTTATCTCAAAGAAGCAGATGATGCTAAACAGAGAGCCGTACAACCTGTTATTGATTTTCTTAAAAAGAGAGTCAATGAAGTTGGTATGGTTGATGTTGGCGGTGGTGCTGAGAAGTATGTTGGTCCTGCTGGTGTAAGCCCGAGTAGATTTGAAGCTGCTCTTATTGAATTGAAGGCACAAGGATATTTCTTAGAACCTCGAAGGATAGATTATGCTACTAATCCAAATAGTGATAACAAGCTTACTATGTTAATATTGGCTAAGCCTGGAACAGAGTATAAAGATATTTATGACAAACTTGATGAAATCGAGAGTGTTGTTGATTTCGCTATTGACGATGATGATAGTGTAAGAAAGGTTCAGTATCCTGCTTCACTTGACAGTAAGAGACTTCAAGTTGTATATGGTAATAAAGGCGGTCTTGAAAATGATGGTCTTATCGAAATACGACGTGGTCTGAAAGATCTTGACCTTGGTGAAGGTGTACATTATGCACAGGCAAGAATACTCGTTGACGGTACTCATTATCTGAAGGGAATGGCACGATATGCTGACGATCTTCCCGAAGGTATTGATGTTCGGTTTAATACCAATAAAAATGAGGATGTTCCTATTATGGGTGATAAGGATAATAGTATTCTTAAGCCTATAAAGAAAGACCCTAAGAATCCATTCGGTTCTTATATTCCAGTTGAAGGTCAGTATGAGTATGAAGATGAAAATGGCAAAAAGCATTTATCTCCTATAAATAAGACTCGACAGGAAGGCGAATGGAAAGATTGGTCTGACGATACGCCATCACAGTTCCTTGCTAAGCAGAAGGAAGAAATGATATCTAAGCAGCTTAATCTATCACTTGCTGATAAGGATGCTGAATATGAGTCTATTATGCAGATTGATAATCCGACTCTTAGAAAACACTTCCTTGCAGACTATGCAGATGATTGTGATGCAACTGCTGTAAGTCTTGCTGCTGCAGCACTTCCTGGTCAGCAGTATCATGTAATACTTCCTTTGAATAGCATTAAAGATACTGAAGTGTATGCACCAAACTATGAGGATGGTACTACTCTTGCTCTTGTACGCTTTCCTCATGGAGGCACATTTGAAATACCAGTGTTGACAGTGAATAATAAGAACAAAGAAGCACGTTCTGTTATTGGTAGTGATGCTATAGATGCTGTTGGTATTAGCGGTAAAGTAGCAGCACAGCTGTCAGGTGCAGACTTTGATGGTGATACAGTTCTTGCTATTCCTACTGTTAAAGGACGAAATGGTGTTACTACTTCTGCTCTTCCTAAAGGTCTTAAAGACTTCGATCCAAAACTTGAGTATCCTTACATTGATGGACTCAAAGTAATGGGTAAAGAAGACCAGCAGAAGAAGATGGGCGAAGTGTCTAACCTTATCATGGATATGACACTTAAAGGTGCAGAACCTGAAGACATAGCTAAAGCAACCAGACATTCAATGGTTGTTATTGATGCTGTTAAGCATAGACTTAATTGGCAACAGTCTTATAAAGATAATAATATTGCAGAGCTTGAAAAAGAGTATAAAGGACATTATGATGAGGATGGTAAATTCTCTAAAGGTGCTTCAACTCTAATTACGAGAGCTGGTAGTGAGCAACTTGTTTCTAAAAGAAAAGGTCAGCCATACATAAATCAGAAGGGCAAAGAATGGTATGACCCAACTAAGGAAGAAGGAGCAATTGTATATAAGACTGCTCCTGATGAAGAGAGATACTACACGGATAAGAAAGGCAAAACTGTTGAGCGTATGTCTAAGAGTACGCAAATGGCTGAAACTACTGATGCACATAAATTGTCATCTGGTACAGCTAAAGAGTACATTTATGCTGAATATGCTAACGGTTTGAAATCTCGTGGTAATGCTGCACGTCGTGAGATTCTTAATACTAAAGATATTGAATACGACAAAGAAGCAGCTAAGAAATATTCTGCTGAAGTATCATCTCTTAAAGCAAAGCTTAATGATGCGGAAAAGAATAGAGCTCGTGAAAGAATTGCAAATGTGAAGGCAAATGTAGAAATTAGGGAAAGACTCAATGCTATAACAGAGGACGACCCTGGTATCTCTAAGGCAGATTATAAGAAGGAAAAGAAGAAGATTGCGCAGCAGTCTATTGAGAAATGGCGTGAATCTTATGGTGCTAAACGTGAAAAGATTGACATTACGGATAACGAATGGGAAGCTATTCAGTCTGGCGCTGTTCCTAAGACAACATTTGAATCAATTCTTAAGTATGCTGACCAAGAACAATTAAGGAAACGAGCAACTCCAAGACAAACAGTTGAAGCAACTACTGCACAACAGAACAAGATTAAAGCAATGGCTGCATCTGGTTATACAAATGCTGAAATTGCGGCTGCTGTTGGTCTCTCAACCACAACTGTAAATAAGTATAAGAAGTAGGTGTGAGATTATGAAGTGTATGCTTACAACTTTTGATAATGAAATCAATCCTTATGACAATTTAGTAGAATGGCAGATTAGGGATTCTGAATTAGGATATAATACTGCAATTAAGTTAAACGAAATTATTGAATTATTTTGTGATCAACCTTATGAAGAACTCACAGAAGCCGAACAAGATTCTGTTAGAGAGACAGCAATTGATTTCATTATTATAAATGATCCTTTAAACATTTATAAAAAAGTGAGACCGTCATAAGATTCAGGTAATTATGATAAAGACTCTGGAGATATCCAAGACTATCACGCGACTACGTTGCACTTCTATTAATTTAGAAAGGCACGTAGGGGGTCTAAATGAATCGTACACCCCCTCCTTAT
>Ga0310690_10001324_pt1 | contig 44303 bp, 40 predicted proteins | sample AusTroGonzalo_MG_2_FD_207661 | JGI IMG/M metagenome (GOLD analysis project Ga0310690, IMG submission 207661) | Bovine rumen microbial communities from tropical cattle in Woodstock, Queensland, Australia - Gonzalo_04 (v2) (version 2) | ecosystem: Host-associated > Mammals > Digestive system >... | reverse complement strand
GCTCCTGATTATTCTTCAATTTCGTTCTTAAAAGAGCTTTATGCCAACGGAAATGAATGTATTACGTTGCCATCGGGTGCTTTCCCTGTCAGCGATGAAACGCGGTCATTATTGGCCTTATTTTCCAACGGACGTTTCTTTGTTGTCGATCAATACAAATATGACGGCCGCGTGTTGGGATTTCAATATTTGGCCAAAAAGCGTCGTCTGCAACTGGGCGAACCAGAATATGTCAGCGCAACCATTTTAAAAGATATTTATGAATATGCTGTCCAAATTCACGTTGCACCACAAACGATTTCCGAGGAAGAAAACCAAGAACAAACCCGTATGCAACGGGACTTTGTAACGGTTATTTCACGCGCTGCCATGAATCAGGTGTCCGATATTCATATTGTGGTGGCAGACCATACAACCGTTATGTTCCGTGTCAATGGTTTAATGCAAACGGAAATGGAATATAACAAAGAATGGGGCGAAAGCTTTGTGCGTGCCGCCTTTGCATCATCTGATATTTCTGATTCCAACTATGCCCAAAACGAATATCAGGCGGCTCAAAAATTGGGACGCACCCCTTTGCGTGGATCTGGCGGTCGTTTGATATTACCGAAAAATATTTTGGGTATTCGTTTGCAATTTAACCCCATCGCTTTTGGTACACGTTACGTCGTTATGCGTTTGTTGTATGCCGACGATTCTACTGCCAACCCAGAAACCGCACTGTTAGATCTTGGTTTTTCCAAGCAAGATGCCGATACCTTTTATCAATTACGCGCTATTCCAACGGGCATTGTGATTGTATCTGGTCCAACGGGTTCTGGTAAATCAACCACCTTACAACGAAACATGATTGCTATGCTTCAAGAACGTAATTATGAAACGAACTTGATTACCGTTGAAGATCCGCCAGAATATCCTATTCCTGGGGCCCGTCAAATGCCTGTGACAAACGCTGGTATTGAAGAAGCAAAAGATCGCGAATTTACAAAAGCCTTGTCTGCCGCATTGCGTTCCGACCCAGACTCATTGATGATCGGAGAAATTCGAACCTTGTCTGCTGCCGATTTGGCTTTCCGTGGCGCATTATCTGGCCATAACGTGTGGACAACATTGCACGCCAATACAGCTGCTGCCATTTTGTTGCGTTTAAAGGATATGGGCGTGGAAGATTTTAAACTACAAGACCCCACTATTATGCGCGGTATGTTAGCACAACGTTTGTTCAGAAAATTATGTCCATCTTGCCGCATTCCTGCCAAAGAACATTTGGATCATCCTGCCGTTCAACGTTTACGGAACGCCTTTGGGGATGTGGGGCTTGAACATGCTTATCTGCGCGGACAAGGCTGTGCCGCCTGTAATTTCCGCGGTGTGAATGGTCGAACAGCTGTTGCTGAATTTATTTTGCCTGATTCAACGTTTTTAAATCTAACCTTAAAAGGGGAAACCCAAAAAGCTCAAAATTATTGGATCAACGATTTGGGTGGCAGAACCTTACGTGAAAGTGCTTTGTCCCGCATGTTCCAAGGTCTGATTGATCTTGAAGAAGTTGAACGTTGGACTGGCTTCTTGGATCAGATCAATTTAACATAAGGAAAAGGAGTTTATAATGGCAATTCAAGTAAAAGATTCTATGGCAAAATCCCTTTCCACAAATATTTTGAATTTGTGGTATGCACGCTATTCCATTCGCATGCATTCGGAAGATCGCTTAGAGGTTTATCGGAAATTGATGGCCTTGATCAAAAACCGGTTCTCATTGATGGATGCTTTGGAACGGCTTTATTCTATTGCCTCGAAAGATGGGAAAAACCCAGATGATAGCATGGCTATTGCCACCGCATTTTGGATGCAACGTGTTCGAAACGGTAGCACGTTCTCAGAAGCATTAAAGGGCTGGGTCCCAGACACAGAAATATTGATGCTGTCCGTGGGCGACGTTGCTGCCTTGGATTTGGCTTTACAACATACCATCCGCGTGGTCGAAGGCATGAACAAAATGCGTTCATTGGTGTGGGGTGCCGTTGCTTATCCTTTATTCTTGATGATGATGGTGGCCGTGTTGATTTGGGCGGTTGCAAGATTCATGGTGCCGCCAATGATTGATGCCGTGCCAAATTTACAATGGCGTGGCGTCGCCAAATCGTTGGTTGACTTGTCCAATTTTGTGGATCAACATCCTGTATTGTTGTTCGCGATTTTACCTGTAATTGTGATTGTTTGCATGATTTCCTTTCCTTATTGGAGCGGCAAATCTCGTGCAAAAGTGGATAATATACCACCATGGTCCATTTACCGTATTTTTATTGGCGTCAGCTGGTTGCTGTCTTTGTCCGCTCTTGTGCGTGCTGGTATGCCCGTATCAAAAGCTATGAGATCTTTGGCTGGTGATGATTCTACGCCATATTTAAGATATCGTGTGGAACGAGCTTTAATGTACGTGAACAACGGTGATAACTTGGGTGAAGCATTGTATCATACGAGATTGAAATTTCCAGACGAAGAAATTATTGGCGACTTGCGTATTTATGCCGAATTGGATACCTTCCCAGAAGCATTGGAAAACCTCGCAAATGGTTGGTTGGAAAGCTCTATCCGTCAAATTGATACCATGGCCGGCATTTTGAACGGTGTTGCTATTTTAGCCATTTCTGGCGTGATTGCTTGGGTTGTGTGGGGCACATTTGCTATGCAGGAACAAATGGTATCTGGCATGGGCCTGGGTGGCGGCTAGAAATCAAGAAAACAAAAAATCCCCGATCAATTTGGTCGGGGATTTTATTTTCAAGCTTTATTATCTGGCTAAAGCTTTACGGCCTGGGAAGACAGCGCGATCGCCCAATTCTTCCTCAATACGAATCAATTGATTGTATTTGGCCAAACGATCGGAACGAGAAAGTGATCCCGTTTTGATTTGACCGCAATTTGTGGCCACAGCGATATCAGCAATTGTGGCATCTTCTGTTTCACCAGAACGATGTGATAACACGGCAGTATATCCCGCCTTTTGAGCCATACGCACAGCTTCCAATGTTTCAGTCAAAGATCCGATTTGATTCACCTTAACCAAAATCGAGTTAGCAATGCCTTTTTCGATACCCATTGCCAAGCGTTTGGAATTTGTCACGAACAAATCGTCACCAACCAATTGGATCTTACCACCCAATGTCTTGGTCAGCATATCCCAGCCTTCAAAATCATCTTCGGCCATACCATCTTCCAAGGAAACGATTGGGAATTCATTCACCAATTCTTCATAGTATTTGACCAATTCAGCGTTGGTAAAGACTTTCCCTTCACCCTTCATGTTATATTTGCCATCTTCATAGAATTCACTGGAAGCAGCATCCAAGGCGATACACACATCTTCGCCTGGTTTATAACCAGCGGATTCAATGGATTTCACGATGAAAGCCAATGCTTCTTTAGCAGAGGCAATGTTTGGTGCAAAACCACCTTCATCACCCACGTTTGTATTCATGCCAGCAGCCTTCAAGTTTTTCTTCAAAGCTTGGAACACTTCGGCCCCCATACGAATGGCTTCACGACAGTTTTTAGCACCCACAGGCATAATCATGAATTCTTGAATATCAATTGGGTTGTCAGCGTGTTTTCCGCCGTTCAAAATGTTCATCATTGGCACTGGTAATGTCACGGCCTCTTCTCCACCGATATAGCGATACAGTGGTTGTTTAGCACTGACAGCAGCGGCTTTTGCCACAGCCAAAGAAATGCCCAAAATAGCATTGGCGCCACAACGACCTTTGTTTTCTGTGCCATCCACAGCGATCATCTTGCGGTCAATAGCTTCTTGATCGGTGGCTTCCATACCCTTTACTGCATCGGCCAATTCGCCATTAGCAGCGGCTACGGCCTTTAAAACACCTTTACCATTAAAGCGGGCGGCATCTCCATCACGCAATTCAACGGCTTCATGCACACCAGTGGAGGCACCACTTGGAACGGCAGCCCGTCCAAAAGATCCATCCGCCAATATCACATCTACTTCAACCGTAGGCGTTCCACGGGAATCTAAAATTTCACGTGCTTTAATGTTTGTAATTGTACTCATTTTTCTTTTCCTTTCTTTTTAACGTACACATTGTTGTTGCGAAACATTAGGGGCAACAACTTTCTCTTTTTTAACACGAGGCATCACGGCCTTGTTAAACTTTTCTCTTGCTTCAACAGGAGCATTCTTATAAACCCAAATCCCCCTGTAAATAAGATTCATAAAATTACGTTTGATGATATCTGCTGGCGTTACCAAAGATGCATATATCGGATACGTATATGGATTTCCTGTCACTTCACGATAAATCGTATAACCTAAACGGCTTTGGATATACCCCACACGTTCATTTTCTGTGTTCCCTGTGGCAATGGCGTTCAAATCATGCACAATCATTTCACGGACATTTGGATGACGAACCATCTTCACGATTCTTTCAAAAACGCCCAGCGCAAAAGATTTACTTGTCCATCTAAACTCACTTAAATTCACATTTTGATATTGCCGTGGAATTCCCGGATGTTCTTTGGCATAATCTTTTGAATCTTGAGCCATCTCTTTTTTTATTTTTCTATCTTCGCGAAACTTTCTATATTCGTCACGAATACGTTGCAAAAACGTTTTCTTTTGCTTAATGGCTTGCTTAGTTGTTGATTCAGTCATTATTTTCTCTCCTTTTTCAATTCCTCAGCCAATTCATCCATCGGCAAACTTTTTGCCAACGCATCCAACGCTTTTAAATTCTTAAGCAGCGTTTCCAATTGATCCAACGGGATCATATTCGGTCCATCACTTGGCGCAGAATCAGGATGTTCATGCGTTTCCAAAAAGATACCCGCAATGCCCGCCGTAATCGCGGCATTCGCAAGCGTTGGGGCAAATTCGCGTTGTCCACCGCTGGAACCACCTAAACCACCTGGTTGTTGCACAGAATGTGTCGCATCAAAGACAACAGGATAACCTGTTTCTTTCATCTGCGGCAAACCACGCATATCCACCACCAACGTGTTATAACCAAAGCTTGTTCCACGCTCGGTAAGCAGGATATTTTTGTTACCTGTGCTGGCAATCTTCGCAGCCACATTTTTCATATCCCATGGCGCCAAAAATTGACCTTTTTTCACATTAATTGTTTTACCCGTTTTGCCAGCGGCCAGCAACAAATCCGTCTGCCGGCACAAAAATGCGGGAATTTGTAAAACATCCACAACTTCGGCCGCAATTGGACATTGATATGGTTCGTGAATATCCGTCAAACACAACACATCCAGCTTGGATTTTATATCTGCAAAGGCCTGCATACCAGCCTCCAAGCCCATGCCACGAATACCATTGACGCTTGTCCGATTCGCTTTATCAAAAGAAGCCTTAAAAATAAAGGGGATTTCCAATTTGGCTGTCAATTCCTTTAAGGCGCTGGCCATTTCCATACCATGGGTTGCGCTTTCCATTTGGCAAGGACCCGCAATCAACACAAATGGCAAACGATTGTCGAAAACGACATTGCCTACCTGAACGGACATTTTATTCTCCCTGCTCTGTGGTATTTAATAAGGACACTTGTTGAGGATTATTGGCATTACGAGCCATAATCATTAAAGCAATTGTCGCAATACAGAACAACACAAAAAACCATTTTGTTAAACGGGAAAGAGCGTTTCCAGCTTGGCGCGCTGTCAAAAAACTGTTTGCACTTTGTCCCGACAAACCGCCCATGCCGCCTTCGCTACGTTGCAAAAGAACCAAAACGGTAATCCCTACCGCCAATAAAATCTGAATTACTAAAACAAACAAATACATATTTCCTCCTTTCTTTACAATTGCGTTTCGGCAATGGCCCAGAAACTGTCTGCCTTTAATGAAGCACCACCAATCAATGCCCCATCCACATTGTCAACGCTCAACAATTCCTTGGCGTTTTCTGGCTTCACAGAACCACCATACAAAATACGCATTCCATCGGCCACTTCAGCGCCCAAATTCTTGGCCACTTCCGCCCGAATTGCCGCATGCATTTCGGCCACATCAGCCGTTGTTGGCACTTTACCTGTACCAATGGCCCACACAGGTTCATAAGCAAGCACACAATTAGTTGCATTTGCAATAGCTGGCGTGGATTCACGCACTTGACGTGTCACAACTTCCAAAGCCTTACCAGCTTCACGTTCTTCCAATGTTTCGCCAATACAAATAACAACTGTCAAACCATTATTGATCGCATTTTCCGCCTTTTGACGCACCACCGCATCCGTTTCATGATGATATGTCCGACGTTCCGAGTGACCAACCAAAGTCCATGTGGCACCCAAATCTTTCACCATAGTGGCCGACACATCGCCAGTAAAGGCGCCATTTGGCTTAACTGTTTCCGCCACATTTTGTGCCCCAACAAATACGGAGCTATGCGGCACATCCACCACATATCCCAACACATTCATCGGTGGACAAACCAACACATCAAAGGGACGATTTGAAACAGAATCCATCTTTTCAAAAACCGCTTTAGCCAACGCCACAGCATCAGCTTTTAATCCATTCATTTTCCAGTTTCCAGCAATCAACTTTTTACGCATTTTTTCTCCTTTTCTTTGAGTTGGTTATTTCTAGCACATTTTTCAAATTTTTGCAAGCAAAATCATTCGGGAATTCGGCATTCTCCCAGTTCATGCAAATCTTCTACACGTCCCTTCGCGTTGAAAAAAACAATTTCTGTACACGCCTCTTGGCGATAGGTCCACATTTCGCCCCCATTTTCGCGCACTCTTGTAATAGGGTTTCCTCTTAACGCCTGCAATTCATCCCCGCTTTTGCCTTTAATCGCCTGCAATTTTGTGTTGGTACACGCCCCCAAACACAACGCTGTCATTAAAATAATACCATACTTCATTTGTTCTCCTTTCGTTTAAATTTAAGTCCCCAAGGCCTGCGATCATTATCACGTGCCTCTTCATATATTTCAATAGGGTCTTTTAAAAAGATTTTATAGGATGAATAATCCTGTGGAACAAACACCGTTTTTGCTCGGCAAGTGGTGTTTTCTTTTGCTAAAATTGCCAAATCAGCATTCTTGCAATGTTTGGCATCCAATGCAACTTTGGCATTTCCAACCCGCACCATTTTCACTTTGTGTGTATCAATTTCATTCTGACCCTGCTGGCGGATAAATCGTTGCACCAGCCAATCTTCAACATTTCCTTTTATTGCAATAAATTTACCCTCTTGCCGAACTAAAATTGTCCTGCCTTGCTTAAAAACAACGATGTCGGGGTGTTGTCCTAAACAAAAGCCCAGCACACATCCAAGCAAAATAAAGCCAAATCCACAAAAACGCCAACGTGTTTTCATTACACACAACAAAACAATACCTATGGCGATAACGCCAAGCCCCCAGCACGAAAAAGAGGGCACAATGATTTCGGATCCAGACCAAGCAGCCACTTTGCCAGCTAAAAATGTCACTTGATCCAACATAAAACCGACGCACTTTAACACCGGTCCTTCCCAATGAAACGGCATCAAAATCGCACTTATAAATAACAGTGGCATAATGAAAAACGAAAACAAAACACTGATCAACAAATTACCCAGCGCCCCATACGGATTAAATTGATTAAAATGATAGGCCACAAACGGCGCCAACGCCAATGTTACCAAGATATTTGCAATTAAACCCGTGACAACAATGCGGAAGAAAAGACCTTTTGGCAAATGTTTTGACACATCTTCAAACACGCCCACCAATACCATCACAGCGACAAAAGAAAGTTGGAAACTGACCGACGTAATCCATTCTGGTCGAAACAGCAACACAACAAATGCCACTAAACACAGCGTGTATAAAGAAACAACTTTTCTGTCAGTCAACACGCCCAAGAAAACAAGAGCAATCATCATAAAAGACCTGATAGCCGGCACTTGCATACCAGAAATGAGTAAATAAAAGCCTGTCACTAAAAAAGCCACGACCGCTGCAATTTTCTTGGTCGGCAATCGAAGTGCTAAATACGGAAACAGCGCCAATAAACCACGCACCAAAAAGAATACAAAAGTGGCCAATAACATCATATGAAAGCCAGAAACAGAAAGCACGTGTGCAATGCCCGCTTTACGATAAAGCGCATACAAATCTTTCGAAACAACGCTTTGTTCACCAATCAACAAAGGTATTGCAATTTGCCATTGCTCGGGTGTTAATATGACCTGAAGCCGTTTCATAATTTCCTGACGCAAATCGTCCAATCGATTCAAATCCGCATGTTTGTGCGACAGAACAGATAACAATTGCCCTTGCGCACCAAGTCCTTTATAAAAAAATCGCTGGGTTTGATATGGTTCTGGACCATATAAATTCACCATGCCATGAATTTCATCGCCCGTGCGCAATTTAGGTTCTTCTTGCCTAAAAGTTAAACGCACGCGCTTTGGCACAAAACGGGCCTTCGGAATCTGAATTTTTTCCAACACAACCATTTGGCCACTTTGGGTCAAAAACGAGGTCACAACTTGGCCATAAATTTCCCGATTCCATTGAGGTTTTACCATAAATTCCGTGTCAACAAAATGTGTCCGAATGGTTGCAACGGATATACCTAGAACAAAAAAGAAGGCAAGTTTAACCCAGACCGCTTTTCTTAAAAGGGCGGCCCCCATTAAGCATCCACTCAAAACAAGGCACATCACGATATTTGGTTCTTGGGGCAAACCGAAATATAAAGCACATCCAAAAACGAAGGCAACAAAATACCATAAAACTCTGAACCGATATTCCGACCATAAATTGAATTTCATTTGCCTTTTTCCTTTGTGGCTGCTATCATACAAACAAAGGAAGAAATTGTCAATGCAAAAACCCTTAACAGAAAAGAGATTGGAAAACATTACACTTTATTATCTGGAGCGTTTTGACGCATCCACTAACAAGGTGCGCCAAATGTTAAAACGTCGCGTTCAAAAACAAAAATTGGCAGGGCTTCCTGTGGATAAAAATATCAATCAATGGATTGAAACGACCCTCCAAAAGATGCAAAATCTGGGCTATGTGAATGACGAACGCTATACCGAAAATGTGATCCGTCGCCTGACGCAAAGTGGCAAATCCACGCGCTTTATTGCACAAAAACTATTGTCGGAAGGCATTGATGAAGCTATTTTAGAAAAGTATTTATCACCCGAAGATGAATTGGATCGCGCCCAAACATTTGCGCGAAAAAAACATTTGGGTGGCGATTACCAAAAAGATCTTGCTAAATTGGCGCGAGCTGGTTTTTCCTATGATATCGCAACACAAGTTTTAAAAGGAGAAAACGATGTTTGAAGAATTAGAATCTGTTCGAAAAGAATGTGAAAATTGTCAAAAGTGTGCTTTAGGAAAGACCCGCACAAAGTCCGTTTTTTCCGCAGGTGTTCCCAACAACAAGATTGTTTTGATTGGCGAAGCACCGGGCTATAACGAAGATCAAACGGGCGAACCCTTTGTCGGCCGCGCAGGGCAATTATTGGATAAAATTTTGGAATCTGTAGGATTCAGCCGCAAAGAAAACATCTATATTTGTAACACGATCAAGTGTCGACCACCGGAAAATCGCGATCCCCTGCCCGAAGAAAAAGCCGCCTGCCGCGCTTATTTGGACAAACAATTGGAAATCCTGAAACCCAAAATTATTTTGCTGTGTGGCAAGGTTGCCTTAACCTCGTTCATGGGCACAAAAGAAGGCATTACCAAATTGCGTGGGCGATGGTTTGACGGCCCTAATGGCGCCAAGATGATGCCGATTTTCCATCCGTCTTATTTGCTGCGCAATCAATCCCACGAAAAAGGATCGCCAAAATGGCTTATGTGGCAGGATATCCAAGAAATCCGCCGCATGTATGATACATTGAAATAAAAATTGACTTTTGGGATATAGCGTGATACCTTGTCTTTTAGAAAAGGAACTTTCATGAAAAAGATTAGTATCGTTTTATTATTGCTTGCATCAACTTCCGCTTTTGCCTTCGGTGGCGGCGGTGGTGGACAGGGCCGCACACACAAATGGTATAACCATGGGGTCGATTCCATCGGGGTGCATATTGATGGCGACGGGGGCGCAGATATTATTACCTGTAAAGATGATGAAGAATTGATCGGGGATGAATGCCTAAAGAAATGTGGCGAAGGTTTGGAACGCAATACAGACAATACCTGTACCATATGCACCAATGGAAATGTGTATTTATCCTACAATACACATCCATGTGGTACATCAACACCGATAAATGAAGCAACAGCAGAACCATGGTGGCTCTGTATCAATGCGGATGGCAAGTGTGTGTCCTATGAATACGATAGTAATTGGAATACCATTTGTGCGGCATCAGATGCCACCCCATGCAAAAGCAACAAAGATTGTGCCAGCACCGAATATTGCGCTTTAATGAATGATCATTTCGAGTGTAATCCACCCAACGTCGGGACATGTATACCCCTAACCGAGGGTATTTCCTATACCTATAATAACAAAACGTTCTTAAGAAGTAACAATTATATGACATGGTGGGCAGCGGAGAATTGGTGCAAAGCAAAAGGGATGATGCTTGTTTCCTTGGTAAGTACGGATATAGACAAAGATAACTTAGGAGATTATTTTAATAACAATATCCAAAACTTTCCACATTGTCATGGAGATGGAGAACAAAGATGTGAGAATGTGAATTGGGATACGCTTTGTAGTACCTTCCCCGATATCTGTGAAAACTATAGATACTGGTGGACACGTGACAGTTATAGCTCTTGCTACACGTTTTTCGTGGGGCTTTCAGAGGGTTTCGTTGGCGCCTTCGATCGCCACTCCCCCAACGCCCACGCACTATGTGAGTAAATCCAGTTGAATAATAAAAAATCCCCGAGTATTTGCTCGGGGATTTTATTTGGTTGAACCTTACGCTTTTTGGATGGCGAAGGACACTTGTCCATCACCCAATTCTTCGGTCTTATCGGAACCATCGCCTTCGGTAAAGCTTGTAGCTAATACCTGTTCTGCAATGTAGCTGGCATGTTCTTTAAACGCATCTTTCACCAAACCAGACTCGCTGGCCCAAGTCAAAGTGATTCGATCGGACACATCCAAACCTTTGTCTTTGCGCAGTTGTTGCACCATACGCACAAAGTCGCGGGCCACACCTTCACGTTCCAATTCAGGCAACACGGTCACATCCAATTGCACCACTGCGCGGTTATCCGGTAATGGCTGACCTTTGAATCCTTCCTTCATATTCAAGCGCAATTCAAATTCGTCGGCATTCAATGTTTGTCCAGCAATGGCCAATGTGCCATTTGGATTCACAGACCATTGATTCTGCTTACTGGCTGCCATAATAGCGCCCATAGCAGCACCCAAACGTTTACCAATCAACGGTGTTTTCAAATACAAAAATTTGTCTGCCACGGCCGTCACATCTGTGTTGAACACAACATCTTTCACGTTCACTTCGTCTTTTAACAATTCCACAAAGTCGGTCAAGGTGTTTGCTTGTTCACCAGCAATTGTCATCTTGGACAACGGCAAACGGTTGCGCAAATGGTTTTCTTCACGAATAGCTTTAGCCGTGGAAGAAATCGCACGCACAAAGTCCATTTGTTCGATCAACTTGGCTTCGTCCGTCAACGCATCCACGTTCGGCCAATTGGCCAAATGTACGGACTTTTCACCAGTTAATCCTTGATACACGGTTTCCGTCAAGAATGGCATCAATGGCGCCATAATCTTGGCCAACGTCACCAACACGGTGTAAAGCGTGTCAAAGGCCGCTTGATCTGTTCCATCCCAGAAACGTTCACGCGACCGACGAATATACCAGTTATTCAAGATATCCAAGAAATCCGCCAAGTTATCCGCAGCAACAGGCATATCATATGCTAACATTTCTGCTTTCACTTTTTGTGTCAGATCTTTCAATTTACCCAAAATATAACGATCCAACACATCCGTTGCCGACGTTGTCATGTTGGCCTTTACACCTTCTGCATTTGCATACAAACAAAAGAAATAATAGGCGTTCCAGAACGGCAATACAGCTTTGCGCATCGCTTTGGAAACTTCTTTACCCTCATAGTCCATACACACGTTTCCGCCATGAACAACGGACGAAGAAAGCAAAAACCAACGCATCGCATCCGATCCCGAATTATTCAAGATGATGTAAGGATCTGGATAGTTGCCCAATTTTTTGGACATCTTTACGCCACCTTCGGCCATAATCAATCCTGTCACCATACAATGCTTAAAAGCGGGTTTATGATGCAGGGCGGTTCCCAACACGTGCAAAGAATAGAACCAGCCACGCGTTTGATCAACACCTTCCGCAATAAAATCGGCAGGGAAATTTTTATCAAACCAATCCTTCTTTTCAAAAGGATAATGCACTTGTCCTTCTGGCATAGAACCGGATTCAAACCAACAATCAAACACATCTGGCACACGGTGCATCATTGTTTGCCCCGTCGGATCATCTGGGTTTGGATAAACCACTTGGTCAATGGCAGGACGATGTAAATCTGTTACCTTGCAACCTGTTTTTTCCTCAATTTCCGCCACAGATCCAAACACATCCGTACGTGGATATTTTGGATTATCTGATTGCCACACAGGAATTGGTGCCCCCCAATAACGCGTTCTAGAAATAGACCATTCACGGGCGCCATCCAACCACTTGCCAAAACGACCATCTTTAATGTGTTCTGGTGTCCATGTGATTGTTTGATTGAGTTTGCACAATTCGTCGCGGAACTTCGGCACGTCCACAAACCATCCAGACATCGCCTTGTAAATGAGTGGCGTATCTGTCCGCCAACAATGCGGATATGTGTGTGTAATTTGCTCTTTTTTCACAAGCAACCGATTTTCCTTTAAGTAATTCATCACATATTCGTTGGCATCAAAAACTTGTTTGCCTTGGACCTCGGGCACTTCGGCAGTAAAACATCCCGCCTCATCCACTGGACACACAATTGGGAAATGAGGATCATAGGCACGACACACAGCAAAGTCGTCCGCACCAAAACCTGGCGCGATATGCACCATACCAGTACCATCCTCGGTAGACACAAAGTCACCCGCCAAAATTTTGAAACAACCTTTTTCTTTTAAGTTTGCAAAGTGCGGGAACATTGGCTCATAGGACATACCCACCAATTCGGAACCCTTCATGGTTGCCACCTGTGTTGCATGTTCCAATTGTTTGGCATAACGTCCCTTTAAGCCTTCCGCCAACACATACTTTTCACCATCTTCTTCCATCACTGCGTAATCAATATCCGCACCCACAGCAATCATTTGGTTCGAGAACAATGTCCACGGTGTTGTTGTCCACACCAATAAATGCATCCCGTTTTCCAATTTGAACATAATGGTAATAGCGGTATCCACTTTATCTCGATAACATCCCGGCTGATTCACCTCAAAGTTGGAAAGCACGGTTTGTGCCGCCCATGAATATGGTTGCACACGATAATCTTGATAGATCAATCCTTTATCATACAATGCCTTAAAGTTTTGAATCACGGATTCCATAAAAGACATATCCATCGTGCGATATTCCAAAGATGGATCAATCCAACGCCCCAAACGGTGGAACAAATTCACAAATTCACCAGAATATTTGAGTACAGACTCTTTGCAGAAATTATTAAATTTATCCACCCCATATTCTTCAATTGCTTTATGACCAGAAACACCCAATGCCTTTTCAGCGTTCATTTCGGCGGGCAAACCATGGCAATCCCAACCAAATGGACGTTCCACTTTTTTACCGAGCATTGTTTGAAAACGCGCAACTGCATCTTTCACATACGCCACAAAAATATGTCCATAGTGTGGTTGACCATTCGCAAATGGCGGGCCATCATAAAACACAAATTCGTCGCCATTTTTACGCGCATCTTTTACCGCTTCAAAAATATGATTATCATCCCAACCTTTTAAAACGTCTTCTTCCATTTTGGGAAAATCACATTTCCCGTTTAATTCTGGGTAATACTTTTGTTTATCAGTCATTGTTAGATCCTTTTATCCATAAAGTTAAAAACTGGCACGTATTGTACCAAATAATTCATTAAAAATCAAGTTATTTTAAGCTAAAGAAAGTGTAATTGTATCATCGCCCGCATCCAGGCGAATAATCAAACCTTCTTCTTTTGCAATTTGGTTCAGCCACAGAGGCGTTACCAATTTGGGATCACACGGCACATTTGTTCCCATCAATGCCTGCATAAAAACAGGATCTCGAAACAATTCTTTTCCCTGAATGGTCAAGGCATGATCCACCAATGTCAATGTGCCACCAATACCCAACAACTCCACGCCAACGGCTACCAAAGCCAATTGTAAACGAGAGGAAAGCTCCCCTTTAAATTCCACTGGAATTGCCAATGTATCCAAATATCGACGCACCAATGTGGCATCAATAGATTTTGTTTCAGCACCAAATAAAGAGCGGAAAAAAGCCAAACGCGCCGTCAATTGATGCGAACTTGTTTCTAATAATTCCACAGATTCACCAATAAATGAGGCATCCATTTTCATCAGATCTACTGTGTTGGAAAAAGCACCAATAGCCCCCGCCAAATCATGGCTTACACGCACAACGATTGCTTCTGTTAAATTCATTTACTTTTTCCTTTTTTCACTATTTTACCAAAAGTATCAGGGCTGTCAATCCATAAAGCACCTGCAGCCGTCAAAGCTTGTTTTTTGGCATCAATCACATCCGCAAACTTCACCGTTTGCATGCCTAACAAAGGCCGTTTGTCCGACCGATCTAATGATCGACCTGGAATATAACACCACATCGGTTTTTGATTTTTTTGCTTTTTGTAAAATTCCGCCAATTCGTATTCAAATTGGCCATGAACTTGACCAACAATCAAGATTCCTTCTGTTGTTTCATCTTTTAACAGGGCTTTCACAACGGGCACAAATGAGGTTCCGATCAAGTGGTCCGCTCCCAATGACACAACACTGGAAACGCCCAAGCCCGAATTGGATAATTGCCGGGCCACTTCCCACAACAATGAAGCCGAACGACCCACAACACCGATTTTACCTTTCTTGAACAAATGAATTGGCACGGATCCGATCACTGTTTGATCCACAATTCCAATACCCATAGATGATGGTCCCACAAGACAAACTCCGGCCTTTTCGGCCAAAGATTTCATCTTTAATGCGTCATGCATAGGCATGCGCTCCGTAATACACACGACCATTTCAATCCCCGCTTTAATGGCATCTTCTACATCTTTTAAAGCGTGCGTCGGCGTTGCAAAAACTACACTCACTTTTGGATTTTTTGCCTTAACTGCATCAGCCACAGTTTTATAAACCGGAACACCCAAAAATTGACGCACATTTTTATCAGCGCTTGTTCCGGCCACAATGTTGCTTCCGTATGCAAGAGCTAATTCCGTATGAACGGCCCCGGCATTACTTGTAATACCTTGGCACAAAATTGGCGTTTCTTTTGTCGGCAAGAAAAACATTATCGTTTCTCCTTTACAGCTTTTACAACCGCTCGAACAGCGTCATCCATTTTTGTTTTAACAATAAACGGCAAGCGAGATTCAAATAACAACCGTTGTCCCGCATCCGTATTGATACCATCCATCCTGACCACCAACGGCAATCCGGTTGCCATTTCTGGTGAAGCGGCAATCAACCCTTCCGCAATTAAATCACACCGTGTTGCGCCACCAAAGATATTGACCAACACACCATCCACATTTGGTTCTGAAAGCACCAATCGTAAGGCCTTAGTCACTGTTTCTTTTGTGGGTTCTGTTCCAATATCCAACAAAGCAGCAACCTTTCCACCTTTACGCTGAATCAAATCAACGGTTGCCCACCCTAAACCGATGCCGTTCACAACACAGGCAATATTGCCCCTTAAACCCATATATCTGAAATGATTTTCACGCGCCAACTTTTCGCGTTCTTTACCAATGCGCGATTCGATTAAAGGAATCAGTTCCGGAAATTTATGAGTTGTATTGGGATCAAAAACCAAACGACCATCTATAACCTTTAACGTCCCATCTTTTAATTGAACAATCGGCGACAATTCAACAGCAACTGCCCCATAAGAACGAAACAATTTATAGGCTTTTTTCAAAATATTCAGCAAACTCTTTTGCGTTTTTTCATCTTTCACATTGAATGCATGCAAAGCGCGTTCCAAAACATCATCTCCTAAAACATCCCCCAACTTGAAAGATGTTAACTTACCGGAACTGGAAACAACCGATAACATGTGGCATTGTTCCTCAAAATTCACACGGAAAATCAAGCGGCCGATTTCCGTTACTTCATTGACGCCCGCTTCAACATAAATCTTGTGAATTTCAAACAACGAGTTTGCTTCACTCAGCCATGCGGGATGACCAAACAATTCGCTTGCCGCATCGGATAATGCTTCTTTATCTCCGACATAAACACATCCGTTCATCTGAGTATCCGGTCGCAACAAAGAACCATAGCAACCGCTTCCTCCAACGATTTGCGCTTTCAAGAAATAAGGGGGGCGGCCAATTTTTTTAGCAACCTGAACAACCTCTTCGGGGGTATAGGCCACAGCACCTTTCAACACAGGCAAACCGACCTGTCTAAAGATGTGTTTGACATGATATTCTTGTAATTCCATAAAGAATCCCCCTTGCCTATATTTCCAATTGTGCCATAAAAACAGGATAAAAGCAAGTGAAAATTAAACGTGTTTAATTTCCAAAATACCGCCAATCTGAGATAATTGAGAAACAGTATTTGGATGAAGTGCATACCGATCCGGCAAAGCAATTTCAACTTCATTTTCACCACTTGTCAAAATAATAAACACTCGACTTTTGCCCTTGGCATCGGCATCCAACACCTTTTTGATGGCCGGAACACATTCTTTGGATTCAATTTTTAAAATCAATGTAGAGGCGGTCTTACTCATCATTTCGGCCAACAATTCAACCCCAAGAATCCTTAAACTGATTTGTTCTTCCCCGTCCCGTTTGTCCGCTTGAACAGTGAACAACAAGGGTTGGTTTGAATTTAATTTTTCTCGATTTGCCTCTAACACATCCGAGAAACAAATGGCCTCATAACTGGCTGATTTGTCGCTAGCCGCCACAAAGGCAAAACGATTACCCTTTTGGCTGATCCGCTCACGCACTTCGGACACGATACCCGCTAACTGGCCACGGAAAACACCGGCAGCCTTCACCATGTTCGGAATATCGGCGTAATCGACAACCCTCATCCGTTCCAAAATCGACTGGAATGAATCCAATGGATGGGCCGACAAATAAAAGCCCAACGCTTCTTTTTCATACTCTAATTTTTCCATTGGCGGCCATTCAGGACACTTTGACAATTTTAATTTATTCGTGCTTGTATCCGCCCCAAACAATCCCATCTGAGCGCTGTTTTTTGCTTTCGTTTGATCCGCAGCATAGGCGATCATTTTTTCCACATTATTGAACAAATAAGCTCGATTGGGTTCCAAACATTCAAAGGCCCCAGATTTAGCCAAATTTTCTACATATCGTTTATTGAGCGCCGCAACATCTACACGCTGTAAAAACTCTTCTATTGACTTAAACGGACCATTTTTCTCACGTTCTGCCACAACGGCTTGCATACCTGCTTCACCCACATTTTTAACAGCCGACAAAGCATACCGCACACATCCATCTTCCACCGTAAAATCAACCTCGGATTTATTGATATGCGGGGGCAAAACTTTAAATCCATTTTGTTGCAGATCATTTTTAAAGAAGGCCAATTTATCGGTGTTGATTTTATCAAGTGTCATCGTGGCCGCCATAAACTCGACCGGATAATGCGCCTTTAAATAAGCGGTCTGATAAGCAATGAACGCATATGCCGCAGCATGCGCTTTGTTAAAGCCATATTCGGCAAATTTTGCCATCTTGTCAAAAACTTTCTCGGCCACCTTTTCATCCACACCTCTGGCTTTAGCACCCGCGATAAATTTAATACGTTCCGGCGGCAAAAGTTCCGCCTTTTTCTTACCCATAATACGACGCAACAAATCCGCTCCGCCCAATGTAAAACCAGCCATCACGCGTGAAATCTGCATCACCTGTTCTTGGTAAATCATAATGCCATAAGTTTCTTTTAAAATCGGCTCCAACATCGGATGCATATAATCTGGTTTTTCCTCACCTTTTTTCACTTGAATATAGGTGGGAATAGAGTCCATTGGACCCGGCCGATACAGCGATACCAAAGCGACAATGTCTTCAATTTTATCGGGTTGCATATCGTGCAAGATTTTTTTCATACCGGTGGATTCCAATTGGAACACACCCGTTGTATCTGCTCGCCGCAACAATTCAAATGTCTTTGCATCATCCAACGGAATATGATCAATATCCACTTCTATGCCTCGGCGCCGAATTAAGTCCAACGCTTTTTTAATTGTGGTTAAGGTCTTTAACCCCAAAAAGTCAAACTTAATCAAACTCGCCTCTTCCACATATTTCATATCAAATTGTGTCACAGGCATATCGGACGATGGATCCTTGTAAACAGGCACAATCTCGTCCAACGGTTTGTTGCCAATCACAACGCCTGCCGCATGCGTTGAGGTATTACGATAAAGCCCTTCCAATTTTACGGCAATTTCAAACAGCTGTTTAACGGCTTCATCTTTTTCAATTTCTTCTTTGATACGCGGCTCTTGTTCAAAGGCTTTTTCAAGCGTCATCTTTGGATCAGGTGGAATTAATTTGGACAATCTATCCACCACAGGATAAGGAATCTGTAACACCCGACCAACGTCACGAATCACGGCTTTTGCTTGCAATTTACCAAAGGTAATAATTTGCGCCACATGATCAAAACCATAATGATTTTGCACATATTCTATTGTCTTTTCACGTTTCTCCTGACAAAAATCCACGTCGATATCGGGCATGTTCACACGTTCTGGATTCAAGAATCGTTCAAACACCAAATCAAACCGCATTGGATCAATGTCTGTAATTGTCAAACACCAAGCCACAACGGAGCCAGCGCCCGAACCACGGCCCGGACCAACAGGCACCCCATGACCTTTCGACCATTGAATAAAGTCCGCCACAATCAAAAAGTAACCAGGAAAGCCCATTTGTTTAATCACGTCCAGCTCAAATTCCATCTGTTTGTGATACTTTTCCCGCTCCTCTTTACTGCGGCCTTTCATACGTTCTTTAAAGCCCTTTTCAGCCATCTCAGCCAACACTTCATCTTCCGTTTTCCCTTTGCAATCATAATTCGGGAATGCAGGCTTCTTGGCTTCCGCCATAAAAGCACAGCGTTTGGCAATTTGTACTGTATTTTGCAACGCCTCGGGAATATCCGCAAACAAAGCACACATTTCTTCTTCGGTTTTTAAATAATGCTCAGGCGTCACATGCCGGCGATTTTGCTCGGACACATAGGTCTTTTCTGCAATACACAACAACGCGTCATGTGCCTCATACATATCGGGTGTTAAAAAGTAAGCATCATTGGTGGCCACAAGCGGAATATTATATTTATAGGCCAAATCAATAAAACTTCTTTCCGTTGCTTGTTCTTGCTCCGTTCCATGACGTTGCAGCTCCATATAAAGACGATTCGGATATGCCTTTTTCAATTTTTCTGTAATCTTTTCTGCCCACTCTGTTTGACCATTTAATAAAGGACGTCCCAACAATCCTTCCACGCCAGCCGTCAACAACAACAATCCTTCTGTATGTTCCAAAATTTCATCGAAGGTCAGATGGGGTGTTCCCTGCTTTTGCGAATCCATATAATATTTTGAAAAATATTTCAAAAGATTCTTGTAACCCGTTTCATTTTGAACCAAAAAAACGACCTTATCAAAGGTGTCCACTTCGTCCGAAAATTGACTTTTATTTTTCTTGGGAGATTTCACCAACAATTGAGTTCCCAAAATCGGCTGCACACCAACGGGCGGCATTTCGTGCATCATCGCCATCGCCCCACAGATGTTACCCGTATCTGTTGCAGCAATTGCCGGCATCTTGTGTTCCGCCGCCCATTTGGCCAGTTTAGGCATCTTGATTGCGCCCTCTAGCAACGAGTAGGCAGTATGCACATGTAAATGAATAAATTTGGGCTCTAACATAGCAATCCTTTGTTGCCCAAAATCCTATCAGATTTTTACCCAAAAATCAAGGAAAAAGAAACGCCAAAATGTGTGCAGTAACATCGCCCCAAGTCTTGTCCATATCATACTTTGGCACGCGCTGACCACCCACCTTTGTATAAAAAGTCATCGCCTTTTCATTTCCCAACATTGCGTGCAAAAAGAAGGGTGCATTTCCAATTTTTTCTTTAAAAGTTTTTAAAAGCAAACGCCCTGCCCCTTTGCGTTGAAAAGCGGGATCAATATAGAGTCCATAAACCTCGTATTCACAAGGCATGTTTTCGCCCTCTTTATTTTTGCCACCATGCAAGTAACCAATCACTTGCCCATCTTCCTCCGCAATTAAAAATACCGCTTCAGAATTTTCAATAGCATTTCGAAAGTTAGTAATTCGCTTTTCTGTGACCTGCCATTTCTCCAAAAAATCGTCTGGCACAAGCCCTTTATATGCGGTGTGCCAACCAATTACATTGATTTCGGCCACACGTTTGGCGTCTTCAGATTTTGCCTTTCTGACAATCATTTTTGCTCCACGATTTTGCCATCTACCACAGAGATACGGCGATCCATTTTGGCTGCTAATTCTGGGTTATGTGTCGCAAGCAACGCGGACAATCCTGTTTCGCGCACAATTTTTAAAAAGGTATCAAACACTTCATCCGCTGTCTTAGGATCCAGGTTCCCCGTTGGTTCATCCGCCAACAATAAAGCTGGACGATTTGCCAACGCACGCACTATTGCCACACGTTGTTGCTCACCACCGGACAGCTGTCCTGCCCGATGTGTTAAGCGATGGGAAAGGCCAACCGTTTTCAAAAGCTCCTTGGCACGTTCTTTTGCTTCCTTTTCTTTGACGCCAGCAATCAATTGCGGCATCATCACGTTTTCAAGTGCGTTGAAATCGGGCAATAACAAATGGGATTGATACACAAAGCCAACCGTTTTTTGACGCAATTTTGTACGGCCTGCATCCGACATTTTCGTTGCATTTTCACCCACAATTTCAATCGTGCCAGATGTTGGGGTATCCAACAAACCTGCGATATGCAATAAGGTCGATTTACCCGATCCACTGGGTCCTACAAGCGCCACAATTTCACCCGTTCCAATTTCCAAATTGATATCTTTCAAGATTTCCAGCTTGGTTTCACCCTTACCGAACGAGCGTGCAATATGCGATAATTTCAACACATTATTCATATCTCAACGCCTCCACGGGATCTGTTTTAGATGCTTTCCAACTGGGGTATAATGTGGCCAAAAATGCCAACGCCAAACTCATCAGCGCGACCCACATGACTTCGGGCAATTCCACTTTCGCCGGCAAATGTGACAAGAAATAAATTTCCGCCGAGAATAACTCTTTTCCGGACAATCCTTCTAACCAATTTTTAATGCTATCAATATTATAACTGAATGCCAAACCCAAAATCACACCAGCCAACGTTCCAACAAAACCAACGGTCAATCCTGCCAACAAAAACACACGTTGAACAGCACCGGGGGTCATCCCCATTGTGCGCAACACGGCAATATCTTTTCCCTTATCTTGTACTAACATAATAAGGCCGGAAATCATATTAAAGGCCGCCACAATAATAATCAAAGTCAAGATCAAAAACATCACATTACGCTCCACCTCAACCGCATTAAAGAATGCTTGATTCGTATAGCGCCAATCATAAACTTGACCTTTATCCCCCACCGCATCAAACGTTTCTTCCAAAGCGGATTCAGCCAACGATAAATCTTTTGCAAACACTTCCAAATGTGATACAGCCTCTTTCATCGCAAAAAACTTTTGCGCCTCAAAAAGGGGCATAAATACATAGTTACCATCGTATTCACTCATCCCCGAATCAAAAGTGCCAATGACCGTATAACTTTTCATCTTAGGCATAGATCCAAACGCCGTCAAATTCGCTTTCGGTGAAATAAACGTAATTTTGTCACCTGTCCGCACACCTAAACGCGCGGCCAACCGCCATCCCAAAATCACCGTTCCCTTATCAAAATTGACTAAATTTTCGCCATCATATTTTTCGTTTAAAACCGTGTGTTCGGAAAAATCTTCTTGTCGCATACCGCGCACCATCACACCGGCTTGACCTTGATCGGTGGAAAGCATGGCCTGTCCATCCACAACAGGAATCACCATCGCCACAGATGGCAATCCTTTGACTTTTTCTTTTATCTCATCATAGTTTTCCAAACTGGCCCCATAAACCGGATAGACACCCAAATGACCATTAAGGCCCAAAATACGCCCCATCAACTCGGCCTTGAATCCGTTCATCACGCTCATCACAATAATCAATGTGGCAACACCCAACATAATTCCCAAAAATGAAAAACCAGCAATAACGGACACAAACCCCGTCCGCTTGCGCGAACGCAGATACCGAAAAGCCAACATCCGTTCTGTTTTATTAAACATATTTTCACTTTAACGGATTTTTACCCAAAATGCAAGCGACAAAATGCACCAAATCTTGACAAAACACAAAAAGTGTGCTAAAATGGTGACCTATTTTTCGCAAAAAGGAAAACGATGAATTTATTTAGAAAATTATTTCATGATCCAAACCCAACATTGTGGCACGATCCCGGCCAAGTTTCGATGGAACCCGTTCCGCCACAAAAGCCCTCCATTCAAGAAATGGAACAAGACCGCATCCAATGTCACAAGATGATTGATCTTGCATTAGGAGCAAATTCAAAACAAGCTGAGCACGCACATTTAATGGCCGATATTGCCGCCGATTTAGCCCCATGGATTGATGAAACAGAATTAAATCACGTGATGACTGGCATGCGCTTTATTCCGACGGATAAATTGGCGCAAATGAAACAAGAAATTCGAAACAAAGAAACAACGAATCACCAAAAAGCATTGATCAAAAAGGCTATTTTATCCCAAGGATATTTTCATTTTGCAAATCAAAAAATAAAGAAGCAATTACTGATACAGCCGTTGATGATTTTGACCATGCTCGGATCTTTTGGATATTTTTATTATGGGGTTGCGAAACACAATGATCGCGCTGTTCAAACATCCGCAATAACGGTCCTTGCCTCCTATTTTATTTCTGATCGCAGCAAAAAGAAATATGACAAAGAAACAAAAGAAGCCCGTGATTTTTGGAAAAATTTGATGCGTCATCCAGACGAGATGCAACGCCTTGAAAACGAACGCAAAAGATGGTTTACACCATCCCAACAAAATTCAAAATAAAGGATTAAAAATGAAATCTCTTATTTCACAATATATGTATATGTTAGCACCGCGCGCCACAGAGGAAGAAATCGCCGCCCAACGCCATCGTGATACTTTAACAAAACAACGCTTGTCCCGTCTGCAACAACGACAATTGACTATTGATGCAATGCCTAAGGAAGAACGCGAAGAATTTGAACTGGCAATCGCAACTTTAAGAAAATCATTTTTAGCGGTAACTCGCACCAACACGGGTGATGGATTGGAAGGACGGCTGCAAGCCTTGGCTGTTCGTGCTTTGAAAAACGTATTTCCAGATGACATCTTATCTTTGTACCATAAGGATATTCCTGCCTACAACAAAATGGTGATTTTGGCCAACGAACAATTATTGTTGGATCAACAAGCCGCAGAGGAACAAGACCCAAAATATGCGGGACCAAATTTGGGGAGCCACGATTTTGAAACAACCTTCAACGCCAAGGAGGCTGTTAAGCAAAAATTACAAGAATTCCCAGATAGACGCGCTTATATCGCCGCTTACCAAAAAGTGGAAGAAGAAATTCACAACATGGTCCAACCTCCATACAACAGTAAATATTATAACTTTGATAAATTACAACGTATGAAAGATGGATTAGAGTCTATTCCCCCTAAGACATTGGTCAAATGGGCCAAAAAGTATCAAACAGACGATATTGCCTTAATGTGTGACGTTGCAACATTGGGATTACAAGCGGACTTTGCCGATCATTTGGCAAAACAACCCATTAAAAACACCACCGCCATCCTGTTGGCGGGTGGAGCCATTGCTACTTGTGCCACAAACAACACGCAAAAGGGACATGTTGCCAGCTTAAGTTTGGCAGCTGTGGCTGGATTGTTGGCATTTGCCAGCTTGATAAAACGTACCCGCATGAGAGCATTTGCAAAACAAGCACGAAAAAATCGCCAGACTCAAATTGACTTATATGGTTTACGCCCCATCGCTTGTGATTTAAAAGCAAATCCCTTACCATCCGCAATCGTCACCATGGACCAAGTTGTGTGTAATAGACAACATCAAAAAACACGCTAAAGGAGTGCAAAATGAAAAATGAAAATTTAACCCCAAAACAACAAATACAATTGGAACAAGAGCGATTGAAGATATCTGGAGCCGTTTTAAGAGCTAAAGAGGAAAGATTACAAACCCTGTCCAATCGTTTTCATTTCAACAATGCAGATGTCTTAGAGGTACAATTTGCCGAATATCAACGTCTTCAAAGATCTTTTGAAAAAGCGTATGGCGTTATTGCCACTTTAACGTTGGATGAAACCGCCTCTATGATGGGACACCTTCAAGCGCGCCATCAAGTTGCCCAACAATGTTTAGATTTGGCCGAAAAGCGTGAAAAAGAAAATTTGCAAAAATTCAGATTTTTTGCTATAATTGCTCATATCTTTGGGCAAAAGAAAGAACCTGCAACCCCCATCTTTCAACCAACGCCCAAAACAAGATAAGGAGAATATAATGACAAAAACTTATACAGATCCAAAACAAGCATTTGAAGAATTGAAAGAAGCGTTTTTAAACATTGCATACAGACCCCCCTTGCACAAACAACAAGGAGTTCCCGGTTTAGAAAATGCAAGGGCCATTCAATACTTAAAAGGATTGAACGAAGAAAAGTTATTGAAATTTGCCAACGAACACCTTGACCTTCTGACCAAAATGAAGATTGCCTCGCGCAATCAGTCTGCATTAGATCATGGATATAGACAAGCTGAACCAGAATTACCAGGCAGCGCCGTTGAATCTATTCAAGCCAATCAACGCACTTTAAGATACAACAATTTCTTGATCAGCCAAGCCCCAGTATCTTATATTGTGCAATATAATCGTGCTTTCCAAAAAATGTATGAACACATTGAATCCAAATTCAAACGCCCCTTGGTTAATGTTGATCAAGTTGAACGTCGTCAAGAGATGATTTGGGGATTAGCTATGGCCGATCATCAACAATTGATTGATTTGATGGAAGTGGGTGAACAGGACGAAGATAAAAAATCAATGTCTCCCCCTGTTGCGCGGAAAACAGACGATAAAGAATATATGGATTCCATCGCCGACACATGTGCTTTAATTGCAAGAGAAACGCAAGGAGAATACTTGGAACAACAAGCACAACAACATGGTGCTGTCGCCATGGCTGCAGGTGCTGCAACTGTAACAACTGCCATCGCAACACCTATCATACGACATTATTCTGACAAAGAAACTGCCTCCTCTGTCACCACGGCGGGTGCTCTTTCTTTTGGTATTTTTGCCGCAATCGCCGCCATTCAATTGTTTAAACACGCCAAGAAATTTGAACAATCTTTGGTCCAATATGCTGGTGTTACAAACAGAATCTTGTCAAACGAAAAAGTGCACAGCAATTATTACAAATTGAAAAAGCCAAAAGAAGTATATCAAGATTTTTCTCTCTAAAAGGAAGACCATGAGAAAGTTTAAACATCGCAATATTCCCCCCTATGTTCGTCCCCTTTATTATACTTATCGGGAAGAAGAAAAACGACGCGCAGAAGCCGCAAAACGCGCCCCATCGGAGTGGAGAAACTTGGCCATTTTTCAAGGTCTGGTTGCCCTTGGCTTTGTGGCATTGGGTCGTGCATCCGTTCAAAATGGATGGCCAATTTGTATATTGATTAGTCTTGGTTCGGCCCCAACCGCCATTACCAAAAGCACTCAAGCTTTATCAAATTATCTTGCCTTGCGCAAACAACGCTTTCAAAAATAGGCAAAATTTGACAAAATAAACTTTTTATGGTACAATATTCCCCATCTTCATTTTAGAGGATACGAAAGGAAAAAATGAGCAAACACAGTCATCATGACAAAAGCAAAAAAAGAGCCCAAAAGCAACAAAGCTATGCCATATTAATGCTGATGTGCATTATCGCTGGAATTGGATCTGTTGTTATCGGTTCTATGTATCGCAGTCCTGCCGCCTTTGCCATAGGTGCCGCCACCGCGGGTGTGGCTGGTGTTGGTGGTGTTGGTGCCTATAACGGATACCAATCTTTACACCCAACATCCAAACGTAATAGATAAAGGAGTTTTTCATGCAACACAACCCACCACAAGATTTACAAGACAAATTCGAACGCTATAAACGCATTCAATATCAAAAGGTATCGGAGCGCGCCAAAATGACACGACTAATTTCAAACGCTACTGCCTTGTGTGCTGTTGCTTTATTGGGCCTTTCTGCCGCAACACATGGTTCCACACAAAAGAGTTTAGTAGTCGGTGCTGTTGGAATGGCTGCCGTGATGGCTGGTGCCAATGTTACACGCAGAATTAATGACAAACGCACATTCAAAGAAATCGGCCGCGTACGTCAAACCTTTTTGATAGACGATAATCGCGCCTAAATTAATTCCAAAAATCTGGCTAAAATCTTTTTAATTCCGCCTCGCTCAAAGGCCACTTCTATCATATCGCCATTTTCACGCAATACGACACCTTTACCGAAGGTTTCGTGCATGACTTGGTGTCCCTTCCATTTGGAAGAATAAGCGCTTGTACTTGCCTGAACTTTCTCATGAGCCCATGGCATCCGCACATCTGCAAAACTGGCCCCATAACCCATTCGGTTATTTCCACGCTTATCAATATGTTCTTCCGGCAACTCATCAACAAAACGACTAGGTAAAGAATTTTGCCATTGTCCATAAACGCGCCGATTGCTGACATAGGAAATATAAGCCAATTGTCGAGCACGTGTAATTCCCACATAGGCCAATCGCCGTTCTTCCTCTAATCCCGCTTCTCCATCCTCATCTATCGCCTTTTGGTGTGGGAAAAGGCCTTCTTCCCAACCAGTTAAAAAAACTGTATCAAATTCCAAGCCCTTGCTGGCGTGCAACGTCATCACAACCAATTGCTCCCCCACCGCTGCTTCATCATTTTCTGTCAACAAACTGGCATATTCCAAAAATTGCTCAATAGATTCAAATTCACCACTGCTAAGCACGTTAAATAATTCATGGATGTTTTCCACTCGCCCCTCTGCTTCTGGTGCTTTGTCCAATTGCCACATCATCAAATAGCCAGATTCGTTCATGATTTCTTTGCATAAATCCTCGGGTGACAAGTTTTTACTGTGTTCTTGCCAACGCAAAACTTGTTCAGCAAATGTCATCAAAGTCTTTTTCGGAGCGGGTTTTAAATCAGCTTTTGCAATGGCTTCAAACAAACTGCAATGGTTTGCCTGTGCGGCATCCTGTAACGCCCGCATCACGACTTCACCAATTCCACGGCGTGGCAAATTAACAATGCGCACAAATGCCAAATCATCATTAGGATTCAAGACAAGACGCAAATATGCCACCGCATCCCGAATTTCCTGCCGCTCATAAAACTTAAAGCCCCCAATGATTTTATAGGGAATACCCGCCTTGACAAGTACATCTTCAAATTCACGCGTTTGAAAACCGGCGCGCACCAAAATCGCCATATTTGATAATTTCACACCTTGATGCAAGCGATCTTCCACTTGCTCAACCACCTTTTCCGCCTCTTGTGCACCGTTCCAATATCCTTGTACAACAACCAAATGACCAGCGTTTTTATCTTCATCTGCCACACGCAAAGTCTTGCCCAAACGACCCGCATTATTGGCAATCAATGCCGAAGCAGCCCCCAAAATATGCGCTGTAGAACGATAATTACGCTCCAATCGTACCACTTTTGCATCGGGAAACACTTTGCCAAAATTCAAAATATTATCTACATCGGCTCCACGCCATGAATAAATTGACTGGTCATCATCACCCACGCAGCAAATATTATTATGCCCACGCGACAACAAACGTAGCAACATATATTGCGCCACATTTGTATCCTGATATTCATCCACCAAAATATAATGAAACTGGTTTTGGTATTCACGCAAAACATCATTATTGTTTTTAAACAATTCCAAAGGCAACAACAATAAATCACCAAAATCCACCGCATTCATTTCGCGCAATTTGTTTTGATAAAGCTTGTAAAAATCAAGCGCACGACCTTCGCAAAATTCACTTTGTTCCGCGTGCGTTACGGCTTCAGGCGGTAAACCTCGATCTTTCCAACGCTCAATGACCTCCAACATTGTCTTGGGCGCAAATTTTTTCACATCCACTCCGTATTGCATCATCAAGTTTTTCAAGAGTCGTTCTTGATCATCGCTGTCCAACACCGCAAAGTTTTGTTGCAACCCCACCAAGCCACCATATTTGCGCAAAATTTTAACACCAATTCTGTGAAACGTGCCAAGCCAAACGCCCAACGCCGCTTCGCCTACCATCTTTTCCAAACGCTCGCCCATTTCACGTGCGGCTTTATTGGTAAAAGTGACCGCCAAAATTTGCCATGGCAACGCCAATTGTTGCGCCAAAATATAAGCAATTCGGGTTGTTAAGACTCGCGTTTTGCCTGTCCCTGCACCCGATAGCACCAACAAAGGACCTTCCGTTGTCATGACGGCTTCTTGCTGTTCTGGATTTAAACCATCCATAAAAGAAAGCTCATTCATCTTTGCCTTCTTTCATTAAATTTTGGATCGCAACATGCGCACACATCAGACCAAAAATGCCCGTAATTGTTGGAAAAGATCCCATTTCGTGGCGCACCCGACCAGCGGATTGATTCGCTTCTTCTGGCAATTGCAACTTCGTTTTATCTTGCGTTAATTCTGGCGAATACACGACAGGAAAATCCATCTTTACGCCACGCTTACGCAACCGTTTACGCACAAAAAAAGCAAGCGGACAATTGATTGTTTTTTTCATTTTGGTGATTTGTATTTTTGTCGGATCTGTTTTTAAGGCTGCCCCCATAGATGATACAAATGGAATTCCAGTGTTTACCAGCGCCTCAATTAAACAACATTTCGGATTTAAAGAATCAATCGCATCGACCACAAAATCTGGTTTTTCCTTTAACAATTTAGGTAATGTTTCGGCATTGACCAATATATCAAGCGTTTTAACTTTAATATCGTCGGCAATATCCAACACACGATCTTTGGCAACATCTACCTTTTTCTTACCCAGCGTCGAAGAAAGTGCAAACAATTGTCGATTGATATTTGTAACAGAAACCTTATCAAAATCCACAAGAGTCAAACACCCCACACCTGCCCGCGCCAACGCTTCAATTGCATAGCTGCCAACGGCACCACAGCCCACCACCATCACGTGGGCTTTTTTTAACTTTTTAAGGGCTGTTTCACCCACCATTAAACGCATTCTTGAAAGTCTGTCCTGCATAGAAGACAGTCTAACAAATTCCACGTTCTTTTTCAAGCAAAATTCATTGACATTTTGTAAAATGAAGCATAAACTCTTTTCCAAAGGGGAAATAGAATGCGCTTTGGCCGAATTTTTGCGATTAATTCTTTAATGCTGATGGGATGTGGATTATTGATGTTGATCCCATGGGCTGTTGATGTTGTTTCGCAACACCATTGGTTAAATCCCTTTTCATCGGCCGCATTGATTACCATGATCACAGGGCTCACAGTTTTTACACTTACTCCAAAAGATCAAACGCCACTGCGCCCAAAAGAAATGTTTTTAACAACAACACTTATGTGGCTTTTTTTTGCCGCATTTTCGGCTATACCTTTCTACTTGCCACCGCACAATTTAAGTTTGGCCGACGCCTTCTTTGAATCCATGTCGGGATTTACTGGTACGGGTGCTACCATCCTTACCAATTTAGAGGCCGAAACACCTGGTGTTCTGTTGTGGCGGTCCATTACACAATGGCTGGGCGGTGTTGGTATTATCGTTGTGGCATTGATTGTTTTGCCGACGCTCCAAATTGGCGGCATGCAGTTATTTGCAACGGAATCCAGTGCTCTTTCTGAACGCATCAATCCCACAATGCGACAAAGCATTCGCGATATTTTGATGTATTTTGTGCTTTTGTCCATTTTGTGTGCGCTGTGTTTATGGATTGCCGGCATGACACCCTTTGATGCCATCAATCACGCCATGACAACATTGTCTACTGGCGGTTTTTCCACGCATGACGCCAGCATTATGTATTTTCATCAACCTGGCATTTTGTGGACATTAACCATTTTTATGATCTTGGGCGGACTTCCCTTAGTTTTGGGTCCACATTTATTCTATCGGCGTTGGGATATGATCCGCAACAATATTCAAATTGCAACATTTTTAAAAACACTCTGTTTGGTTACATTATTGCTGACATTGGTAGTTGGACATGAAAAATTTGATCATATTATTTTCCAAGCTACATCCATTTTGAGCACGACTGGTTTTGTTTCTTCGCCCTATGGTACATGGGGAACATTTGCCACAACATTATTTTTGTTTTTAACCGCTTTTGGCGCCTGTACAGGTTCAACCTCTGGCGGAATAAAGATGTTCCGTTTTGCTATTATTGGAAGGGTTCTATCCTCCAAAATGAAGACTTTAATCAAACCATTTGCTGTCTTTATTCCCCGCTATGGCAACCAAATTATTGATGCAGAAATTGCCTCGGGCGTTTTGTTTTTTTTAAGCTTATTCTTTATGACATTTACAATTGCCACGTTGGCATTGGCCGCTTTGGGATTAGATTATTTAACTGCCGTTTCTGGCGCTTTAAGTTGCGTTTCCAATGTAGGACCAGCACTAGGCAACATTATTGGCCCAGACAGGACATATGCTGATTTACCCGAGGCGGCAAAATGGATTTTATCTTTTGTAATGTTGGCGGGAAGATTAGAATTCACAAGTGTTGTTGTTTTATTCTTGCCCTTCTTATGGAGGAAAAATACATGAGTTTTTTAGACGATGCTCAAAACTTTTTAAAGAACAAGCAACAAGAACAAAATACCCCCTCAACTGGCGGCTTTTTGGAAACACCAGAATCGCGTACCGCTTTTGAAAAAGAATTGCGGGATTTATACGAAAATGCCACATGGAATGAAATCAACAAAGCTATTGATTGGGGAATGGAAGTGATGGATCCCCCCTATGACAAAAAAACCTTCCTCCAAAAAATTCGTGTAAAATTAGAAGATTAGTAAAAAAAATGCTTGCTCCCGCCCCATTTTTTGAGTACAATGTTTTTAAGGGATGGTAGGGATGATTAAAAAAATAATTCTATGGTTTTTTCTTATTTTGCTGATTTTATTGGCTGTTTTGTCATATATCGGCTATCGTTCATTTAACCAAGAAGCCTTTAAAAATCAAATTGTTTCATCCGTTCAAGAATTGACTGGACGCACCTTCTCTGTGAATGGCCCTTATGCATTGGCATGGGATCCTTTGCCAACAATGACATTGGAAAATGTTTCATTGTCCAACATCGAAAACAGCCCCAACAGCGAAATGTTTAAAGCGGATAAAATCCAAATTCAAATTGAATGGGCATCTCTTTTAAGAAGTCCTACCCGCATTAAAAACATCATTGTTATTAACCCAGAAGTTCTTGTTGAACGCATCAGTCGTTCTGTTACAAACATCAACTTCCCTCATTTATTTGCAGCAAACGATACTTTAAGCACAGATACCATTTTGGGCGAACCTCGCAAACAAGCAAAAATTGACAATATTCACATCGAAAATGGATCTTTGCAGTATATCAACCAAATGAGCAAGCAGGATTATCGCCTCACACAATTGACGGGAGAAATTGCCATTGGTTCGTTAAGCGGTCCTTTTGGCTTTGAGGGAAAAGGGGCCTTCCACAACGTCCCCATTAAGATCAATGTTTCTCTTGGTGCACACGATGTTTCAAGTCCAATAGACTTTTTGGCAAATTTAACCGCACCAGAATCCGATTCTCATTTAAAGTTGGACGGAAAATTGTTCCCAGAAGATTCTGAAAAATATTTGTCAGGACATGCCTCCTTTGAAATTCAAAAACCAAATGCTTTGCTGCGACAATTAGGATTGCCTTCCATTCCTGAGGCCAATGACAAATCTTCCGTCGGCACAATGGCATTTGAAATGGGCGCAACAAAAGAAACGTTATCCGATGTTGTCTTTAAACTGGGCGATGCAGAAAACGATTTAGCCTCCAGTATTAACTATACCAAAACGTACACAACCCATACCAGCAACTTGAACATGGAAATCAATACATTGAATTTGGATGAATGGCAAAACACATTCAAGGCAATGCTCGAACAAAAATTGTTATCAGACAATTCGCAAACAGAGTTTAACATAAACATCGCCAATGTTATGTGGAATAATCAAGCAGCAACAACCTTGGTGTTAAACGGACTTCTTTCGGCAGACCAAATAAAGCTGAACAATTCATCCGTTCTTTTACCAGGGCCCACAACAGTCCAAATGGAAGGTCTGATTGGTACAGACTTAAGTTCTTGGACGGGATTGGCCAAAATCAATTTACAAAGTCAAAATTTAAAATCCGTTCTTCCATTTGTAAATTTAGATAAGCCATTTTTGAATGACATACTCAACAAGGTTCAAAAAACTGAATTTGTATTAGCCACAGAATGGGATCCAGTAAAAACTACTTTTACCTTCCCCGCACTTATGTTAGACGAAACAACGGGAATTGCTTTCTATGAAACAAATCAAAACAATCCCACCCAAATCAGTTTGGAACTAGCAAACATCAATTTAAACAGCTACATTCAAGCCCCCAAAAAACAATTTTCTGCTGAGGAATTAAAAGGTCTGTTCTTAGAACAAATGGAAAAGTTGTCACTCCCAGAAAACCCGATGGATATAGAATTGACCTTAAATAATGTCACTTTAAAAGATGCTCAATTTGAAAACATAACTAGCAACATCAGCACCAATCAAAACAATTTAAAGATAGAAGCCGTTGCTAATACCAGCAATCAGGACGACCTTGTTTTGATGACAGAGGTGCAGAACGTGGGATCTGCCGATTGGCAAATAGTCGATGGCGCGTGGCAACTTGACAGCCCTAATTTAGCCCAATTATTACACATTCTCGGGATTACAAGCGACAATAAATTAGTTCAAATGACACGTTCCTTAAATGCACAAGGCACACTGGCTGGTAATAAAAACGAATGGACTTTGGCAATGGGGGCCGAAACACAAGTATTTAGTCTTCAAGCCGACGGGCAATTGATTAATCAAAAACCATCGAATTTGTCCGTTCGTTTTACACACACAAGTATCCCTCATTTATTGGTGGAATTATTTGATCAAGATCCAATGCCATTGCTGATTGGCACCTTCACTGGCGCTGCCATGTTAAATCAAACAGACGATATCATCACGATGTCGAAAGCATCCATTGTGGCGGACAACCAACATTTAGAAGGCGAAATCGCTTACAACACAAAAACAAATGGAATCCAAGCAAATTTATATGCTAACACGCTGGATGCCGCCAAATTTTTACCAGACGCAGGGCGTTTTTATTTAAGCGCTTCTGGGTTTGATGGCAATCCATTTCAATTGGATCTGCTGAAAAAATTAAATGGCCATCTTAATTTGCGCGCAGATACTTTAACCTATCAAACAAGCACTTTCAAAAATGCAACATTACAAGCACATCTTGAAAATAATACGTTGACATTGGACGACTTCATTGCAGCCGGAGAAAATGAATCAAGTTCAACCATTCAAGCACGCGGCACTTTTGCTTTTGCTCAAAAACCAACCTTGAATTTAAAGTTGGTAACACAACAACTTCCAATAACAAGCCCCATTGCAACGTTTGATGGCGTTGGATTATCAGGCGGCATTTTAACAAGCGAGTGGAATTTGATTTCTTCTGGCGAAACACCTTTACAAATGGCCAGAATGTTGGAAGGAAATGGAACAATAAGATTAGATAATTCAACATTCCTTGGGGCAGATTTGGCCGTAACATCCAACATTATCAATCAAGCCCAAGAACGCGACGAAACCAAACAAACATACGAACCTAAATTAAAGCATGCTTTGGCAAATGGAGCAACACCGGTCCGGTTGATTGAAGGGAATTTTTCGATTAAAGAAGGGGCATGGCAAATGCCGGGAGCATCTATGATTACAGAACAAGCCAAAACATCCAGTTTGAATGTTTCGTGGGACATCCCATCCACAACAATTAAAGCGAATGCTCCTTTACAATTAAATGCCTATCCTGCATTGCCTAGCATTGTATTAAATTTGCACAAAGACAAACGAGGCATTGTCTATACCGCAAACGTTGAAGCATTTGCAACCGCTCTTGTTGATGAGTTTGCCCATCAAAAAGAAGAACAACGGGAACGCGCTATTCAAGAAAGAAAGGCCGAGCTAGAAAAAGAATTAGCCGATACAAAACACGGTGCCGAAGAAACTTTAGTAAAATTATCATCCCTGTTAAAGCAAGTCGAGCAACAATTAAATGAAACACCGGACACCAATGCACAACGGGGTTTCAAGACGGCAGAGATGATGTATCAAACGTTATCGGGTATGATTCTGAAAGAAGATTTAAAGGCAACACAATATCAATACATCACCAATCAAAGCAACAAGGCTTTGACAGATTTGAAATTGATTCAAACGACCTTATTTGCACAAAACGTTCAAAACATCAAGAAAAAATCATCTGACTTGCTGAAACCAACAAATGACCTTATCTTGAAATTAAACGAAATGTATCAAAAGCGTCCGACATTAACTTTGTTGGCAGACCTTTTGCAAAATTCCGAAAATCAACGAGAAATTATGTCCCGCGCTTTAAAGCAATTTGACAAGGATTTGACCTATGATCAAATCGTAAAGGTGGCTGACATTATCAAAAATGCCCACGAAAAGGTTGTCAAAGCATATGGCTATGCCGAAGAAATTTACTCTGGTCGTCAAGATGTTCCAACAAGCAACACCATTAAAAAGGTTGCGCCATGAAGCAAGATTATTTAATCACGGGTGATTCATTAAAATTAATGGCAGATCTTCCTGATGAAAGTGTGGATATGATTTTTGCCGATCCTCCCTATTTTATGCAATTACACAAAGAATTGGTTCGCCCAGATGCCACAGCCGTTGCTGCCGTCACAGATGATTGGGATAAATTTCAAAATGCCAGCACTTATGATACCTTTACAAAAGAATGGTTAAAACAAGCCTTTCGTGTTTTAAAAAAGACAGGATCTTTATGGGTTATTGGAACTTATCACAACATCTTTCGTGTTGGATATCATTTACAAAACACTGGATTTTGGATTTTGAACGATATCATATGGCGCAAAACAAATCCTATGCCCAATTTTAAAGGCACACGCTTTACAAACGCTCACGAAACATTGATTTGGTGCACCAAAGAACCCCGCACAAAATACACCTTTAATTATGAAAGCATGAAGGCCTTTAATGACGATTTACAAATGCGTTCGGATTGGTTCATTCCTGTATGTCATGGTCCTGAACGCGTTAAAAACGATAACGGCAAAACATTACATTCCACACAAAAACCAGAGGAATTACTGTATCGAATTATTTTGGCATGTACAAAACCAAACGATTTGATTTTGGATCCCTTTGTCGGATCTGGCACAACCGCCGCTGTGGCCAAACAATTAGGGCGTCACTATATCGGCATGGATAAAGATGCCACGTATATCAAACACGCGGAAAACAGATTAAAATCTGTAAAGAAAATTAAACCTGATCTTGTTTATCCCACCACAAAAGAACTTCCTCAAAAAATTGCCTTTGGTGATTTGGTTGCCGCCAATGTTATCCCTGTGGGAACAGCCCTTTATGATGCGAAAGGGAATAACAAAGTTATTGTTTGTGCGGATGGCAGTTTAAAAATGGGCAAAACACAACTTTCGATCCACCAAATGGCCGCCAAAGTAAAGAATGGGCCAACATGCAATGGATGGACCTTTTGGCACATAAAAAAAGGAAAAACACTTTGCCCCATTGACATCTTAAGAGAAAATGCTAAGATAGACACAATTCAAAACAATAAAAAGGAGAAAACAAAATGAAAAAAACACTTTTAACTGTTATGACCGCCACTTTGTTGACCGCCTGTACAACAAATCCATACACGGGTGAAGATCAAGTTGCCAAGACCGTTTGGACAACGGGCATTGGAACAGCCGTTGGTGCAGGAACAGGCGCTTTAATTGGTGGCAAAAAGGGTGCTTTAATCGGTGCTGGCGCGGGTGCTGCTGTTGGTGCTGGAACAGGTGCTTATATGGATGTTCAAGCGGCAAAATTACGCCAAGAACTACTCTCCACAGGGGTGCAAGTTCAACAAAATGGCAATCAGATTGTGCTGATCATGCCTGGTAACGTTACATTTGGAACAAACCAAGCAACAATCGAACCAAAGTTTGAACCAATTTTGGCCTCTGTCGCAAAGGTCATTAAAGAATATGATAAAACAAAAATTCAAATTATTGGTTACACAGACAACACCGGTTCTGTGGCAACAAACAACGCTTTGTCGTTACGTCGTGCAAATGCCGTGTCCAATTTCTTGCGCTTAAATGGCGTAGATATCAACCGCATCATTGTGGATGGATTGGGCCCACAAAATCCAATTGCTTCCAACAAAACGGCCAAAGGACGTGAACAGAATCGTCGTGTAGAAATGACTCTTATCAATATGCAATAGGAGTAAAAAAGGGGGAAACACCTCTTGATTTTTCAAGAGGTGTTTTTTTATAAAAAATGTTGCATCTTTTGTTTTGATGACATACACTATTTTCAGAAAGAAATTATTTCTTTCACCAACAAAACAAAAGGAGAGAAAATGAAATATTTACAACTTTATATCGACGCATTCAAACAAATTTTGAATTTTAAGGGAAAATCTGATCGCACTGCGTTTTGGTCGTTTGTGGTTATCACAGCAATCGTCACCTTCGTATTGTTGCCAATTGTTCCCGCCATTGCTTGGATTTATGGTGTCGCCGAACTGATCGCCTATGTTATGCTATGTATTCGTCGAGGCCACGACATTGGAAATCCTTTGTGGGCGATCTTGGGTGTGTTTGTTCCTGTAGGAACAATCATTTTGGGTCTTATCCCACGTAAATAAATCCTATATTCAAAAAAACTCCTCCTTGCTTAGGGGGAGTTTCTTTTTTGACAATCGAGGTCTTTTGGATTATAATAGAGCTATGCAATTTAACAATAGACCACTTAAAACGAAACTACATAAAGACAGAAAGCGTTCGGAATCCAGCACACGCTGGTTGCAACGCCAAATGAATGATCCCTATGTGGCCGAGGCTCACCGCCTGGGTTTTCGGGGACGGGCGGCCTTTAAAATTCAACAAATGGACAAGCAATTTCACTTTTTTAAGCCCGGCAAGCGTGTTGTCGATTTGGGTTGCGCCCCCGGTGGTTGGACTCAAGTGGCCGTTAAAGCTGTCCATTCCACGCCCGACAATCCCTTGGTGGTTGGAATGGATTTATTGCCCGCCGATCCTATTGCTGGCGCAAAACTGGTACAAATGGACTTTACCGATGAAAAAGCTCCACAAGTTTTACAAGATTTGTTGGGGGGACACAAGGCCGATATTGTCATGAGTGATATGGCAGCAAACACAACGGGCAATCATATGACGGACCACCTGCGCATTATGAATCTTTTGAAAATGGCCTATGCCTTTGCTGTTCAAGTTTTAAATCCAAATGGTGTCTTCATTGCTAAAATCTTCCAAGGTGGCACAGAAAACACGTTTTTAGCCCAAATGAAACGCGATTTTAAGGTTGTCAAACATGTCAAGCCGGACGCCAGCCGTAAAGATTCATCGGAATTCTATGTTGTGGCAACAGGCTTTAAGGGGCAACAATGAAACCAGAACAAATTCAAGCCGCTGCGGATGAGCTTTTAACCGAAATCAATGCGACAAATCGCCCCGCTAACGAAGTGATAAACGCTTATACGCGCACCCGCCGTTACATTGGCTCAAAGGACCGTCGCGCTTTAACAGACATTGTCTGGAAAACAATTAAAAGCTGCCCAACGCCAGAATGGTTAAGAGAATTAATCCCCGCACAGGAACTAGACGCCATGCAGGCGGAAACGCACACGATATTGCGCGTCAATGGTGATCGCATCAAAATACAACGCCAATTAGCCGATCAAGGTATTGGATCAACCCTAACAACGCTATCGCCTTGGGGACTTGTTTTGGCCAAGCGCACTAACTTAAATATTTTACCAGAATACAAACAAGGTTTGATCGAGGTTCAAGATGAAGGATCACAATTAGCCGCTTTGGCAACCAATATCAAGCCAGGGGAATCTGTGTTAGATTATTGTGCTGGCGCGGGAGGCAAATCGTTGTGCCTTGCCCAAATGATGTGTAACAGCGGTAAAATTGTTGCCCATGATATTTCCAAAATAAGCTTGGCAGAACTGGCAAAACGAGCCCTACGCGCACATGTAACAATTATCACCACCAATTTGCACCCAACAGGCCTCTTTGACCACGTGGTCGTTGATGCGCCATGCTCTGGCTCAGGCACGTGGCGCCGCAATCCAGATGGCCGTTTAAAACTGACACAAAAACAAGTGCGGGCCCTTACCCAAAAACAAGCTGATATTTTGGACAAAGCTTGTGGGTTTGTAAAAACAAAGGGATATTTGCATTATATGACATGTTCGTTGCTTGAATCAGAAAATCAACATCAAATGCGGCATTTTTTAAAAACACATCCTGATTTTCAATTGATCCATCACCAACAATGGTCACCCGCCAAAACAAACACCGATGGCTTTTTCTTAGCCACATTCCAAAAAATCAAATAAAAAAACCGCCCCAAAAGGAGCGGTTTTTAAAGTTCTGTATTCGATTAGAACACAACTTTTGCAACGCCTGAAACACCATACATCTCCATAGGACGTTTGAATGGACTACGAGCGTTGAATTGAACACCGAACGCAATGTTCTTATATGGATAAACATCGATACCGGCATTCCATTGTTCTTTTTCGTCTTCTTGTTTCTGCATATTCACGTCAAAGGCGTACCATTTGCTTGGTTGGATATAGATACCAGGATTGACATAGTATCCATGAGAATCCTTCCATTCCTTTTTGCCTGTGACTTGATCTTTGACGACACGCGTATGATCCCAACGATAAGCGGCCGTAACATATGGTGTAAACCAACCCCAGTTAGAACCAATTGTAACCGTTGGATCCCAGCCCCAACCATTAATACGACGTGTCTGAGAACCAGTCTTCGTCTTTTCACGATGCCATGTTCCTTCGATACCAGCAATCACATCCAAGTGACACAAATCTAAAACATGGTAATACGTTCCTAAGTTGGCATCATATCCACTTTCGTGTGGAATAGGGCCTTTAATAGGCGGATCGATCCCCTTTCTCTTGGATTGTTCAATCAACATCTTACGATATTGTTCTGTTTTCGGAATTGTATATTTCTTACCACCGAACGCTTGCACGTGCCATTTGTCCGTTATTCCATACACAACACGGCCATAAGCTTGATAACCACGATATTCACCCTTAACATTCTTCTTGCCCGTCAGTGGGTCAATAGACTTCAGCTCACGTTTTGGCTCTTTAAAGACACCATCCACCTGTTGAATAGAGAGTTGACCTTCACGCAACACAAACAATGGGTTACGAATACCCAATTCGTGATTGTCATTGCATTTAATATGCTTTTTCTCTTTCTTCTTCATCATGACAGGTTGGGCCACAACTGGTTCTGAACATGTCTCACAGACAGGTTCTGGTTCTGGATATGTTGTCCGAACTTGAGTCGTTGTCCGACAATTCGTGCATGTCGGCACTTGATATTGCACCGTTGTGGTTTTAATCGTGGTTGCTTCTTGCGCTTGAGCAACCGCTGTAAAACCAGCTAAAGCTGAGGCCAATAATAAAAGTTTTTTCATGAAAACATCCTTTCCCCGAGTTAAACTCCATTTCATTGTACACGTTTTTTTTGAATACGCAAGCCTTTTTATGCATTTTTTTATTATTTTTTTATTTTTTTACGTTTAAAATGTGCAAAAAATGATTTTTTGCGCCGAAATTCGGGATCTATATCGATTCCAACTTCCGTCAAAAGACCATTTTCCAATCCATGGACAACCAATTCAACAGATCCCAAACTCAACCGATCGCCCACTTCAATATCAGAAAATTCTTGTTCAAACAGCTCAGCAATGGAATAATCTCGAATACCTTTATCCACGGTTAAACCATACATCCACTCCAATTCTGCAAAGGTTGTTGTTGGCGCAATCGGAAAATCGCCATAAGCGCCTTTATCTGATGTACCGCCACCACCAAACAACCTGTCCACCACAGGACGTTGTAATTCAGATGATACAAACAAATACACCTTGTCGCCTTTTTTCAACTGACGTAAATGCGCACCTGACGGATAAGAAACACCATTACGAATGACCAATGTAGGTTTTGCCCATTTCGGAATTTTTTCGCCCAAAACAGCGGGGGTTGTATCCATCATTTCATACATAACCAGCGAGCTGTCGGTTAAGCCCGGCAAATCTATTTCTGTTTTTACTGGATCCTTTTCCAACATTGGCAACGCCACCCCGCACCAATGGCCCACAATAGGAATGGCAAACCCTTGAATGGCCAAACTGATCAACACCATCACAAAGATCACGTTAAAAATTTCTTCGGCATAGGGCAAATTAAAGACCATCGGAATTAAAGCCAACAAAATACTGGTTGCACCACGCAACCCCACAAAGGAAATGAAAATCTTTTCGCCCAAATTATACGACTTAAACGGAGATAATAATAAAAACACCATGACGGGACGCGCCACAAACATTAGTGCCGTTGAAATTGCAAAAGCGGGGGCCCACACCATCATCAACCCTGAAAATGTCACAAACAGCCCCAAAACAACAAACATACTGATTTGACTGAGCCATGTAAATGTTTGCTGGAATTTCGAAATTTGAGTATATGCTTGAATACGGCTGTTGCCCACCAATAATCCCGCGATATATAAGGTTAAAAAACCGCTTCCCCCCAATAAATTGGAAACTGCAAAGCCAAACAATGCTAAACCAAGAACAAAAATGGGATATAGAGCTGTTTCCAAATGAAATTTATTTACAAAGAAACGAATCGTTCCACTGAGCAAAAATCCAGCCCCCGCTCCCACCAAGGCCTGCGTCAAAAATGAAGAAAAGATATATCCGGTCGAAACGGCATCACCCGTCATTTGTTGTTTAACCAACAAAGCAAAGGTCAATGTTAAAAAGATCGCCATGGGATCGTTTGTTCCAGACTCTATTTCCAACGTCGATTTCACACGTTCTTTAAGCAACAATCCCTTAGATCGCAATAAAAAGAATACCGCTGCCGAATCGGTAGAGCTGATGATAGATACCAACAAAAGGGCTGTCAACCATTCCCATCCCATCATCCAATACACAAATGGCACCAAAATCAACGCTGTAACCGCAACCCCCAACGTAGAAAGCAATAACGCCGGCCTGGCATCTTCTCGATAATTCTTCATCGGTGTATGGAAACCACTGTCAAACAAAATCATAGCCAACGCAACAGATCCAACAAAAAATACAATTCTTGGGTGTTGCAATGATTGCAATAATTCAAAGTTGCCCGCTCCGACGGTCAATCCAATACACAAAAACAACAGGATCAATGGCACACCAACACGGGACGAAACCAAGCTCGTCAAAATGCTGATTGTCAATAAAATCCCCGCCAATAAAATCGGCAGATTAATAAAATCCATTCTCTATCCCCGTATCCTTCATCCGTTGTTTTAAATTGTCTAACTTATGGCTGACCAAAGCGGTATCACGACTTGTTGTCGCCAATCGATCGTACATTCTTTGAATTTCTTTATTCAAATAGGCCGTTTCAATTTTGCGCGCCAACGCTTGTTTTGCCGCTAATTTAGCGCGTCTAAAAACCTGATCCTTGTTGTGGATCAACGTACTGACAGACGTCGATGGATTGGCCCGTTTTTGCTCAATAATATAGGGCAATTCATGAATAATTTTTTCCACAATACGACGCGCATGTTTTTTATCGCGAATACGCGCTCTGTATGCCGAAATCATTGCAAACGCAACTTCCATTTCATACACATTGTCCACAACAATAAACGGCATTTGATCCGAAAAACCCTTTAGGTTGATATCTTTTAAATACTCCAACAAATGGTGAAAAAAGCCGTCAACGTTAAACAAAATAAACGGTTTTGTTTTTAAAAGCCCATCTTGCATCGCAATGCAATCGTAAACAAGTTCGTCCAAAGTCCCCAATCCACCTGGCGCAAACACAACAAAATCGGCGCCTAAAAGATTTTGTTTTCGCTCTTCCAACGTATGCGATACAATTACATCTGTCAGCTCTTCCAACAACGTATCGTCCGGATATAGCTTTTGGTAATGCTCGGTTGTAATGCCTTGAATGGGCTTGGTCAATTTTTTATCTTTTCTCTTCCAAACTTCCAACACACCTTGAGCCACTGCGCCCATGATACCATGAGAAGAAAGACCAAATGTCAATTGATAGTTATGGCGACCAATCGCTTCACCTAAAGCCACAGCTTCTTGAACGTAGCTCGGGTTATTACCAGATCTAGATCCACCCGCCACAAAAACACGAATCGTTTTTTGGGTATTATATCGATCCAAAAATTGCTGTGCGCGCGTCTTGGAAACTTGCTTTTTAATACGTCTCTTTTTAACCCTCTTTTGGACAGGTTTTACCACGCGTTTAACAGCTTTTTTCTGAACCTTTTTTTGAACTTTCTTTTGCTGTGTCTTCATGTAACCTCCTCCACTTAGAAACAGCGTATCATATTAGAATGAAGATATCAATCATTTTTATTGACTTTGGTAACAATTTTCCATAATATGTGAGCCACAGGATATCCGAGATGAAAAAAATCGCTATTATTTTCGCCATGCAAAAAGAATTAGACCTGTTTGCCAAACAAATAACAGGGCTTATGATTTATAGTCAAAATCACCTGACCTTTTACCGCGGGAATTATCAAAATTTTGATTTATGTTTAACCGTTTCTGGCATAGGAAAAGTAAATGCCGCCTTATCTGTTGCAAATTTGATGCAATTTTTTAGCCCTGATTTAATCATCAATATTGGCATCAGCGGTGGATTGGATTCTTCTTTACAAATCGGTGATATTGTGATTGCAAATGAATTGGTCTATCACGATGTGTGGTGTGGAAATCCTTGTAAATTAGGGCAAGTATACGATTTGCCAGAAAATTATCATCCCGTTTATTCCGAATTGTTGCCCGAATATCCACACGGTCTTTTGGTGGCGGGCGATTGGTTTATGACCGAACCCGAAAAGTTACAAGCTACAAAAGCAAATTTTCCAAAAGCTCTTGCCGTTGATATGGAAAGCACAGCCATCGCACAAAGTTGTTACTTATACAACCGGCCATTGATGGTCATTCGTCAAATCAGCGATGTTGTTGGCACAGAAAACGAACAAGCAATTTGCGAAGCATTCTGGGAACACGCCCCCGAACAAAGCTCGCTTGTTTTAAGACAGGTTTTAAATAGGTTAGCCGACCTTAGTTAAATACTTAGGCGGTATAACGCCTCCTTTAATCACCAAAACATAGTATTGCAGCGGCCCCATACGCAAGCCCTTGCTGTCGTCACATTTGTCCCATGTTTGCTGATAAGTGTAATCGATATCCTCAACACCCTTTAACGGGAACAAACTTTCATCCACGCCATACGCGTGTAATTTGGAAAGATCTTCTTTTGTATAATAGCGTTCATCAAAGATAGATGGCTTGACATACACGGCCTCTACATATCCATCTTTTGCTAGGCGAGTCACGTTCACTTCAAACAAATCACAAGTATCCATCAATTCTTTGATACGCAAGCTTTTCTTTGTCCATTGCAGTGGC